>CERJ01003257.1_pt1 | contig 62866 bp, 68 predicted proteins | sample 530781 | NCBI WGS metagenome assembly CERJ01 (sample SAMEA2620967, study PRJEB7988) | marine metagenome | biome: marine biome (ENVO:00000447); feature: deep chlorophyll maximum layer (ENVO:xxxxxxxx); material: "saline water (ENVO:00002010), including plankton (ENVO:xxxxxxxx)" | depth 30 m
ACAATATACTGACCTTTCAACACGTCTGGATAAAATAAAAGCCTGTTCGGTAATCGAACAGGCTTTAATTTTTATCAAACTTGAGAACAAATTACCGTTCTTCGACGGGTACCCAATCCAGGCCTTTCTCTCCAACGTATAGGGCACGAGGACGAATCAGGCGGTTGTTAGCGGCCTGTTCCATGTAATGGCCTGTCCAGCCAGATACACGGCTCATCGTGAAGATACACGTGAACAGATCAGGTTGAATTCCAATTGAGTAATAAACGGTTGCTGAAAAGAAATCAACATTGGGATCAATATCTTTCTCTTCTTTCATAGTGTTCAGCATATCCATAGACCATTCGTACAATTTCTCATGCCCCGTTTCTTCTGAAAGATCTTTAGACATAGTCTGCAGAAGACGTGCACGAGGGTCAAAAGTCTTATACACACGGTGACCAAAACCGGAGATCTTCTCTTTACTAGCCAGTTTTTTCTTGGTGAATTCAACAGCATCTGCCGTATCAGGATCTTTATCCAATTCAAGTAAAGTGTTCATCACAGCAGTATTTGCTCCACCGTGCAGAGGGCCTTTCAATGCTCCAATAGCTCCGGTAACAGCAGAATACATATCAGACTGAGTTGCACAAATGGTACGTGCGGTAAACGTTGAAGCATTCATTCCGTGTTCGGCATGCAGAACCAAACAAAGGTCCATGGTTTTTTCAGCCTGCTTGCCGGGCTTTTCGCCATTCAGCATATACAGAAAATTGAATGCTGTGCTTCCTTCATTAAGAGGAGCTACGATCTCTTTTCCATTTCGGGCACGATCAAAAGCAGCAATTATGGAAGGAATCTTAGCCGTAATATCGATAGCCTGACCTTCAAATAATTTTTCATCGTACTTGCCGTGGGTATCATCAGAATCTGCAAGCATGGAAACAGCAGTTCTGAGTACAGCCATAGGCTCAGCCGTTTTGTCTGTTGTTTTGATGTAATTCAGAACAGCTTCAGGAAGCTCTCTGTGTTCGATCAATAATTTTTTAAGGCTTTCGAGCTCTTCAGCATTTGGGAGTCGATCATTCCAAAGCAGAAAGCAAACTTCTTCAAACGTTGCATTTTCAGCCAAGGTGTCGATTAAATAGCCGGAATAGATCAGCTCTCCCTTTTGTCCATCTATAAAACTCTTAGTGGTAGAGAATGCTACGATTCCGTCAAGACCTCGGTTAATATGGGGGTATTGTTGCTCGTCAAAGCCTGTGTGAATGCCTTCTGACATTGTTACTCCAAATTTTGTTAATGATAATTTACTCGAAAAGAGCCAACTTAACGCCGTTAACGAATTTCACTTCCGCAGCGTTTAAAGCAGCAAAATATTTTTCCTTTTCTCAATTGAGAAGGGGGCACCGAATATAGTAAAACCGACGCACAATTTTAAGTCAAAAAGTTTTAAAACACTGCAATGAAACAAGTTAGTTTGAAGAAGATATGAAGATGGAGAAAAATTACTTAATCGGTTAATGAGACTTGGCCTCATTCCAGTAGGTATCCATTTCTTCAAGCGTAGAATCTTTCAGTGTTTTGTCGTTTTCTTTGAGTCTTTTTTCGATATGGCGAAAACGATATTCGAATTTAGCATTGGTCTTGCGAAGGCTGTCTTCAGCATTTAAATCAAAATAGCGGCTAACGTTTACGAGCGAGAAGAGTACATCCCCAAACTCATCCGAAAGTTCATCGGGATCACCATTTTCCAGTGCCTGTCGAAATTCCTGTAATTCTTCATCCAGCTTTTCCCAGGCCAATTTCCATTCCGGCCAGTCGAAGCCTACATTGGCAGCTTTTTCCTGCATGCGTTGGGCGCGGATCAGGGCAGGAAGCTGCATCGGCAGTCCATCCAGTGTAGATTTCTTGCCTTCCTTCAGTTTAATATTTTCCCAGTTTTCTGAAACCTGTTCTTCTCCATCAACCTCTGTGTCTCCAAAAACATGTGGGTGTCGGCGAATCAACTTCTCCATCAGCGTGTAGATGACATCACCAATATCGAAGGTCTCGTTTTCGGTGGCCATACGGGAATGAAAAACTACGTGCAGCAACAGATCGCCCAGTTCTTTTTTGAACTCATCGAAGTCATTATTATCGAGAGCGTCAATGGCTTCATAAGCCTCCTCGATCAGATTATCCTTGATGGAATGATGGGTTTGCTTGCGGTCCCACGGACATTCTTTCCGAAGGATCTTTACGAGTTCAACAAGGTCTTCAAACTTCCGGCTTGGCTCCATAGAAATGTTAAGTGTTAAATTTTGAATGATAAATGTGTTCAAATTTAACACTTAACATTGAGCATTTAACATTAATCACGTTTTTTTCTTCTTTTTTTGAGCCGCAGGGAAGAGGATGTTATTTAGTATCAACCGGTAACCGGGGCTGTTGGGGTGAAGTTCCAGATCGGTTGGAGGATCGTTTACGCGATGGGTATAATCTTCAGGATCATGTCCGGCATAGAAAGTGAAGGTGCCATTTCCGTAATTGCCGTGTATATATTTAACCTGCTCACGTCCGGGTGATTCCCCAAGGATGACAACGGATGATTTCACTTTGTCTTTTTGAAAAGCCGTGGTTTGGCCATAAAAACCCCGCACACTGCTTACATGGTTTTGGGTGAGCATGGTAGGAACCGGATCCCATTTTGCCGAAAAATCAAACAAGGTAAAGAAATCAAGCGATTGGTCTACACGGTTGATGCTTACCGGAACATCGATATTGGCATGTTCATATTCAGCAGGATTTAGTTTGATCTCAAAGTTTTCGAAAGCCAGTGTTTTGTCAAAATCCAGTTTTTGCTGGGCGTTGGGGTCGGCAGGGTCCCCATCAAACTGTTCGGGAGCAATGTCTACACCTTCGGCAGCCAGGGCAATATCAAAGGTATCAGTTCCGGAACACATGGCGAACAAAAATCCGCCTTCACCAACATATTCTTTAATAGTGCGGGCGACATCCTTTTTCTGCTCGGAGACAGAAGAATATCCAAGCTCAGCAGCCATTGCTTCCATCTGTTTTACCTGAGCAATATACCAGGGCATATTCCGATAGTTGGCCCAGAATTTCCCAAACTGACCGGTAAAATCCTCGTGATGGAGATGCAGCCAGTCGTATTCATCCAGTTTTCCTTCCAGCACTTCCACATCCCATATTTTGTCATATTCCACTTCAGCATAAGTTAGGGCAAGGGTTACGGCATCATCCCAGGGGAGAGCCTGATCGGGAGTATAAACAGCGATCTTAGGTGCTTTCTCCAGGTTTACCACTGCGGTATTACTGCTGTTACTTTCAACCTGCTGAATGATCTGATTGGCATCCGAAGCACTCATGGTCTCAATGGTGACATTTCGAAATCTGCTTTTTCGGACGATGTCATTTTCAACTGTGGCAAGAAAACTTCCACCGCGATAGTTGAGTAACCACTGTCCGGTTTCCCCATCCACCAGATGATTGAAAATTACACCATAAGCTTTCAGGTGATTGGTCTGTGAAGCATCCATAGGGATAAGCACATACTGCTGTGCGGCAAGTATCCACGGAAATAGAAAAAATAAAGCAACACTGATACATCTCTTGAACATAGGTCAGGAATTTTGTTTGGATAGTTGATTTAATCTTTCACGGGCATAAGGTGCGTAAAAGCCTTGTGGGTATTGTAGAATTAAGTCATCGTAGATCTGCGAGGGTGAATCCGGTTCCGGAAGGTCCATTCCACTGCCGTCATTAGGGTTCACACACTCACTGGCACTACAGGTGTTCACATTCGCACTTGTTGTCATTAATTCAGAAAGTTTGGCCTTTTCCCACAGTAACTTTTCTTTCATAGGGGTGATGGGATTTGACGCCAGATAGGTATGCAAATGTGTGTACTTATCTTTTAAAGACACGTATCGCGATTCAACCAAAAACAAAATAGCATTGTCTTTTAAAGCCTGAAGATCAGGATTCCTGATCATTGTAAAAAACTGAGCAGCACTTTCCCCCGGTTTCCCATTCCGTGCATTGAATACTGCTGAGGAGAAGCCGTCGAGGAGGGCACCGGTACTGTCGGCAGAAGTTCCCTGTTGCAGCCAAAGCCGAAGCTCCAGAGCATCGTTGGCGTAATAAGAGGTGTTTTGCCTGCCCAAAGATTTCAACTGAATGGTTGCGAACTCATAATCGCCGGCATAAAAATCTGTTAAAGCCAGGAAGTAGCGCGTTTTTTCTGCCATGTCTCCAATGTCAGCGATCTTATTGGCCCGGGTAAGTTGAATTCGTGCTTCCGAAAATTCTTTTTTAGCAAGATGAATACGGCCTTCCAGGTAGGGGATTTCCGGAGCATTGTTCAGGCTTTGCATCCTCTTTAAAATGGTTAATGAATGTTCGGCTTTATCCAGGTCAAACACGTGATCTAGGGCCAGTTCTGCCCGTTTCAGATGCACATTGGCCATTCCACTGTAGGAGGTTGTTTCGGTTTCTATGGAATCCAGCATAGAGGAAGCAAGTTGGTACAAGCTGTCTCGCTTGTTGCTGAAATCCAGGTTATAATCATCGATGTATTTTGCCCAGGCAGAGTAGGTGTTGGCGAGTTCTTCAAGTCCGCGCCACTTTACCTCTCCGTAAGTTTTGTCGGTATAATAGGTGAAGGCATCTCGGGCTAATTCAAATTCATTGTTGCGGATGAGTTGACGCCCAAGATTGAAAAGAGCATAGTTATAGCTCTCGGTTCTATTCTCATACTCTTTGGCCGCAGCAATAGCTCGCCTGTATAATTCATTTTCCTGAAGTAACCAGATCTGAAGCTGGTAAAAAGTCCCATAAATTTGAGCTGTCACTGACATATTTGAAAGGCGTTCATTAAGCTCAACAATGGTAATATCATTCAAAACGGGATCGTTGAAGCGTAGCAAACTTCGCTGAATATAGGAGATCTGATTTGGATTCTCTTCCAGCATGGAAAGCCATTCATCTATAGCCAGTTCATATTCACCGGCCCGCATGTAAGCATTGGCAATATCTCCAAAGAAAAGCTGATTATTCTGGAATTCCTTCCGGGCCATTTTGTACACATCAACGGCTTTTAGATACTCCTGTCGGTTGATCATAGTTCGGGCTGTTGAAATAAAAAGCCGGTGGTTCCGGGGGTTGGCCTCCAGGTTTTGCTGCCAGATGTCGAAGGCCTTTTCAGTCTCTCCTTTGTAATGATATAATTCGGCTATGCGAATTTGTGCCAGCTGATTTACTTCCGGCTGGTCGGTGAAGGTCTTGACCACAGATAATGCGCGGTCGTATTGTTTGAGTTGCGTCAGGCAATCGGTAAAACGATCGGCATATTCAAAATTGTCAGGATTTGATTCATGAAGTTCTTCAAGAAGAGGAAGAGCTTCGGCATACTGCTGTTGCTGCATCATGCGAACAGCGATCTGGTAATCGCGGTTTGACTGAGCAAAAGCAGCCGTGCTTAACAGGCTGAAGAGCAGTCCAAAGATGAATAGTTTGGTCAATGTTTTCATTCGCTAAATAATTTCAGGTCAGGAGAGAACAATTTCAATTCCCGGTAAAACCGATTGAGAGGAAATCCTACTACATTATAATAGTCGCCTTCAATCATTTCTACAAACAAAGCACCGAGGTCATCCTGAATACCATATGCTCCTGCTTTGTCCATTGGGTTGCCGGTGCCAACGTAGGCTTTCATATCTGCTATTTCCAACGTGCTGAACACAACATTGGTTTGCTCATTGAAAGCAGTTGTGCGCTCAACGGCGCCATTTTTATCAGTTTTAACAAGTGCAACACCGGTAAATACAGAGTGCGTGTTACCGCTAAGTTGCTGAAGGTAGCTGAGGGCTTGTTGAGGATCAGAGGGTTTCCCCAGGATCTCATCCTGATAAACCACGATCGTATCTGCCCCGATCACTAAACTGTCTTTAAAATTGTGGGCTACATCTTTTGCTTTCAGGAGTGCGAGATCTTCCACAATTTCCTGTGGATCTGAATGCTTAATGACCTCTTCAGCAGCGCTGGGATGTACTTCAAATGAAAGCCCGATCTGTTCTAATAATTTTTTACGTCGGGGGCTTTGAGATGCCAGAATAATTCGGCTCATACCGTATTTTGTTCTTTTATGTTTAGCAGATAATTAAATAACTTAGCATCCATTGAAATTAAATTCCCAATTAAGTTAACCAAAACAAAATGGCAAAACGAGGACGTAAAACTTCCAACTCTCAGCCGATGTTCTTCTCGGCCTACAATTACAAACTTATTGGGATCGCAATATTTTTGATCTTTGCCGGCTTCACTGCAATGTACTTTGAGAATGAGATCAACGGCTTTATTTCACTTTTCATTTCCCCTATTGTAATCATGGCCGGATTCGTACTGGTGGTTTTTGCCATCATGAAGCATGACCGTGATGATGAAAATGAAGCCGTAGAAACCTAAATACGTGCTTCACCGAAAGGTAAATATCTTTTTTTTACTGGCATTGGTATTTGTGTTCATTCTATATGGAGAATCACAAGACCACACCCAAATTTTGCTGGGCATACTTTTCGCTGTTTTACTAGCCACGGTTGCCTTTCTGTTTAACTGGCTAACAATTGATGGTGCCACTGCTGCAGCAATCTGCGGAAGTATAGCTTATGGTATTGGCGGGGTGATGGGAGCTGCCGTCGTACTCATGTTTTTTATAAGCAGTTCTCTGATCTCAAAAAATATATATCAAGAAGGAGTGGTTTCGGATCATTCATTTCGGCGGGATGGCTCTCAGGTCTGGGCGAATGGATTCTGGCTGTCGTTGTGGCTCTTGGTCTGGTTTTTAAGTGATATGGATGTATTTCTTTTGGCAGGTATTGCGTCCATTGCGGCTTCTGCGTCCGACACCTGGGCCACAGAAATTGGGGGAAACAGGTTGAAATCAAAAACCCGTTTACTCACAACATGGAAAGTAGTGCCTCCGGGATCAGACGGAGGTATCAGCCTGCCGGGCACCTTGGCCTCTTTGGCCGGTTCCACTCTCATTGCGATGACCTATTTGGTGCTATCCACAGACAGCAGTTTTGGTGTAGCAGCCGTGATCGCCCTTGCCGGATTTTCAGGCAGTTTTATAGATTCTTACCTTGGCGCTCGATTTCAACACAAAGAAGTATCTAATTTCGTATCGTTGGCGGGCCGGAGATTCCAGATCAATAATAATTTCGTGAATTGGTTCTCTACAGGTGCAGCATCTTTTATCAGTATGATCTTAACCCTAATTATTAGCTTATGAAATGGTATAAAAAGTTACACTGGCAAATTATAATTGGATTGATCCTGGGACTTATCTGGGGATTAGTTGCAAATCTGGTAGGCTTGAATGAGTTTACTACCAATTATATAAAGCCGATTGGAACCATTTTTATTAAGCTGCTGGTATTGATCGCCGTTCCCCTGGTATTGGTCTCGTTAGTGACAGGGGTAACGAGTTTAAATGATACTGCTAAGTTATCCCGGATGGGGGGCAAGACAGTTGGTATCTATGCCATTACTACAATTTTTGCCATCACTATTGGATTATTGACGGTTAATATCATGCAGCCGGGGAAATCACTTCCTCCTGAAACACGCGATCAGCTTCAGCAGACGTACAGCGAATCGATTGATGACCGTAGTGAAACAGCGAAGCAGGTTATGGAAAGAGGCCCGTTGGATTTTGTGGTAAATATAGTACCGGAGAATTTCTTTAGCGCGGCTTCTGATAACTCGAATATGCTTCAGGTTGTATTTGTTGCGATTCTACTGGGAATAGGGATTATTCAGATCGGAGGGAAGAAGGCTGAGACACTTGTTAGTTTTTTCGACGCATTCAACGATGTGATCATCCGTATTGTTGAACTCATTATGTTAACAGCTCCTTACGGGGTATTTGCCTTAATGGCGTCTTTGCTGATCGACCTCGCCGGCGATGATCTTGGCAAAGCACTGGAGTTATTATATGCTCTTGGCTGGTATTGCCTGGCTGTTGTAATCGGTCTTACAATACATGTTTTTGTAGTGTATGCCAGTCTGTTTAAGGCTACCAGTAATATGAAGCTGAGTACCTTTTTCAGAGCTATTCAGCCGGCTATGCTGTTAGGCTTCAGTACAAGTTCGAGTGCGGCAACCCTGCCGGTTACCATGGAGCGTGTTGAAAAGAATTTAGGCGTAGAAGATGAGGTTGCCAGTTTTGTGCTCCCTATAGGTGCTACTGTAAATATGGACGGGACAAGTTTGTATCAGGCCGTGGCAGCTGTATTTATTGCTCAGGCTCTTGGGATGGATCTTACCATTGTTCAACAGTTGACGATCGTTCTTACGGCAACAGCGGCATCCATCGGAGCGGCCGGTGTACCAGGAGCAGGGATCATTATGCTCGTAATTGTGTTAGAGTCCATACAGGTTCCTACAGCAGGTATAGCACTCATTTTAGGAGTCGACCGTATTCTGGATATGTTCCGAACCATGGTGAATATAACCGGTGATGCAGCCGTTGCCGTTGCAGTAGCCTCCACAGAGAATCTTTTAGGAGAAGCACATCTGGATGATTAAAATTCAGAAATACCCGAAATTTAATATGTCTTTATCCTTGAAAATCTGTTAATTGATATATTATAAATTTTCAGTAACACAGGTGCCTATGGCTCTAAAGTTACTATCTCGTAAACTTAGAATAACACTACATATCGCCCTTTTTGTTTGCTTCGCCTTGCTATCTGCAAAGCCGAACGCCCAGTCTGTATTATTACCGGGCGATGTAGTTATTGTATCTGCCAACACAGATACTCAATCCATAGACTTCATCCCGCTTATTGATATTGAGGAAGGAACTTCTCTGTATTTTTCATCTGGTGTTTGGGAAGACTCAACCCAAACTCTGGATGGAAATGAACTTGCCGTAACTTTTCTAAAGGATGTTGATGCCGGTACCAACATTCACATCAATGCTAAAGAAAGCGAGCGCTTTAACGTCGCCGGGAATCTTGATTTTGAAGGCACCTCAAACCGAATATTTGCCTATCAAAAAGCCGGAGATTTTTATCGCCACCTGTTTGCAGTAGGATGGGGAAACGCCCCTGTTTGGAATGCCACTGCTGACGATTCTTTGGGTTCAGATGTACCCGAAACGCTCTTTGAGGATAATTTGTACCTCATGCTTGGAACAGCTTTGAACCACCAGTACTATATCAGAAATGGAGCCAGCGGCACCCGGGATCTGTTGCTCAAGTTCGTAAAAGAGGAAGCCAACTGGCGATCTTCTGAAAAAGCTTTTCCTCCATTTGGTACTTCGTTCAACCTGCTTAAACCACCCGTTATTTTATTTGAGCGAAGTATTTCTACGGTAGCAGAAGATGATTCTGCAGCCGTGCTCAACGTGGCTATTTATGAACACGATGGATCCCGTCTTACGGTGGATGTGATCTTTGATTCCACAAAAAGCATAATCAGCCCACGAGATATAAAAGGCTTTAGCTCAAAAACGTTGAATTTTACCGGTCTGATTGGAGATGCAATGTATGAAGTGCATGTGCCCATACACAATGATTCGGTGTATGAAGGCCGGGAAACAGGGATTTTTACCCTTCAGAATCTTACCAAAGGGAATTTTGGTGACTTCCTGAATCACAGCCTTGTCATAAATGAGAATGAGACTCCGAAAGTTGAAATTGTTTCTGTCTTGAATAATGAGGCAGGTAACTATCAAATCGAGATCAGGAATAATGAAAATGGAGTGGTTTCCCTGAATGGATGGCAGTTGAGTAGTGGCGATCGTTCTTATACATTTGCTAAGCAAACATCCATTTATCCCCAAAAGTCGTTGCTCATAAAGAATAGGGCAGATAATAACAGCCGTGAAAACCGGGAAGATGTAGTGTACGCAGATCTGGAATCCTCATTGCTTAATGAAGAGGGAGGGCGTATGCAGCTTCTGGATTACAATGGCGAGGTGATATCAGAAGTTGACTACCGGCGTATAGTTTCTGAGGAAAAACCGAATGTTACCTCAAATTCCAATAATTTGGTGGTTGACGCTGATGCTCCAAAAGAAAATGCTCCTGTTGTTGGTCAGCCCGCAACATCTCAGATAGCAATGGGGAATACAGCTGCTTCCGGCTGGAAGATAGTTCGTCACGATAAAGAGATCCTTGAGGCTTTCCCTGAGAAGGAATGGATGGTTTGGGATGAACAGCAAACAAGCTTTGCTCCCATCTCGGAGGCTTCAGAGGCCGAAGACCCTACACTGTTGTTTGGCTTTTTCACACCAGATGAAGCTGAAGATCTGCTTACACTGAGCCAAAGCAATACGCTTAGTGAAAATGCAAATGCAGTAGCAACCGATATGTTGGCATTTCACGTATCCGCTTTTGATGTGAATGAAAACGAGCGAATAGACAGGCTTGAAGGGCTTAATTTGGTTTCAAATACGCTAGAGGAGGCGATCTCAGTGAAGCGGCTGCTCGAAGTTATGGAATCCGATTTCCCCGAAGTAGAAGTTGAACCCATAGTGTATGGTTTTGAAAGAGCTCGTTCCGGCGCCCTGAGATACATCCCTCTTATTGAAACTGATTCCATTGCTCCGGGAGCTCCATTTTGGTTGAAACTGGAAACCGTTCAGCCGAAGAAGGAACTTCAGATCTCGAAACAGGTATTGATGAGCAACGCTGAACAGGTGGCCGCATCCGGCACAGAAACTTCAGGTGAAGAAATAAATCGACTTGCTTTTGAATTTGAAGTAGCTGATCCTGATCTTACAGAGACCATGGCAATCGTTATAAGTACGCCGGAAAATTTTGAAACCAATCTTCCTGATCTGAATTCTTATTCAAAATTACAGCTCGCTGATGAGCCATATTTTCATGCAGCTATCTTTGCTATGAATGAATTTTATAGCAAACTCCATGTGCCTTCCGAAACTTCTGCTTCCTTACATTTTCCGATCCATTTTGATATGCATAAAAGTGGCAGTGTTGGGCTTTCAGTAACTGAGTGGCCACAAATTCTGGACGAATGGGAGGTTATTATTGAAGATCTGCTGTTAGAAAAAGAATATATCTTGCGGGATGGATTTACACTGAATTTTGAGTATTCCGGTTCAACCATGAAAGAGCAGGAAGTTTCGGATCAGGCAGATAGAGAACAGCGTTTTATTCTACATCTGAGACCTCCTGGAACAGAGAAAGCAGAGACCGAGGAAGTGACAGATACGCCCAGAGAACTTGAGCTGTATCAAAACTTTCCGAATCCATTTAATCCCATAACAACGATCTCCTTTTTCCTGCCTGAACCCAGAGAGGTCAAACTTTCGGTATTCAATATTGTAGGTCAGCCCATTGCGGTTATTGTTGAAGGAACACTTTCTGCCGGCGAAAAGCACTACGAGTGGGATGCCCGCGAACGCCCCAGTGGTATGTACATTTATCAGCTCGAAGTAGGTAACAAAGTTATGACACGAAAAATGACATTGGTTAAATAATGAACATATTTCGTGTGATAACAGTTATTTCAATCAACCATTCATAAAAACAAAGAGGATACTACTTAATAACTATCATGCAGTTTAAAACAATTCAAGGGGTGGACGTACCCGAAATAGGGCTAGGAACACACAAATTAATTGGCAGGGAAGGTGAAAACACAATCAAATTGGCGCTTAATTTGGGATATCGCCACATAGATACTGCTCAGAGTTACAAAAATGAGCGAGAAGTTGGCAACGCGATCAAACGCTCGCACATAGACAGAGAGGAGATCTTTCTTACTTCCAAAATATGGCATACCCATCTGGAAAAAGCGGATGTACTCAAAATAGCAGAGAATACATTACGGGAAATTGATACTCCTTATGTGGATCTCTTGCTCATTCACTGGCCAAATCACGATGTGGATGTTGAGAAAACACTGGAGGCTTTTCTTTCACTCAGAGATCAGGGTAAAGCGCTGAACATTGGTGTGGCCAACTTCCCCATAAAACTACTGAAAGAAGTTAATGAAGAATTAGGAGCACCTATTTTCTGCAATCAGGTTGAGTATCATCCATTCCTGAGTCAGTTTGACTTACTGGATTATGCTGCTGAGCATGATCTGCTTTTTACAGCCTATTCGCCATTGGCACAGGGTAAAGTGACTGAACATCCTTTGTTGCAGGAATTGGCAGAGAAATACGGAAAATCACCGGCTCAGATCGCCCTTCGCTGGCTGATAGAACAGGAGCAGGTGGTTGCTATCCCAAAAGCTTCTACCGAAGAACATCTGAAGGAGAACATTGACGTGTACGATTTTGCCCTCGAAGATGACGATTTTTATGCCATCGACGATATTGATAAATCAACACGGCTGGTAGATCCTGATTTTGCCCCTGAGTGGGATAACTAAACAGTTAGCTGCACGAAGCTAATGCCAGAATTTGACCATCCTCATTCTTGAGCTGATGTCGATAATTCTGGTGTTCTTCAATTTTTTGCTCTGAAGTTATAATATCTCCGGTACCACTTTCCTGCATAAAAACTATGTCAATATTTTTGATGAGATAGGCTTTATCATCATATGTTTCCATCAGCCATTCTACATAGCGTGCATTGTTTACATGCTCGTTCATGTCCATATCTGACTTGCGAACCACGAATTTTTTCTTCACATCCCCATCTTCAAAAGGCTTGAGACGATCAGACTTTACGGGGAAAACATGCTCTATCTCAGAAAGCCGCAGATCTAATACTTCTTGGGGCATTCGAGTCGGTTTTCGGGTTTTTAGGTTGATCATCATCCAATAGCTGAGACAGGCTCCGATCTGGTTCCCCTCTTCATCCATAATTCGATAATTTCGATAAGCTCGCAGAGCATCTCCGGCAGCCGGCCAGGTTTCAATGGTGATGCTTTCACGCCACTCCGGAAAACGGTCCATCTTGATATCCATTCGATGAAGAACCCAGGTCAGATCTTGCTCATGAAGCTGACTGATATCAAAATTCAGTTGAAGGGCATGATTACCAGCCACTTCCTGGAATAAGGAACAAAGGGCAGGAAGGGTAGTTTTTCCTTTGGAGTCAACCTCGCTTGCACGAATTTTAAACTGCTCTGCATGTTTAGTGATGTCGTTAGCCATAGTTCAACTATTTTTATGAATGAGATCATTATAATAAACAAAAAGACCCCATCAGTTTCACCTGATGAGGCCTGGTTTTCGGGGTACAAAATTCATTATACAGTGACTGAAATTTCGTGCATCACTTCTGCAAAAAGTCGGTGCGATTTCAATCGCTGATCGTGGTCAAAGATGTACGAAGCAGTGATCAATTCATCCACTTCTGTTTTGTTGATAAAATCCGTGAGTTGTTCACTGATCCGTTTCTTATCTCCCACAAAAGAATATGCCAGCATTTGCTTCATAGCCATTTGGTGCTGAAAGGGAATAACTTTGTTAATATCATCAACAGGAGGAGGCAGCGGGTTGCGCTCTCCGGTGATCACACCAACAAACATTTGTTTGGTGGAAGTGGATAGATATTCAGCTTGTTCTTCCGTATCAGCGGCAATCACATTTATGCCGGCCATAACATACGGTTTCTCCAATTGACTTGAGGGCTGGAATTCTTGCCGGTAAATTCGGATGGCATCGGTGAGCTGCTGTGGGGCAAAGTGGCTTGCAAAGGCATATGGTAGCCCCAGTTTGGCCGCAAGGTGGGCGCTATCAGTACTGGAACCCAGGATCCAGATCGGGATCTCGGTGCCTTCTCCGGGAAAAGCTCTGACCTTCCCTGAATTATCTTTGGAAAGATATTTTTGAAGCTGAGCCACATTGTCGGGGAAATTATATACTTCCTGCATTCGGTTAGGGCGTATGGCATGTGCTGTGGTTTGATCTGTGCCCGGAGCCCGTCCCAAGCCGAGATCGATTCTCCCGGGATACATCGTGGCTAAGGTGCCAAAATGCTCTGCAATTATATAGGGTGAATGATTGGGCAGCATAATACCGCCGGAACCAATTCTGATCTTTGATGTAGCCTCGGCCATGTGCCCTAAAAGGACAGAAGTAGCCGAGCTTGCTATATGCTCCATGTTGTGGTGCTCGGCCATCCAAAAGCGATTATAGCCAAGCTCCTCAGTATGAACTGCGAGTTCACGGCTGCGTTCAATAGCTTCTTTGGGATTACTCCCTTCAGTAACAATGGCAAGATCTAATACAGAAAACGGGATCATGAGCTGATGTTTAATTTGAAAGAGTGTTCATTTTTTCTTTGAACCATCTCTTGGTATTCACGCCAATGTAGTACATGGATGGAACCAGGAATAACGTCAGGAAAGTGGCAAAACCAAGCCCGTAAATGATGGTCCAGGCAAGGGGTCCCCAGAATGAAGCGTTATCACCACCGAAGTATAAATTCGGTTCAAAGCTTGCAAACAATCCATAGAAATCTATGTTAAGCCCGATAGCCAATGGGATCAATCCAAGTATGGTTGATGCCGCCGTCAGTATAACAGGATTTAAACGAACAGATCCGCCTTCAATGACGGCATCTTTAAGGTCTGCTCCTTCGTTTCTCAGGATGTCGATATAATCAATAAGGATGATCCCATTTTTAACTACAATTCCCGCTACGGCAATGATTCCCATCCCGGTTAACACCACGGAAATATCCATGCCAAAGGTTGAGAAACCGATGAAGACACCGATCAAGCTAAATAAAACCTGAGACATGATAATGAGGGGTTTACCGATTGAATTGAACTGAGCAACCAGAACCAGGAAAATGAGCATGATGGCTGCCAACAAAGCAACGGATAAAAACTGCCCGGTCTCGGCTTGTTCTTCCTGCTCACCCGTTAGGGATATTTCATACCCTTGCGGAACGTCATAACCCTGTAAAGCTTCGCGGATCTGGGTGTTGATCTCGTTGGCGTTGTAACCTGCTAATACGTTTGAGGATAAAGTAGCAACGCGTTCGAGGTCAATTCGGTTGATGGCACCATAACTGTTTGAAAGTCTTGGTGTTGCAACAGAAGAGATCGGTACAAAACCTGTAGGGGTGCCTACGGTCATGTTCATAAGGTCGATAATGTTGGAACGGTCATTTTCCTGAAGCCGAAGAGTTACATCGTATTCGTCTTCGTCTTCGCGGAAGGTTGAGATCGGTTCTCCGATAAGAGCCGTACGAATGGCTGACCCAACCTGCACATTACTAATGCCATAACTGTTTGCCTTTTCATTATCGATATCAATAATGATCTCCGGGTTGTTTACCTGAAGGTCGGATCGCAGTTCCTCAATTCCTTCTATATTCTGTTCTTGAATGAAGTCTTTAAAGTCTTCCGTGAGAGTGATCAGCTGACCAAAATCGTTTCCGGTGATCTCAATATTGATCGGTTTACCGGTGGGAGGGCCGCTTTGTTCTTTCTCTACAGTTACCGTAGTATTTGGAATATTCTGTACATTTTCACGGATCTGATTCAGTATCTCCTGTGTGGAAACACCATCTCTGTACTGATAATCCACAAACTCTACCGAAACCTTACTTTTGTTCGGGGACGGAGTGGGATCGATGCTATTAGGAGGGTTGGCTCCAATAGCTACATTCGAGATCACGGATTTTACCACCGGATTGTCTCGCCCGATCACTTCATACACCCGATCTTCGAGTTGTTTGTTTACGCGATTTGTTTCATCCAGATCTGTTCCGGCCGGCATTTCATTGTATACGTACACAAAGTTGGGTTCACTTTCCGGGAAGAAGACCACTTTTGGAGAAGCCACTCCCAGCAAGAAAATACTGAAGATCAGGAATACAAAGGTACCACCCAGAACGAACCAGGGGCGCGCGCCAATCAGTATCCACTGTATCATGTCATGGTAAAAGCTTTGGATCTTGGGCAGGGTCTTGTCATTGAATCCCCGGATCATGGGCTTGAGGACAAAGCGCTCGAGCAACCAAAGCAGATAAATGAATACGAGCAGATTGGCTACGAACATACCGCCTGTCAGATAGAAGATAACCGCCAATACGGCTACAACAGCTGAAGCGATCCATAAGAAGCGGTTGTCATGTTTCTCTTCTTTTTTGACATCCTTATCGCCTTCATTCATAAAGGAAACGGCAAAAACAGGATTCATGATAAGCGCCACCAGCAGCGATGCGACCAGCGTAAGTATTAACGTTACGGGCAGGTAGATCATAAACCGACCAATAATACCACCCCAGAAAAGCAGCGGAATGAATGGCGCGATAGTGGTAAGCGTACCTGTAATGACCGGAAGGGCAATTTCACCGGCGGCACGTTTGGCTGCTTCAATTTTACTGAGTTCACCTTTACTAACATGGCGGTAAATATTTTCAACGATCACAATGGCGTTATCTACTACAATTCCCAAACCAAGGATGAGCGCAAACAGCACTACAATGTTTATGGAAAAGTCGATGGTGGGCATCACGGCGAAAGCGATGAGTGAGGACAGCGGTATCGCCAGCCCTACAAAAACGGCATTCTGCACGCCCATGATGAACATCAATACAAGTACCACAAAGAAGAACCCGAGAATTACCGTATTGAACAGGTTCGAGACGCTGTCTTTAGTATCCTGAGACTGATCTCCGGTAATGGTGATATTCAGGCTTTCCGGAAATTGTGTTTGCTGAAGTTCTTCAACAATAGCGATGGCTTCTTCTGATGTTTCGATCAGGTTTCCGCCACTTTTCTTCTTCACATTAATGGTGATAACGGGTTCGCCATTCAGGCTGGCATAACTTTCACGGTCCGCGAAATCATCTTGTACGGTGGCTATGTCTTTGAGATAAACTTCATCACCGGCAGCGTTTTGCAGGATGAGGTTTTCCAGATCACTTGCTTGCTCAATTTCACCATCCACGCGAACAGAGCGCTCCATGGCTCCGATATCAAGCTGTCCGGCAGAAACCGTCATATTCTTGCTTTGCACGCCCAATCGGATATCATTGAAGTTGATTCCGGTTGCCTGCATCTTATTCAGATCTACATTCACCTGAATTTCACGCTCAAGGGCACCTACTATCTCAGCCTCGTTCACATCCGAGATACTTTCAACCCGGTCCTGAATTTCGTCGGCAAACTTTTTAAGCTCAACCAGGTCAAAACTACCCGAAAGGTTGATATTGAGAATGGGCTGGTCGTCGAGGTTAAAGTCGTTTACCTGAGGTTCTTGAGTAAGCTGGGCGGGTAACTCGGCGCGGGCTTTTTCCACGGCATCGTTCACTTCTTGCTGAGCTACAAGCTTGTCCTTATCAGTGGTAAATTCAATAGTGATGATAGAAGTGGCTTGCTTCGACACGCTGCTTATTTGATCGATCCCGTCAATGCCCTGCAGTTCTTCCTCAATAGGGCGGGTGATGACGTTCTCAATATCAGCGGGAGAGGCACCTGCGTATATCGTAACCACGTTGAAGATCGGAATCTCAACTTCCGGAAAAGACTCCTTCGGCAGCGTGATGTACGAATAAATACCAATGATGGTGATCAAAACCGTCAGCAGATATACTGTTGTACGATTGTTGATCGCAATACTCGAAATCTTAAATTCTTTGAAATCCATGTTCTTTTACTAGGTTCGGTTCAATTAATTTTCCTGGATTGAAATAGCTACGCCATCAGAAAGGTTGGCATATCCGGCTGTGATAAGCAGGTCGCCGACTTCAAGTCCATCGGTGATCACCAAGTCATTTTCATAATTATAACTGGTTTTGACAGACCGGTTTCTGGCAACCCATCCATTTTCTGTTTCTTCAGCTACAAACACATAGCGGTCATTATTAGCCAGCTGCACAGAATTTACCGGGGCAACGATCTGATCATATAGCGTAATGTCGTTCACCTTTACTTTTGCCATCATGTTTGGGCGGATATTCTCAATAGTGTTCGGCAAAAAGACTTCAACCCCAAAAGTTCGATTAGATGGGTTGATGGCTTTGCTGACCACATCAAGTTTTTTGGTGACGCTTTGATTCAGGCTGGGAAGTATGATCTCAACGCTGTCAGTTGCGTTGACAGTGGTAATGTAGGACTCAGAAACTTGTGCGGTAACTTTCATAGCATCCGAATTGGAGATCTGGAAAACCGGCACCGATGGAGCAACCGTTTCACCTACTTTCAGGTTAACACGGTCAACCGTACCGGAAATGGTAGCACGGATGGTGTAATAGCTGTACTGCTCTTCAAGTGTGGTTAACTGGCTCTTGGCAGACTCATACTGCGTTTTCGCCTGAAGGAATTCCACTTCAGAACCAATGTTCTGCTCGCGCAGGTTTTTCTGACGCTCGAATAGTGTTTTGGCCAGTTCAAGCTGGGTCTTCACCTGCTCAAGCTGACTACGGGTGATCTCACCATCCAGTCTGGCAAGTACATCACCTTTTTTTACATTTTGTCCGGCTCTAACCATGATCTCTTCAACTTCTGCTGAAGTTTTTGGGGTGATCATGATGGTCCGGTCTGATTCAACATCTCCCTGAACCGTTACAAACCGTTTAAAGGTCTTGGGTTGAATTTCCTCCACATAAACGGGAGTGATTCGGGCATTTTCATTTTCACTATTTACATCCCCGTTGCCATTTCCGCAGGCAGTGATCAGAAGTAATAGTGCAAGTATCGAGATTTGAGATTTCATTTGAGTCAGTTTCATATTATTTGAGTTCGATATTTTCTTTGATTTCCTGAATGTCGTTGGCTACAAAAGGCACCTGGCCTACCGCCTGATCGTATTGTGCTTTAGCAGATAGATAGCCGGATACCATTTGGGCGTAATTGATCTCAGCCTGGCGAAGTTGCAGTTCCGCATCATTCAATTCCTGCTGAGAGCCAACCCCATTTTGGTAGCGAATCTGCGCCCGTTCGTAACCACGCTGGGATTGTGTAAGTGCTTTCTGGAGTGCATCACTTGTTTGAAGTGCTTCTTTTACACTTTGGCGTGCTGTAAAAATTTCCTTATTGGCCGTTTGTTCGGCTTGAAATTGTTGAAGCTCGGTATCCTTAATCTGGATCTTAGCACGTTGAACAGCCACATTTCGGCTCAGTCCCTGAAAGATCGGAAGCTGTACGCCAACGGTTAGCGTCTGTGAGCGTGCGCGATTACTTTCATTCCCAAAAAATACCGGGGTGCCGGCTTGAGAAGCAGTCCAGTTCAACCCATACTGAGCAAACACCGTTGGTAAATAAGAGCTGCGCTGGGCATCAAGCTGTTTGCCTTGTAGTTGTTTCTGCAGTTCAAGAACCCGGAGGTCGCCTCTGAAATCCATGGCTTTCTCCAGGGAGATCGAATCGGCTTCAAGAATCAGCGGAGTTTGTTTGTCCACTTCCTTGATGGCCAGATTCTGTTGGTCTTCGGCGTTCTGAGAACGAATATTGAATTCGCTCAGATCTCCTTTAAGCTCAATGGAAAGCTGAACCGGGAGCCCCATCACATTCAGTAATTCCTGTTTAGCTTCCTTTACATCATACTCAGTGGTGGTAAGCTGCGGTTCCAGGTTACTTAACTGAACTTCTAGCTGCAAAACCGCATAATCATCCACAAAGCCCTGTTCGGCAAGTTTCTTGGTGTCTTCAAGGTTTTTTCTGACCCGGTCTACCTGAGCTTCGATCAAACGCTGCCGTTCTTTGGCTACAAGCGCCTGATAGTAAATGACACGGGTCTGTGTTACTATTCCCTGAGCCGTGGCACGCATTCCTTCTGATTGTGCCGCTTTCACCAGCTCAGAGCTGCTGATGCCCACAAAAGCCTGACCATTGAAAATAGTCTGGGAAACAGTAAAGCCTCCCTGCCAGTTATTGTCGGTACCGAAAGCAACCGGGATCAGTTCGTTGGGATCGGCATTGGGGTCAAAGATGACGGCCGGAATGAAGTTGACCGGAACTTCGAGGTTTCGGGTGTAATTGGCCGATGCGGAAATATCCGGCATCACATTACTCCAGGCATTCTGGATCTGCTGATCAGCGTCTCTTACGGAAAGTAAGGACCGTTTCATCTGCGTGTTATTAGCCAATGCAATTTGTATGGACTGCTTCAGATCGATGGTTTTTCCGAGGGTATCGGCGATCGTTCGGCTGGATTGTGCGGGTAAAAGGGAAGTTAATCCAAGTCCAAATATCAGGGTGAACATCCCGCAAAGTTTGAGGGGATGGGCAAGAAATCGTCTCATAGAATACAAATTGAAGTGATTTTTGGGTTGATTATTCGTGTTACTGAGTTTGGTCATTTAATTGTATGTCGAGAAATTCTTCTAACAGTTTGGGAATTGAAAGTTCATTTTCCTCAAGAACCTTCGTTGCACTTTTATGGGTACCGGACAAATAAAAATTCAACATCCCGCTCATCTGAAAATTCAGCATCAATGATAATACTTTGGGTTGAAGGCGGGTCTGAATGCTACCATCCTGAATTCCAATTTGAATGGCACGAACCATTAGCATAAAAAGCTCATCTTCAATATTCTTGCAGTCCTCTACGATGGAAGGAGTCTCAGGTTTCCCCTGATTGTTTTCTTCTTTGATGTGCTCATAAATAACCATGGCTTTTGTGAAAGCAGCATTCTGCGTGATGGTATTGAGGAAGGTGAGCATCATATTCTTTACAAGTTCAGCCCCGGGCAGATCTTGTTTTATTACATGTAGAAATTTTTCGTGCAAATGCTGGAGCCCGCGTTTTTTAACAGCCTGATGCAAGGTAGATTTATCATTAAAATAAAGATATAAAGTTCCCTTGCTGAGCTCCGCGCGTTCAGCGATCTCTTCCATTGTTGTTCTGTCAAATCCCTGCTCTTCAATTAACTCAATTACTGCAGTCAGAATTTGATCTCTTCTTCGTTTTTTTTCGCGCTCTTTACGCTCTTTAATTCCCATTGCTGACTCTTGGTCATTCAGTGACTGAAAATTTGTTTCTTAAGTTTACTGACTATTAAACAAAATTAACAGCCTATAGTTCATTTAATTTTTAGGGAAGGGACAGCTAAAGAGAGTGTAATACGGATAGCAGAATCGTAATTAAAGTATTAGAAAAGCGCTTTCAGAATCCATGATTACAATCTGCAACAAGCTATGAGAACTATTTTAAAATAATATTAATGAACGGCCGGTCATTTATTGTGCGCAGATATCAGGTGAGATCGTTTTCTGCCTTGAACTTTTGGATCAGCTGTTCTGTCTGTTTAGCTAAAAACCGATGGAAGTCATTGGCTTTCTGTAGCCGGGTCTCATCCGTATCGGTATCATTTTTCACAAACGATAATCCGTTTCTTGTGATTGTCTCAAGATCGCGGGCTAAATGTAACTGACGCTCCATAAAGTCAACAATGGAGCCTTCCTTAAGCTTGAAGTACATTTGCCGCTCTCCCTTAATGCGCACTTTTTCGATCAGTCCCTGACTGATCAATAATCGGGTCATGTTGCTTACTGAGGCTTTGCTGATCTCCAGGTTTTCCATAAGATCCGGAAAGGATTGGTGAGGAGGATCACAGATCAAAAGCCAGCCTAAAATTTGTCCATATATGCGGGGATGCCCCAGCTCCTCTATCTTTAAACTGAAGTCTTCAACAAAATTATGTTTCGTAGAATAAGATGGCTTGTTCACGGGCATGAATTTAGGTATGAATGAAAGTCAAATTTACGACTTTAAATGCTAAAGTGAGATATATGATTCCCCAAATAAATAACCGGAAAATACATACTCCGATTTGTATTCTCCAATCGCCATGTGGATTTTTAAATTCAGGGAATCAAATTTTACCTTCAGGTATGCATGTTTGCTTCTTCTCCCTTCACAGAAGTTGAATACTAAATCTATCCTGATAAAGGCAGAAGGTTATGCCCATTCTATTGGGTAATACCATCCGACTGATTCCCCATCACTTCAAACCAATCGATATGACGGGTGAGGTACATGACTAGAGCCAATACCACAAACAAGCCGATACTGCCCATCAACAATGCATAATCCTGAAGCTGGAGAAGGATGTATAAATATCCATACAACAGTATCAGTACGCAAAATACAATGCCGGTTTTAAGTTTATCTGCCAGCACCCGGAAAGAGTAGACCGAGATCAAACCTATGATAGCTGTGGCTGCGATCAGGTAAGCAAATTTGAACATCATGTATTCTGAGATCGAAAGCAGTAAGGTGTAGAATACCAGTAATGCAAAACCAATGAGAAGATACTGAACCGGATGAATGCGTTTTTTGGTCAGTAATTCCATCATAAAAAAGGTGAGGAATGTCAGCGAGATGAACATGATAGCATATTTGGCCGTACGCATCGTTTTTTGATATTCATCTACTCCCAGCAAAAGATCTACCCCAAAGGAAGAATTAGCCACTTCCGCATTGGGACCTTGCCATTGCTGCGGGAAATTCCGGTTTAAATGCAGCACTTCCCAGGAGGCACTGAAACCGGACTCATCGACTTCCCTTTGAGCCGGAAGGAAGGTGCCGGTAAAACTCGGATCGGTCCATTCGGATGTTAGCGTAACGTTGGTCTGTTTGCCAACAGGGGCAAATTGTAGTCCCGAGCTTCCATTGAGATTTAAGTCGAAATCAAATTTGTATTCGGAATTGGTTTCGATATCAGGTGAAATGGAAATGCCGGAAGCCACCACGTCATCAGAACTGACGCCCGGATTAGCAAGAAGTTCGTTTCCATTCCAGTTTATAGTGATGAAATCCTTAATACCTGTCATATCAGAAATTCCCACCCATACAAATGCATCTTCCGTCATTAGATCTTCAGCAGGCACATTCAGGTTTTCAAGATCCAAAGAGGGGAAGCTGCCCGATATCGAAAGTTCACTGTTGTATACAATGGCTTTATAAAGTCCTCGATAGCGCACCTCCGGAGATAGATTTCCATCTATTTCGAGGTTCTCCGGCAGAAAATGAGCATAGCGAGTGGTTTGCTGAGTTTTGCCTTCAGTGGTGTAATGGTGTGTGTATGGAATACTAAGCACCGGTCCGATGATGACCTGTTCTTTTCCCCACTTCTGACTGATCTCCTGCGCAACGGAATCTCGTCTGTTTTCACGTTCACGGATCAAATTCTGGATCAACAAGGAGGGAATGAGAAGCACCAGTGTCAGCACGCCAATGATGGTTAGTCGCAATCCCAGTGAGCTTTTTAGTTTTTTCATGATCGAACCCCATCTTGGTTATTATTTGAAGAAATGACATCTGAATACCAAAATAATAATCCTGATATCGCAAAAAGTACAATGAACAATGCATTGATCCCAAGGATCTCCACCAGGGGACTAAAAGGTTCAAGGTGCATGCCTTTGTTTATGGCTGCGAGGGTGACGGATGCCTGAGCCAGGATCATGGCAAGCATGGTAAATGCCATACCTTTGGGGTGAAACCGAACCAAAAGACTGCCGGCGATTCCTGCCAATATCACTCCAAAATACCATAGGTTTATGAGGTTGTCTTCAGATCCTATGATGCCCACCGCTAAATTTGCCAATATCAGGAATAATCCTGCAAAAAGTCCCAACCCGACCGCTACCCGATAGGCAAGTTGGGCTGATTTTCTTGTGATAAGTAAATAGGACATACCGGTGCCAAAAATGAGTATTCCGGCCAGTATAAAATCGCTCAAACTCCACGTCACCTCATCTGTGAATTGCATGGCTGCCAAAGGGATCAGCAGCAGTGTGCCGGTTAAGAGAGCGAGATAGGAAATAGATTTGCTTAGGGCGTTTTCTGTTTGCATAAGTTTTACCTGTTTAGATATTTGTTAGTTGAAAGAACTTTGTATTACAAAGTAGTTGTATAAATTTTTTTTACTGGATGTTAATTCTGCTGCGAACGGAGTTTTGATCTGCTGAATAAATACCAGCCGGTTCCGACCAATATAAGTGCAAGAGGAAGAGCACCCGGCTCACCTTCAGACACGATCATAAAGGTCACCAAAGCGAGACCAATAAAGAGGGTTAAAAGTGAAAGAAGGCGGTGTATTCTGAGTTTTTTAAAGTGATCTGATTCCATAGCTATTGTTGTGATTTTATGATCTGTTCCAGAACGTTGAGATGTTCGTTAAATGCTTTCTTGCCCTCCGGCGTCATAGAATAGCTGGTGTTGGGTTTATTGTCGATGAAGGATTTTTCTACTGCCACAAAGCCTTCCTGTTCCAGCTTTTTTATGTGGGTAGCTAAATTTCCGTCCGTCACGTTCAGGAACTCTTTCAGGGAAGTGAAATCCAGGGAATCGTTGACCGCCAGGGCAGACATGATCCCAAGCCTGACCCGGTTCTCAAATGCTTTATGTAGATCGTCGAATGATACGTTCACTGCTGATCACCGCTCGAACCTAAAGTGCATATAAATTCCATACACGATATGAATTCCGCCAAACCCGATCGCCCAAAACAGCAATCCGGATTCAATAAAACCAAGATTTAATAGTCCAAGTATCATCTGTGTAAAACCCATCAGCCGGACTTCCCGGATGGTGTAGAATCCGGCGTTGTACAAGGCAAGTCCATAAAAAATAAGGGTGAGCGGAGCCATGAGCCCTGTCAACCCATACTGCAACAATAAGAGGGTCAGCAAACCTCCCGTAAAAAGCGGAACGGCCATACTTGCAAGCATTCGCTTAGACGTGCTGTTCCAGGCAGATTCGTCACTTTTTTGAGCTTTTCTGCGAGAATCCAGGAGAGCACTGATCAGGGAAAGCACTAAAACTCCACCGGCAGTTAATAGTATATTTGTCAGATCGGGGTAGGAGTAGAAGATCTGATCTGGCTGAAATCCTAAAAAGCTGTTCGCTATCCAGGCTCCTGCCAGGGCATAACTACCTGCCAATATCCCCGCCCAGCCCGAGAGCGATAAAAATTTGGAAGACCGCTCCATCATGGAACGGATCTGAGCGATATCCTGAATGTAATCCTGTTGTTCTTTCATGAAAAGTACTTTTTAATTCAAAGTAGGTATGAATTTATTGTTTTGCAATAGGATCCCTAAAAATAATTTTGGAATGGAACACGGATGATGTAGATCGGGCGGATGATCACGGACTCGGTGGATTAGGGGGCGGTGGATGATTTTGCGTATTATCGGGAACCATGATTTCCAAGATTTAGGGATCATCAGGATTTTATGGCCGACTCCGTAGCAGTCAAATGTTTGTAACCCGGGGATTGGGCTGGGCGCTGTTTTAAACACAATTGAACTAGTAGTCAGGGTAGGAATTCCCAAACAGGGCGTTGGGAACGAGGCTAACGAGATAAACGAGGGTTATGGGAGTGGGTTGAACTTACAAATCGGCCATTCGGTTCGTCGGTCATGCATAAATCTCACCATAATAATATTCGGTTAACTAACCAACGAATAACGATTAACGAATCTCAATCCACACATGAGTTCAAATCATATTTTTCCTATCTTCAAGACTCTGTAAAACTCAACACTCACACACATCATAATTAATGTCGCATAAGACTTCCGCTCAGATTCGTCAGGATTTTTTTGATTTCTTTGCCGAAAAAGAACACGCCATTGTTGACAGCGCTCCCGTAGTCCCCAAAAACGATCCGACCCTGCTATTTACCAACGCGGGGATGAATCAGTTCAAAGCCATTTTTCTAGGGGAAGAAGATGCACTGAAACATGAAGGCAAATTGTGGAGCCGCGCTGCCGATACGCAAAAATGTATTCGTGTAAGCGGGAAGCACAACGATCTCGAGGAAGTTGGTCACGATACCTACCACCATACCCTATTTGAGATGTTGGGGAACTGGTCGTTTGGCGATTATTTCAAAAAAGAAGCCATTGGCTGGGCCTGGGAATTGCTGGTAGATAAATGGGGACTCGATCCCGACCGATTATATGCCACCGTTTTTGAAGGCGATGAAGCCGACAGCTTGCCCGTGGATGACGAGGCGATCGAACTATGGAAAAGTGAGACGTCCATCGACCACGACCACATCCTGAAGTGTAGCAAGAAAGATAATTTCTGGGAAATGGGTGAAACCGGTCCGTGTGGACCGTGTTCGGAAGTGCACATTGACCTCCGTTCAGATGAAGAGCGCAAGAATAAGCCCGGCCGTGATCTGGTTAATATGGACGATCCCCGGGTGATGGAGATATGGAACCTGGTATTCATTCAGTTCAACCGGAAACCGGATGCTTCTCTCGAAAAACTACCCGCCCAACATGTGGATACCGGAATGGGCTTTGAGCGTGTTTGTGCGGTGTTGCAGGAGAAAACATCCAATTATGATACCGATGTGTTCACCCCGTTGCTGGATGAAATTTCTGATATGGCCGGCTTGACCTATGGTGAAGATGAAGAAAAAGACATCGCCATGCGGGTAATTGCCGATCATATTCGAGCAGTGACCTTCTCTATTGCTGATGGAGCTTCTCCAGGGAATGACGGCCGTGGTTATGTGATCCGCCGAATTTTACGTCGTGCTATCCGCTACGGCTGGGATGTGCTGGATTTCAAAGACCCGTTCTTCTACAAATTGGTGGATGTATTGGCGGAGCAATTCAAGGATGTATTTCCGGAGATCAAGGCTCAGAAAGAGTATATTATAAATGTGATCCGCTCGGAAGAAAAAAGCTTTCTTAAGACCCTTGGACAAGGAATTGAACTGTTCAACGAAATGGTGGAAGGGGAGAAGAAACTGTCCGGTGAAGATGCTTTCAAACTTCATGACACCTACGGTTTTCCCATTGATCTTACTGAGCTGATGGCTCGTGAGCGTGGCGTTGAAGTAGATGTGGATGGTTTCAATAAACATATGAAGGCTCAGAAAGAACGCGCCCGTGCTGCCGGAAAGTTTTCAGTGGATCAATCTGACTCCAAAAAATGGAATGTAGTTAAAGAGTCTGATGAATTTGAGTTTGTAGGCTATGATGATGCCGAGTCAGAAGTTGAGATCTTAGCGTATCGAAAAGAAGGCGACAGATTTGCGTTACAATTAAACCGGACACCCTTTTATGCCGAAAGTGGGGGACAGGTAGCCGATACCGGTCTCATTACCAATGGGGAGGAGTACATCAAAGTTCTTGATGTGAAAAAGTCCAACGGTCAGTTCGTTCATTATGTGGATAAGCTGCCTGAAGATCTTTCCGGAACGTGGACTGCTTCCATTGATTTTGACAGACGGGTTGAAATTCAAAAACATCACTCCGCTACGCACTTGGTTCATGCTGCGTTGCGTGGAATTCTGGGAGATCACGTAGCTCAAAAAGGATCGCTTGTGGATGAACATCACCTGCGTTTTGACTTCTCTCACTTTGAAGCGATGACAGATGAGCAGCTGGATGAAGTGGAAAAATTGGTGAATGAGAAGATACAGGAGAACATCCCGCTTCAGGAAGAACGGAATGTTCCGATCGACGAAGCAAAAGAGCGTGGTGCCATGATGCTTTTTGGTGAAAAATATGGCGAGACCGTACGCGTGATCACCTTTGATGAAGATTATTCCGTAGAACTGTGCGGCGGTACGCATGTGGGGGCCACCGGTGAGATCGGCTATTTTCGGTTCACACAGGAAACCTCTGTAGCTGCTGGCATTCGCCGAATTGAAGCGGTTTGTGGAACACAGGCTGATAAAGTCCTTCGCGATGAAAAGAGATTATTGCAACAAGTGAAAGGAGCCATCGGTCAAACTCAGGATCTGGCTGCCGATGTACTAAAACTGATCGAGGAGAAGAAAGCGCTCGAGAAAGAATTAGAAAAAGTGCAGATGCAGAACACCGGCGCACAATTGGATGAGTATATCCAGAAGGCTGGTTCACTGGATTCAGGTATCAAACTGGTGAAAGGAGAGATCCCCGGTGCCGATATGGATGCACTGAAACAACTTGGATACGACGGTATTGAAAAGACTAAGAAAAACACCGCTATTGTTCTCGGAGCAAAAGATGAGGAAGAAGGTAAAGTGTACCTGATGGTTGCTTTAACTCAAGACCTTATCAAAGAAAAAGGATTGAAAGCCGGAGCACTTGTCGGTCAGCTTGGAAGACTTGTAGGAGGTGGCGGCGGCGGTCAGCCTAACCTTGCAACCGCCGGCGGACGTCAACCCGAAAAACTATCCGAAGCTCTCGATAAAGTGAATGAATTGATCGAGGATTCGATTCAATAAATGAGTTTTAATAACCCAAAGAGTTGTCATCCTGAGCGTATAAAAAGCTAACTTGAATGAATCTGTATAACGCGAAGGATCTCAAAAGTTGAATACTAGAAGGCATTTAAATTTGATATCCCTCGTGTTAAATACCATTTACCTAAATAGCTTTTGAAGTACTCGGGATGACAAGTTTTTAAATGTAATTTTGATATTGGCACTGGCGCAAGCGTTACCCGAGCATTCGGGATTTGGTGTTGAATTTAAGACAACATTGGTCCAAGCGGACGCTTAAACCAGTTTGCACCAGTATTTTTATTGGGATAAAAACTGTTTATATACGGTGAAAAAGTTATCGGTAAAGTAATTTTAGGTAAGTTATTGTAACGAATAGAATCAAATCACAAAAACTTCATAAAAAATGGATATATTTGCGTCCCTTTTTGACTTGACGCAAAAAATGACTTGAATAGATAATTATGGCTAAAAAGAAAAAAGACGAAATTAATTTTGCCCCTCGCGGGATCGGAGACGAAAAAGACGGCGCTGTACAAAAAGGCGTGGATCTTCCTTCCCCAACCAGAAAAAAACACAAATCCCTTGGCTTGAGTGAAGACGATCTCAAAGCCATGTATGAGCAGATGTATCTTCAGCGACGGTTTGAAGAACGTGCCATGCAACAGTATCAGAAAGGGAAGTTTGGTGGATTTCTGCACCTTTATATAGGTCAGGAGGCTATTTCTACCGGAACCGTGTTTGCCCTGAATGATGATGATGATATCATCACGGCTTATCGCGATCACGGCTGGGGATTATGCCGTGGTATTACTCCCAATGAGGGCATGGCTGAATTATTTGGTAAGAAAACCGGATGTTCCAAAGGGAAAGGCGGTTCCATGCACTTCGCCAAAACAGAAAATCACTTTTGGGGCGGCTACGGAATTGTAGGTGGCCATATTCCCATCGGTGGTGGACTCGCATTCGCGAACAAATACAATGATAACGGTCGTATTTCTGCCACCTTCTTTGGAGATGGAGCAGTAGATCAGGGTGCGTTGCATGAAACGTTCAATATTGCTCAGCTTTGGGGACTGCCTGCCATTTTTGTAGTAGAAAATAATGGGTATTCTATGGGAACGGCAGCCCGCCGTCATACGGTAGCCGAGATCGTAGACCGTGCAAAAGGCTATGGTATGAAGAGTAAAGTAGTGAATGGAATGGATGTTTTTTCTGTGTATGAAGCTATGAAAGAAGTGTCCGAAGATGTTCGCGAAAATTCCGAGCCTTATTTCTTAGAGATAAGAACTTATCGATATCGCGGTCACTCCATGTCAGATCCTCAGAAATACAGAACCAAAGAGGAACTGGAAGAATATCAAAAGAACGATCCAATTGAGCGATTGAAGACTTACTTATTGGATGAAGATATCCTCTCTGAGAAAGAAATTGAGGAAATAGATGAGAAGGTAGAACAGGAAGTATTGGATGCCGTGGAGTTCGCGGATAATTCAGACTTTCCGGATGAGTCGGCACTCTACGAGGATATGTTTGCCGAAGACGAACCTTATTTCCACAACTAATTTTTAAACTGACTATATAAAGTAATGGCTGAATTACAATTTAGAGAAGCAATACGAGAGGCAATAGACGAGGAAATGGCCCGTGAAGAGAAAGTCTTCATTATGGGTGAAGAAGTTGCCGAGTACAATGGTGCATACAAAGCTACCGAAGGATTGTTAGATAAATACGGTTACAAGCGCGTTATCGATACGCCGATCTCCGAGCTCGGGTTTTCCGGAATTGGAGTTGGTGCTGCGATGAATGGACTTCGTCCCATCGTGGAATTTATGACGTTCAACTTTGCCGTACTCGCACTCGATCAGATCATCAATCATGCTTCGAAAGCAGGTTATATGACCGGTGGACAAATTTCGATGCCTATCGTTTTTCGTGGGCCGAATGCTTCTGCAGGACAACTGGGTGCTACGCACTCCGTGGCCTATGACTCTATGTACGCTCAATTCCCCGGGTTGAAGGTGATCTATACGTCTGAGCCTGATGACGCCAAAGGACTTCTGAAGTCTGCCATTCGTGATGACAATCCTGTGATCTTTATGGAATCGGAGCAGATGTATGGAATGAAGGGCGAAGTATCTGAAGAAGAAGATTATATCATCCCGATCGGTAAAGGAAAGGTGAAGCGTGAAGGAAGTGATGTGACCATTGTTGCTCACGGAAAGATGTATCACGTAGCGAAAAAAGCTGCCGCACAACTTGAGAAAGACGGTGTGGATGCAGAGATCATTGATCCAAGAACGGTGAAGCCATTGGATCTTCCGCTGATCGTGGAATCCATCAAAAAAACCAACCGATGTGTGGTTGTGGATGAAGCGCATCCGTTTGCCGGTTTTGCAGCTGAGATCGGATTTCTGATCCAGCGTGAAGCATTCGATTATTTGGATGCTCCCGTTCAGCGTGTTACACTTCCTGATGTGAACGCACCCTTTGCCAAAAACCTTTTTGATGCATGGCTGCCTGATGCGAAGCAGGTGATCGATGCCGTGAATCAGGTTACTTACAGGAACTAAGTGAAAAAGTGAGAAGGCAAAATGCAAAAGTGAAAAGTGTTCCAAAGTTTGTTTTTTCCTTTTCACTTTTGCCTTTTCACTTACACACCTGTTACATTGAAATAGATAACAAAACAATTTTAACAACTCACTCAACAGAACAGATCAAGAATTATGGCCATTAAGATTGAAATGCCGAAGCTTAGCGACACCATGGAAGAAGGGGTGATCGCTTCGTGGAATGTAAAAGAAGGAGATGAAGTTTCAGCCGGCGATATCATTGCCGAGGTAGAGACCGATAAAGCCACGATGGAAGTAGAAGCCTTTGACGAGGGAACCGTACTCAAGATCCTCGTAGATGAAGGCGATGCAGTTCCATTAGGTGGGCTGATGGCCGTGCTGGGTGAAGAAGGAGAAGATATTTCAGATATCCTGGAAAGTGCCGGTTCTGCCGATTCAGGTTCATCTGAAGAAAAAGCCGAGCCTAAAGAGTCTGCTTCCGAAGAAAAAGAAGAAAAATCCGGTTCCGGAGAAGCCACATTAACCTCCCCCAAGTCTGAGAGCAGTTCTTCGGATTCAACGGGCGAGCATGGTCGTATCCTGGCCTCTCCATTGGCTCGTAAAATGGCTGAAGATAAAGGCATTGACCTTTCCCAGGTGGATGGCTCAGGTCCGAACGGTCGTATCGTTAAAGCTGATATTGAGGACTTTAAAGAAACAGCCGCACCGGCAGCTGCACCTGCACAGAGCTTCGAAAGCCTGGAGAGCAAAGAGATCAAAGTTTCTCAAATGAGGAAAGCTATTGCTCGTCGTCTTTCAGAAAGTAAGTTCACCAATCCGCATTTTTATGAGACCATCGACATTGATATGAAAGCGGCCATGGCTGCCCGTAAGTCAATGAATGATGCCAATGATATTAAGATCAGCTTCAACGATATTGTAGTTAAAGCTTGTTCTATCGCACTTACGCGGCATCCTTACGTAAACAGCTCCTGGAATGATGATGTGATCAAGCAACACGGCGATGTACACGTTGCAGTTGCTGTGGCTATTGAGGAAGGACTGATGACTCCGGTTATTCGTCATTCTGACAAGAAAGGATTATCGCAGATCTCTTCCGAAACAAGAGAACTGGCCGGACTAGCACGCGAGCGCAAACTACAGCCCGAACAGATGGAAGGAAGCACCTTTACCATCAGTAACCTGGGGATGTTTGGAATCGAGGAATTTACTGCGATCATCAACCCTCCGAACGCATGTATTCTGGCAGTTGGTGCGATCCGCGACGTACCCGTTGTGGAGAACGGCGAAGTGGTTCCCGGCAAGCGCATGAAAGTAACGCTCTCCTCTGATCACAGAATTGTGGATGGAGCGAAAGCAGCTGAATTCTTGAATACTGTACGTAATCTGTTAGAGAATCCACTTTCCATGTTGCTGTAGCATATAGCAACATCAAGTAATTTAGAGCCCCGCTTTTTGTTAAAGGCGGGGCTTTTTTGTTTCAGTACAGAAATAGAATGGAACACGATAAGCAGATTTTTCGGATGGTCACTGATCAAGACTGTAAGAAACCCAAAACTAAACTAGTTCAAGCGTCCGCTTGGACAAACCTTGCTTATTAAAACGTCGCATCCCGAATGCTCTGGAACACTTGAGCTTGCGCCGCCTCAAATTTATCTGAAGTACGAGGCTTTTCTATTTGGCCTTAGTAAATAATCGAACAGAACGAGGATAACACAGATTGGGCGGATGATCACGTAAGTTTTATGTGCATTGGTTACAATTAAAAAATCAGTACTTATCCGTAACATGGGCGTCATCTGTGCTCTATTTCTGAGTCTTATTCTTCCTTTAACTCCATTACATTTTCTAACAAACTTGTCTGATTTATTTCCGTAATTGTGATTCAATTCTGAAACTCAATTATGGAATAATGAAATCAATTTTATTAGGCTTAGCCTTATTTATGATGGCACTAACCAGCCAGATACAAGCTCAAGATTTACCTGAACAGCAAGTTCAGGCTACCATTGAACTTCTATTTGAAGGAATGTTAGAAGCAGATGGAGAAAAAGTATCAGACGCCTTTCAATCTGATGCGATTATGCAAACCATAGTAAAGAATGAAAAGGGAGAAGTTTCTATCAGGACCGGTAGTCTGGAAGCTTTTGTGAATAGTATAGGTTCCTCTGAACCGGGCAGGCTCAATGAAAAAATTGGTGGTTATGAGATCAAAATAGACGGAGAACTTGCTTCGGCCTGGACCCCATATGAGTTTTATGTGGGCGAGGAATTTTCACATTGTGGTGTCAATTCGTTTCAGCTTTTGAAAACAGCAGAAGGCTGGAAGATCTTCCATATTGTTGATACCCGTCGCCAGGATAACTGTGTGGAATAATAATAGCAGTCAGGCCTTATCTTTCAGCCGTAAGGTTTTGAAGGGTCGATCGCTGAAAGCCCAAAATTCAGATACATGAAAAAATCATATACAATCCTTTTTATGATACTCTTTGGAGTACAGTTTGCAACAGCTCAGGTAAGTGAAGACCAGCGGCAGAAAGATGTAGAAAGCATCGATAATCTGATGGAAGCATTGTACGCTTCAATTTCCGGTGAACAAGGAGAACCCAGAGATTGGGATCGATTCAGGAATCTGATGTTACCCGGTTCAAGGCTCATTCCAACAGCCGGAGGGGAGAATGGGAAAAACACCTATCAGGTTATGACTCCAGGGGAATTTATTGAAAACACGAATTCGTATTTTGTAGAAAATGGATTTTATGAATATGAGATCAACCGGGAAGAGCACCATTATGGCAGGGTCGTGCACGTAATGAGCACCTATGGCTCCAAAAGAAGCGAGATGGATGCCGAGCCGTTTAACAAAGGCATAAACAGTATTCAGTTGTTCAATGATGGAGAACGATGGTGGGTGGTCACTATTTACTGGGCACACGAATCAGCGGCCAATCCTATTCCAGAGCGATACAAAGGGCAAAATTAGCCGGCTGAGCTGAGCAACTTATCAATCACTTTTGCTTTGTCCGGATCTACATACTTGCCGTACGAGGTGATAAGCGTGCCTTTAACACCGGAATCTGCTTCAATGGCATAGATCGTGGATTCGGATCCAGGATCGGTTCCCTGATCAAATTCATGGGTTTCTTTGATGCTTAGTTTATCTGCCTGGTACTGAGTATCTAATGTTTTGCAGGTGATGCAGTCTTTTCCTAACTCAAAAGTGTGGTCAAATCCTTTTTCTTTGAGGGCTTCTGTAGCTTCTGCTAAGTCTTTGTACATAAGGGTGTTGCTTTAATTAAGCTTCATTATATAGTACAAATAAAAAAAGCCGCTCGTTCAAGCGACTTTTTTAAAAACATAAGAGCTATAAAAATTAGCCGTTGTTTTTGATATCCTGAATTTCCAGGCGGATTTCCTGTGCTAATTTTTTCAATTCTTGAAGTCCTTTACGGGCACGAGTTCCGGCCGCTTTGTTACTTTTGTCGTAGAATTTTTCCATTTCTACTGAGGTTTCTTCTACGAGATTTTTTAGTTCTTCAACTCTGCTCATTAATAGCTCCGTTAAAATTTATAGTTAATTTTGTTTCTGTTTTCAGAAATGAACACGAAGCTATTCAATCGGGGCTATTGAGTCAAATTAAAAAGTGCTTTTTAGTTAAAAAAAGTGAGTTTTTGATAGAATCTACTCAATTATTGTACTTTTTTTCAGGTTTGGCCAGTTGGCGAGATCGGTGGCAGTTGTAATTCTGACCGATCTGCCAAAATTATGGAATTCTTCAGGTAGAGATTCTTCTTTAAAATCAGGTGGAAGTTCACCCCAGCTCAATGTTTTTTGTTCTTCCTGCACCAAGATCTCATCCTTTTCATTCATAGAGAAAAGCAGAATTTCTGCATCATCAAATGTTTTGGAAAGTGCTGATGAAAACTCCGGGAGGGGAATGTGTTCTTGGTCTCCATCATTCTCTACTAAATTTGAAAGTAAGAGATTGGGAATGTCGTGGAGATCTTTAAATTTCTTTTTATCAAAAACCAATTTCCCGGCTTTGATGCTAGCCAATTCCTTTTGGAAACCATGTACGCCGATGGTTGGAATGCCCTGATCGGCAAATAATCCAATAAGCCGTTTATTAAGGTCTTTGATAGCTCTTGCCCGCGCATCTTCTCGCATCATTCCCGTTTGTATGAGGCGATCGGTGTAGGGACTGTCTCCATGAACAACAATTCCTTTTCGGTCTCCGAGTTTTGCAAGAGATTTGGCGAATGCAGTCAGGAATACAGAATTTTCGAGGTGATGATGATCAAGTACAGCGATGAAATTGGTGGGCATAAAATGAATTTGTTATTTCTTATTGTTCAAAGCCGATGATTTAAAACTAAAAGGCAGCAGGTCTACTGTAATATGTTCTGAAAGCGTTCCATCAGCGTGGTGTAGTACAACATCGTGATAGGGAAGTAGCTCGACTATAACCTGCCTGCAGGCTCCGCACGGACTACTGAATTCCCCTTTCCTTGTATGCACTTCCATTTTAGTGAAATCTGTATCTCCATGAGCAAAGGCTTTGGAAATAGCTACCCGTTCCGCGCAAATACCTTTGGTCCAGTCGCTCACTTCTACATTCACGCCTTCGAAATAACCTTGTTTAGTAAAAAGCAGAGCTGAAACAGGAAAATTGGAGTTGATGGTTACAGCCTGATCTAACAATGATTTCAATTCCTTTAGGATTGAAAATGAGGAAGAGGGGCTCATTTGAAGATCTTGCCTGTCAACATAGGGTGGAGTATCAGTCTCGATGACTTCCATATGAAATTCAACCGTCCAGAAAGCAAGTTGCTCTAATTCCCGGTTTTGCACATAGATCTTTGCCGGTGTATCCTTTTCACTTAAGCAGATAGAACATGCGGCCTGAACTGCAGGAATGGTAAGCGGATAAGAAATATTCTCGATCCGAACTCCGGCATAGATCTTACCCGAGGTGCCTTCAACAAGGCAAGCTTTTGGGTTGCCTGAGTAAGGAACATATGATCGGTCTAAAAGTGAGGTCCAACTCATAATTAATTCGTTATTGCTGAAAAAGCCGCATCAGCAACTTTAGCTCTAATCTGACTAATGGTTTTTCCATAAGAGCGATGCGGATAAGTTCGATTTGTTAATAAGATGATAGCCATATTCTTTTCCCGGTCTATCCATAAGCTGGTGCCCGTGAAGCCAAGGTGGCCAAAGGTGTCGTTACTTGCAAGCTGGCCTGCAGTGGTAAATCCGGTAGGTGATTTGCGGTCAAAACCAAGTCCGCGGGTATTATGTTCAGATTGATCGGTGGTGAACTGTCGTATGGTTTCCTTCTCTAAATAACGTTTACCGGCGTATACGCCATCATTCAACAGCATGGTGCTGTACTTGGCCATGTCAATTGTGTTGGAAAATAATCCTGCATGGCCTGCCACGCCGCCTAAGAAATAAGCTCGTTCATCGTGAACCAGGCCCTTAACAAGTCCACGCCCATATACAGTATCGATCTCGGTTGGTGAGATACGATTGACGAGCCATCGACTGTTTGAAGCCGGATTGAAAAAGGTGCTGTACATATTCAGCGGGAAATAAAATTCACTGCGCGTATATCGATCCATTCTGGAGCCGGAAACTTCATGTATGATCTCTGCAAGCAAGATCATACCCAGATCACTGTACACATACTTGGATCCCGGCTCGTAAGTCAGTGGTTCGTTTTTGATCGCATTTAAGATCTCATCACGAGTTTTCATAGAATCCACATACACGCGGAAGGGAGGAAGGCCGGTTTGATGTAATAATATATCCCGGATCGTAATATCACGCCGTTGTGGTTCATCAAATTCCGGGATGTATTTTGCAATAGTATCATCCAGGCTAAGTTTTCCTTCATCCACCAGCTTCATAGTTGCCGTGGTTGTAGCCATTACCTTGGTGATGGAAGCTACATCGTATACATCGGTATCTCTCACTTTTTCAAGTTTAGAATAATCCTGATAGCCATACGCTCTATTGTAGGCCAACACGCCATCCTTCACAATTCCCACAACCGCTCCGGGGAATACCGAATCATCAATAGCCTGATGAACGATGTTATCAAGCTCAAATAGTTTGTTATGGTCTAATCCAACTTCCTCAGGCGTGCCAAAACGCAGTGCGGTGTGTTTCTGATCTATGCCCTCACCAAGCTCATAAAGTCCCGGTATTTCGATGGGGATCCTCGCTTTTACTTCTGAAGCTCCAAAGATGGCCGGCACCACACCATTTATTTGTCCCGATGAGTTGTACCAACCCAGCATATGCACCTCCGCGTCTTTTAGATCAGATAGTACATACGGATTCCCAAAAGAGACCAACAGGGAGGGTTTTTTAGTTAGAATGACTTTTCTCAGGAAGGATAACTGATCGCCAGATAGATGGATAGACTGTCCAAACCGCAAGTAAATAAAAGAGCTGATGATCACAAGATCAACTTCCCGCGCTTTCTTCATCATTTCCCGCTTGTCCACTTCACTGGTGCGTTTGTCATAAATATGGAAAGAGACATCCGGATGATAATCCCGCAGCTGACGAACAAAAGATGAACCGGTATTACCGTCTCTGTCATCTGCAACCGAAATCACCATGATGCTTGGATATTCCGAAGGCCGCAAGGGTAAAATATTCTTCTCATTCTTAAGAATGGTGACAGACTCCCGGGCAATTTCATCAGCTACGGCTTTGTGAAAGTCGGTATTCACGATGGTATCAAGGCGTTCAAGGTCAACTTGATTTTCGTTTTCAAAAAGACCGTGTTGCTGCTTCCACGTTATTAGTTTTGCAAACGAACGATCGATGCGTTCTTCGGTTATTTCACCTTGTTCAACCGACTTGATAACTTCATCAATGGCCGTGTGTACATCCGGACTGATGAGCATGATATCGGCACCGGCATTAAGAGCGCGGACCACCGCACGTCCCGGCGAATATTTGGAAGCAATGCCCTGCATTTCAAGCCCATCGGTTACAACCATACCATTAAAGTTGAGGGAATCGATGAGCATATCCTTTAGGATAGTAGAGTCTAAAGTTGCGGGCAGGAACTCACTAGTGTTAATTCCGGGAAAGGCGATATGAGCAGTCATAATGCTTGAAATTCCGCCATCAATAGCTGCACGAAAGGGGATGAGTTCGAGGGAGTCGAGTCTGGAAAAATCGTAATTTACAACGGGAAGATCGCTGTGAGAATCAACATCGGTATCGCCGTGGCCGGGAAAATGTTTTGCCGTTGCCACAAGTCCTTCACTTTGCACCCCCTGCATAAAAGCTGTTCCATAGTCAGCCACCATTTCAGGATCTCCGGAAAAGGAACGTACATTAATAACCGGATTCTCAGGATTATTATTCACATCCAGCACCGGGGCATAAATTTGGTGAACGCCCAATGCTTTGGCTTCAATAGCAGTGACCTTGCCCATCATAAAGGCGTTTCGCTTGTCACCGGTGGCCGCAACTCCCATGGCCGGGGTGAACCGGGTGGTACCGGAGATCCGCATGGCCGCTCCAAATTCCATATCCTGTGATATCCAAAGTGGAAATTTGGACATGCGCTGTAGCTTGTTGGTCATTATAGCCTGTCCATAAATATCACCCCGCATAAAAATGATACCGCCTACGTGATAGTCGGTGATCATCTTCTCCAGTTCTTTAAATGTACGGGAATCACGATTGGTGAACTGACCCTGTGCAGGTACAAAAAAGAGTTGGCCGATCTTTTCTTCCAGCGGTGTATTCTGGATCAGCGAATCGAGGTAGGCCTCAGAAGCTTTATCGAGAGCTGTTTTTGGGGGATTCTTCAATGTTTGGCCGAACAAAAACTCAGACAGTTTTTGAGCCTGAATGTTCGTTGACCCCAACAAAAATAGAACGATCAGAAAAGATATAGTTGCGCAGAAACGTCTGTTCATAGAATTAATTCTCGTAGATGATATATCAAAATACTAAAAGTACATGTTGTAAACCGACATCACCAATGCTTTATTACATTCTTACAAAAAAGTACAGCCAATAATTTCAATAGGTTCTTGGGGATATTGGAGATCTCAGAATTTAGATGAATAGACTTCAAAAGAAAGTCTGTAATTTCATAATTTTGCTTTACTACGAGGATTAATATGCTCATTATTAAGTATGATAAGTGACGAGAAAAAAGAGGAAGTGAGAGCCGCTGCTGATATTGTGGAAGTGGTGCAGGATTATGTGAAGCTGAAACGGTCGGGCAGTGGATTTGTAGGACTATGCCCTTATCATGATGAAAAGACCCCTTCTTTTAATGTGACGCCGCGCTTGCAGATCTTTAAATGTTTTGGCTGCGGAGAATCTGGTGATGTGTTCAAGTTTGTGATGGATCAGGAGGGGGTTGGATTCACGGAAGCCATTCGACAGTTGGGTGAGCGCTACGGCGTGTATATTCCTGAAGAAGATAACGAGGAGCCCAGCGAAAGCACTCAGCTTCGGGAAGGAATTTTGCATGCCCTCAAATTTGCTGGTGTATTTTACTACCGGAATCTTGTTGAAAACCCGGAAGCTGAAAAAGCCCGAAAATATTTGCAGGAGCGGGGGTATGATCGCTCAGTGTATAAGAAATTTGGCTTGGGTTACGCACCCTCAGGCGGAGAGGAATTGTGGAAGGCAGCCAAGAATGCCGGCATTGATGAACAATATTTGGTTGAGGGCGATCTCATCAAGCCAAGCAACCGTGGCAGCGGATATTACGATACGTTTCGGGGCCGGTTGATGTTCCCCATTTTCAATCCCACGGGCAAGGTGATCGCTTTTGCAGGACGGGTGCTGGGGCAGGAGAAAACGGCCAAATACATTAATTCATCCCAAACCAAAGTATATAATAAAAGTGAAGTAGTGTATGGGGTGAACTTTGCGCGGAATGAGATCCGTAAGAATAAGGAAGTTATTTTGGTGGAAGGCTACACCGATGTGATCACGCTGATGGAGCATCAGATCGGGAATGTGGTAGCCAGCAGTGGAACCTCGCTTACACCGGGACAAATGAAGATCCTTCATCGCTATGGCGAACGTATTGTGATGATCTACGACTCCGATGATGCCGGACAAACGGCGATGAAACGAGGGATCAATATAGCGCTGGCCGAGGGCATGGAAGTTCAGCTGCTGGAGCTGCCCGAAAATCAGGATCCGGATTCTTTTGTGAAACAGTTTGGGACGGAATCTTTTGAGGAATTGAAAAAGGAAGAAGCCCTCGATTTTGTCGATTTCCTGTTACATAAAGCCGGGGAGGAAGGTCGACTTGATAAACCAACCGAAACTCCTAAAGTGATCACTGAGATCCTGGAATCCATTTCTAATATCCCGGATTCTATTCAGCGACAGGTATATGTGCAGTATCTGCATCAGAAAATGCAGAAATTCCAGAAGGTGAAGGAGACAGACCTTTTTGAGCAACTTGAACGGGTGATGAACGACAAACGCTGGGAGCAAAAGCGGGCCAAGAAGCGGGAAGAAGTCAGGCAGCGCGTTCAACAGAAACCCGATGAAAATACCTCCCAAAGCAGCAGCGATGATGAACCTCCTCATCCGGGCATGCGAACGGTGAAGGCGCAGTCTTCCAAAAAGAAACCTCATTTCGAGAAAGAGCTGATCAGGCTGATGATAACCTATGGACGAAGCATGGTTGAGTACATCTGCTCATTCACCAACGCAAAGCTTTTTGAGGATGATGAACTGAAGATGTTTTACGAGGATATCATAGAACGCTATAAGAAAGAGCAGGAATTTTCAGTAAAAACCTATTCCGGTCAACCCGATCCATTTCCCAGATTGGTCGGTGATGTGACCCTGCAACAGTATGCACCAAGCGAGCGGTTTTCGAAAGAGCACGGGCTGAAGTATGACGAAAATCCCTACAGGACCGCTAAAAGCTCTATTCGTTCCACACAGATCAATTTTTATAAGAGGAAGTTGCATGAAATTGCGGACCGGATCGCTAATGCCGACGAAAAAGAGCGGCTTAAGCTGATAGAGCGGCAAAAGGATATGAAATCAAAATTGACCCGGCGGGAGACCTCTGATCCCGATGACCTCTATCCCAACCCAGAAAAAGGCGTTAGTAAGGAAGTAGATCGTAAAGTCTTTACCTATAAAATGAAGGGAGAGGAGTGAAGTGATATGGTGATTGGGTGATATAGTGATAAAGTATTTTTGCTAGGGAGTAAGATCGGGGTTTTATAAACTTAACAGCTGAATTTACGCTTAGAATGTAAGACTCGGCAATACCACCCCATCACCCCATCACCCAATCACCATATCACTATATCACTATATCACTATATCACTATATCACAAAATTCACTCTTCACAATTTAGCATCCAGCGGACGCCGTATTTGTCGGTAAGCATGCCGTAGCGTGCGCCCCAGAATGTATTTTCGAGTGGCATAGTGATCTCACCTTCTTCAGCGAGTGCTTCAAATATGCGATCCTGCTCTTTCTCTGATTCCAGATTGATGCTCAGTTGCACGTTATTCCCCCGGGTGATCTCTTTATGTGGAGCACCGTCTGAAAACATAATGGTAATTCCTTCAGCCTTTAATTCTCCGTGCATGATCTTTCGTTTATGATCATCTTCCACAGGCATTTCGGTATCGCCAAAACGTTGAAGAGCGGTGATCTCACCATTCAGGCATTCTTTGTAGAAGTCCATGGCTTCCTCACAGTTTCCGGGAAAGAACAGGTAGGGCGTAATTGTTTTCATAATGTGTAGTTTAATTGTTGGTTAAGGCATAAACCAAGATGTTCGAGCCCATTTGCAGTGCTTGCCGGCGGAGTGATTGGGGGACATTGTGAATTTCTTCTTCTGCCCAGCCATCGCCCAAATTAGATTCGATGCTGTAGAAAACGACCAGCCGACCTTCATGAAAAATTCCCAGCCCGCGTGGAGCTTCTCCATCGTGTTCGTGGATCTTGGGAAGTCCGTTTTCGAAAGTAAAAGCCTGATCATAGATAGGATGATTAAAAGGAATTTCAACAAAATCCTCATCGGGGAAGATATCCTTCATTACGGGACGCAGATATTGATCCAGTCCGTAATCATCATCAATATACAGAAATCCGCCGTTTTCCAGATACTCACGCACATTACGTGCTTCGGAGGAGTTCAGGGTAATGTTGCCGTGTCCGGTTAAAAAAACAAAGGGATAGGAATGCAATTCCGCACTACCGAGAGAAACATCAGAGTAAGAATTTGAGATCCGAATGGGGACGTTGGTTTTGGTAAAAGTGATCAGATTAGAGAGGGCAGAGGGATCATTATACCAATCTCCACCACCGCGATATTTGGCGCGGGCAATTTCAAATTCCCCGGAGGATTGGGCATATATATTGTGGCTTTCTGAAAATGAAAAACAGCTTATCAACAAAAATATAAACGCTTTCAGTGATGAACTCATGGTGGGTATCTGATGACTGAAAATTATCTGATGAATGTAATAAACTTTGCGGGATAACCTTAATAAAGTAGTCTTATTGTTTGTTAAAGCTCGGTTGACTCACAAAAGTGGTGACGGTATCGGTAGCCAGCGAGCCGAACACGCCCAAGCCACCTTCCACATGATAAATCACGTTCTGTATCTCTCCCGGTGAAAGCGTGGAGCCTCCTAATTGCACTTGTTGGGAGCGTACAAAATCGTACACATTATCGTCGATGGCGTTGGCTACAATATTATTCACTCCATAAAAGGCAATTCCGATCCACGGATAACTCAAAGTGATGGTGCCATCCTGATTATCCTGGAAATTAGCTTCATTAATAATTCCGGAACTGTTGTTGGAGAGCAGAATGAGGTCTTCCTCCGGCTGTTCGCTATCACTGAAAAGGTCGGCATAAAGCGGAGTCAAGCTTTCGGCTGATGGCTCCTGAGTTATGACGTTGAAAACGTAGATATTTTGTCTGCCGGGATAGAAACTCTTGGTTAAAGTGAGTTCCAGTTGTTCTTCCGATTGATAGGTTACCGTTTCTGGGGTGCCCGGCATTATTCTGAATGTGTCGGGAATGGTGGTATGTGCGGTAATGACCTGATCGGAGTCATCAAAGGAAATATGCAGCTGATATGTTCGTGTGGGTTTTATCCGATGATTCTGATCAGCCCAGTAAATTCCCGGCGCCAAATTGGAATATGTAAACTGTTCTACAACACTGCTGTTGGCACCCGTTTCCAGAAGTCTAACTTCAACATTGGCGTTGTTGACGGCAAATTCTTCAAATTCATACAGCTCATTGGCCGGGGCTGTAGTAGATAGCCGAACATTAGGGAGCGGGTTATTTGCCATCATATAACTCTCAACCACATAATACTCCTCATAATCATCCTGAGGATATAATTCGCAGGATACCAAAAGGGAACTCAGTAAGATCGGTATCAGTAAAAGAAAGTTCTTATTCATAGTTTAAAATGTTACGGTGTAAGAGATAGCAGGGAGAATGGGAAGTAAACTAACTTCTGTGCGATTAACAGGGTTTTCATCGAAATCGAAGTTATAGAACCACACATTTCGGCGGCTATATACGTTGATGACCTGAAGCTGAAGTTCCGATTCCCCCCAGTCAAAAAAGGAGCCGCTTCGTGAGAATGAAATATCCATACGGTGATAATTAGGGAGTCGTGATGCATTCACTTTCCCAACCGTAAATACGTTGGGTTGATTATTGGTCCAGGGGAGGTCAAATTGGGTATATCGCCCCAGAACTTCGGTATACGCCTGTCCGGTAGCGAAATTGAAGCTGCCGGTGAATTTCCATCGGTCAGAAAGGCGGTAGTTAGCCACAAGATTTATATCGTGCCGACGATCATATTTTGGCGGATAGAATCGTCCACTCGCCTGAGGTTCGAAGATCCCGGAGTTGAATCCCGGAAACTTGCGCCAGGTGTAGCTGAGGGTATATCCGATGAAGCCGGTAAATCGACCGGCGCGTTTTTCGAAGAAGAGCTCAGTTCCATAGGCGTATCCTTCACCAAAGCGAAAAATTTGAGGATAAGGGAGTCCGGCTACGTCTTGTAAAAAGGGATCCAGTTCAAACAGATCTTCCATGCTGCGGTAGTATATTTCTACATCAAACCCATAGTTTTCGAAGGGAATGGTTTTAGCGCCCAGGATAAATTGGTCACCATAGGCGGGAGGTACGCCATCGGCTGAGGTGATCCAGACATCGAAACCGGAAAAGGCTTCGTTTGAGATCAGCGTCAGGAATTGGTTGTACCGTCCATAAGCAGCTTGTAGCCTAAGCCAGTCGTTGGGGCGGTGTTCCATCGAAAATCTTGGTTCCAGCCGGAAATATTCCCCGGCAGAAAAATAATTGAGTCTCAGTCCCGGAGTGAAGATCCAGCGTTCGTTTGGCCGCCATTCATCCTGTACATACACCGAAGCATATTGATTCTGAATGCGGCTCGAGAAGGTATTGGCGTTATCAAAAGTATCCTGCAGCTTAAAAGTAAAAATACCACCCCACACGCCGGTTTTGATCTGATGATCGGGGTGAGGCTGATATTCCAGGTCGCCCTTGATGGAAAAATCATAAATGTTGTTGGAACGGGTGAAGGGCGTTCCGCCAAGATCGAACTTTGGGAAATTGAAGTAGCGAGAGCCGGTTGCCACAAAATTGGAAAACAGTTTTTCGTTGAAAATATGGGTCCATGAACCGCTAAGGGTTTGGTTTCCATAATCGAGATTGAACTCGGCATCTTCAGCAAAAGGGAAGGTGACGCGATCCTGACCGGCATAGAAAGCGAGCGAAAGTTTGTCGTTGGGCGTGGCATCATAATTCACTTTTCCATTGAAATCATAGAAGTAGAATTTGGAAGGTACGCCGTCAATGGTTTGGCGAAGTCCGGCCAGCAGTGGTTCGAGCGTTGATCGACGAGCGGCAAACATCCAGGAACCTTTGCTGTAAGGACCTTCAACCGAAGCGCGGGAAGCAAGCATGCCTGCAGTTACCGAACCTGCCACTTCGTTCCGGTTTCCGTCTTTATTGTAGATGGTGAGAACCGAACCCAGTCGACCGCCATATTCCGCCGGGTAGCCGCCTTTATATAATCGAACATCTTTAATGGCATCGGGATTGAAGGTTGAAAAGAATCCGAAAAAATGACTCGGATTGTAAACGGTGGTTCGGTCCAGCAAGATCAGTGTTTGGTCCGGACTGCCCCCGCGAATATACAAACCACTGGAAAAATCAGAAGCCGCTTTTACGCCAGGCAGCTGCTGGATGGAGCGAAATACATCGGCTTCAAAAACCGATGGCAATTTTTTGATGAGTTCTGTATTCACCTGCACGCGCCCGATGTTCTTTTGCTCTTCCTCTTCACGTTGCGAGCGAACCACAATTTCCTCGAGTTCTACATTTTCGGGTGTGAGCTCAATATCGAGACGAAGATTCTGCCCTGCTTCAAGCGTAATTTTCTGCCGGAATGCCTGGTATCCCACAAAACTGCAAAAGAGCGTGTAGGTGCCCGGTTCAATATCGGTAAGTGAATAGTAGCCTAAAGTGTTAGTGGCGGTTCCTTTGCGGGTATCCAGCAGTCCCACGTTGGCGCTGATGAGCGTTTCACCGGTCTCTGTATCCGAAACAAAGCCATTTATAGATGCCGACTGTGCAAAAACTGCGATGTTTGTAAAAAGAAAAAGCCCCGTGATCAGTAATATATATCGATGCATAAAGATAATTGTCAGAAGTTTATTCCGAGCTAATTGCACGTAAAAGTACTCATAAAGTTGCCAAGAATTTCAGGGTTATCCATAGAATCTAAAATTAGCGAATAAGGTTCAATCCAAATAAATAAACCCAAAATATTTGCAATTGCAGAACTGTTTGCTGATTCTATCTGTTACGTTTTGGAAATAACGATAACCTGAAATTCAAAGACATTGATTTTTGTAACGCGACGAGCTCATTTCAACGCTGCCCACCGGCTCCATAACTCTGACAAGAGTGAAGAGTGGAACCGGAAAACGTTCGGCAAATGCAACTACCCAAACTGGCACGGGCATAATTATATCATTGAAGTAACCGTAGCCGGCGAACCGGATCCTGAAACGGGATTTGTAATAGATCTTGGGAAATTGAAATCCATTATCAAAGAGAAAATTCTAGATCCCTGTGACCACAGGAACCTGAATCTGGATGTACCTTTTTTGAAGGGAATGATCCCAACAACCGAGGTTTTAGTGCGTGCCTTTTTTGAACAATTACGTGCTGATGTGGAAGCAGCCTGCACCAATGGCGGTAAATTATACAAAGTGAAATTATACGAGACGGAACGAAACGTAGCAGAGTATTGTCCTTATCGCTGAATGCTTTCGTTAAGGTTTTGTTTTGATTTATTTTATAGTACTGTGGTATAACTTGTTTACCACACATATACCACAGTCAACTTGAAATTATTTATTGATATTGTCAAATGACGCAACAATATGATTAATTTTTTCCCAGTTTATGCGATAAGTTGTGTAGCTGAGAAAGGTGGTATCAATAATCTAACGCATTAGATTTTATTTCCTCGAGAGCAGCATCAACATTGTGGTGGGTATATTTAGCCAGACTCCTATCATCTTTGTGCCTGGTTAATTGTTTTATAACTCTGTTTCTTAATTTAAGATCATCCATGCAATACATAACAAATGAGTGTCGAAGGCTATGGAAAGTTATGGTTTCAGCTCTCTTTGGATCGTTTCGGAAGTAGTACCTGATTAGATTCTTGAATTTTCGGCTTGCATATCCGGCACGGTGCCCACTGAATAGAACTTCATTTCCTTTGTTCTTGCTTATCAATTCCTTTAACAGTGGCCTGGCTTCCGGGAGGGTAGGCATAATCTCTTCATCAAGCTGCGACTTGGGATTGTATTCCCCGCCAATTCTTATCACCTTAAGATCTTCTCTTACCCATGAGGGCTTTAGAGCAAAAAGATCACTTATTCTCATGCCAGTGTAGAAAGCAAGCCTTATTATTGGTTCAATCCAGTGCAAGGGTTTGCTGTATCTTTTTTTATTCTCCGTGACCTCAAATTCAGCAAATGAAGGGATTGATGCAATAATATCCTCCATCTCTTCTTTAGTGAGCCATTCCTTGGATGTTACAATGTTTTTTGATTTTCGCTCACGATTTGTAGCATAGATCTCCACATCCATTTCAATATTGTATCCTTCTTTTTGAATCCTCTTATAGAATCCAGATAGCACAGCATTTCTATTCTCTCTGGTTCCAAAAGATTCAGAGTCATTTACGTATTCTTCCCAGAAGTCTTTGCTCAGATCGGTTAGGTCTCTATTACCATATTCTCGTAATAGGTAATTAAGCATGTATTTGTACTTCTTAATGGTAGAGGGTGCAAGTATCTTTGACTGCTTCTTCATGAACAGTTCTATAGCATCTGACAGGAGAATCCCTTCTTTCTTTTTTCGCTTTTTCTCCCATGGATCATATTTGTTGTGTTTGAACTCATATTCCAGATCTCTTTTAATGATTTTCATCTGGTGTTCGGTGTATCCCATTTCGGGATCGACATCCTTCCTTTTATAGTATAATTCTTTTCTTTTGGGAGACCGGTTGGCATCGTAAAAAGAAAGTCTCCAATAATCTCCTTTTTCAGTAAGTGAAGCCATGGTATTTACCTGTTTTCTACTGCCTCAATAAACTGCTTTGTTAGGTGCTTTTCATCAACCATATTTCGTTGCATTTTAGGCAGGTCAATGTAGTAGTAACACAGTAGTTTTTTGCGCAAATCCAGGAGGGTTTCCCGGGTGTTTTCTGAGAAATTTCTATTATACATAATATTATTATGAAGGTGGTTTTGCCTTTTCATTGTTTGAACATTGAATAAAATTGAGGGGCGATTTTACCGTTTTTAGTTAAATGTGAGCATAAAAGCTTTTTATGTTGACATAAAAGCTTTAAATGTTGACATAATAACACAGAGTAGAGTAGAGTAGAGTAGAGTAGAGTAGAGTAGACAACAACAACGCGTACGTGCGCATGCGCGCAAGGTTTTTTTTGTGTTTTTTTGCGCAACTTTTTGAGGGTGTTTTTTTTATCTAAAAGCACACATAAAAAGAGAGCTGTTTTTGGAGGTATATCTTTCAGCATTGGCATACCTTTCTGAGCTCTTCTTTATCAGCCAGTAAAAGTTGTTGTTCGAGCGTGATGTAGATGAAGTAATGATGCACGTATTCCCAGGCGATTCTTTTGACCGGTTCGACTTTCTCTAACTGGGGATCATTTGGAAAAGAGGGTTGCGGGTTGTGCATAATTGAATTAATTTTTTAAAAAATATTTCTGTGGAGGATGATATGGTTCAATTTCATATTGATAATAAAACCGGGCGCAATGTTTCAGTTGTTCGTTCCAGATCCGACAATGGAAATATCAACATTGATGTTACCGTTGAGCCCCTTGATGAAGGAGAAACTGCTTCCGGGCCTGACAACGAAAGTGACACCCCACCCACTGGAATGAGTGAAGACGATCTCGAAGACTGATCCATAGCCTTTCAGGTTAAAATTTACTTGTTCTCCTACATCCGCTTTTTCTACAGCTTCTCTAAATGATTCTTCAAGTTCGTGCATGTTTTCTTATTTGAGTGGGTGAATTTTACTCAGGTCAACTTTTAACGGGTTTTTGGTAGTCTTGTATGGGTTGGGGTGTTATCGCTTGGTAGCATTTAAATTTGAGGGTTAATCCATTTCTAATTTTTTGACTACCCAATTATCTTCAGATGGTTCTTCGACCCAACAACTAAATCCTGTTCTTACTGTAGTGCCGTATGAGTTCTCAGAATCTACGTAGGAGTGTACCTGAGCTCCATCACCATCTTTAAATGTATTTTGAAACTTGTTTCCTGATGCGCGGGGGAAAACAGCCGTTGCTGGTTTTTTAAGTCTCTTCTTTACCAATTGCTCACAAACATAGTAGGCTGATGACTTGTCAATAAATCCGAACTCATTATTTTTTGGTTCTTTTTTAGGAGCGGCAGCCTGTGCTTCTTTTTCAGGTTTATTTATCTCATACTGAGAGTCCGGCTCATCTCCTGATCCATTTGTAGATAGATTGCTACCAATAAATCCAATTACGATTAACAACCCGGCTATAACCATAAAGCTTCTCATTCTTACAGATCTATCATCTTTAAACCCACAATTCGAGCAGTAGGGTTCAAAGAGTCCTTTGTCATGATGGCAACGGTCGCAAATACTCATTTTATCAAATTTTAGTTCTCGTTTAGGCTAACAAAGAGAACATTTTAAAAAAATCTTAACTGACTGTCTCCCAAAATCTTATATATTTATCGCTCCAATTTTTCTATGAGGGTTCTCTGACGTTGGCTATAAATCTAAACCCTTAACTGACACGAGGTGTCAGTACCCATTTGTAGTTTACATGTGGTTAACAAAATTGGAGTACACATGAATAATTCTATTTCTATTCAATCAGCTTATGAATCCGTTGATTTAGCAATTCAGACAATTCGTCAATTTGTTTTTTTAGCTGAACATTTTTTTTCAACTCATCCTGATCTGGCTCTTCAAGTCTATCTTGATTTAATCGATCTTTTAAAATCTCTACATGATCTTTTAGATCTTCTACATTATCGAGCATAATTTGAGAGCGGCCATAATGCATTGGAGGCTCACCAGTCTTGAGGTATCTCACACTAATTGTGGGATATACCTCAAGTATTATATTCAAATCAATCCCCCTGCTTTTCCAGTTGGTTAAGTTATTTCCTGACTTAAAACCAAGCTTCTTACCCAATTCCCCTAAGGTATTGCAATCAGAGGCCTTAAGTAGCCTCTCTACTTGGTCTTCGTATGGTTTTTTGCTATCTGTGAGTTTTTTGTTTGACATTCACACAACCTGTGAGTACATTTGAAGCGAGTTAACAAAACAACAATTCAAAACCAATATAGCAATGCCATCACAATTAGGAAATACAACATGGTACACCGTTCAAGAGGTTGCTGATTGCTTGGGTAAATCCTACAACACTATTGCAACTCGCCTCAAAGAAGGGCAGATCGCATATAGCGAAGTAAGTGACAACAAAGTAATTGCTCATAAGGATTTAGTTAAAGCTCTAGACAGAGCTAATCTGCCTGAGAGCATTATTGATTTTCGCCTTGGTGTTAAATCACCAAAGACTGTAAGTAAGATCAAACAACCTACATTATAAAATCTCATAGGAATGACGGTGAACAGTATGCGATTCTCAGAAATATTAAATCAGATAACCGGTGGTATAAACCCACTCTGCACGATCCGAGAGGTGTCAGATGTGATGGGAAGAAACACGCAAACGGTGTATGGATACCGAAATGAGCAGAGTCAACCTGATTTTGAGGATGTAAAGCGATTGAGTCGATACCTGATTAAAGAATATGGGTACTACCGGCTTGCTTATCAGATGTTTTTGGTGTGCAAGGGAGGAAAGACCAACGGGATGATAAACGATCAGCTACTGGAGATGATGGAGCATGGTACTGATTGTCACCGCGCCTTTGAAGCGAAAGATAAAACCAAGGCCATGAATGCCTACGGTAAAATTGAAGAGCAAATGAAAATTTTGAAACAAGAAATAGAGCAGCTATGAGCCAGCAAGAAGTAAAAGACAAAGCAATTGAAGCCAATACGCTGCCTTTTGACCGGAATTATTTCCCGATAGATCAGGTGCAAGCCCACAGCAAACAGCAAGTGCAAATCGTTCGGGCCATGTGGACCAATATAGCCCGGACCCAGCAAAGTAACTGGAGGTCATAACAATGGAAACAACAGTAAAGGCCCCTGAGAAAGTTAGTAGACGTATCAAATTTGTTCGTTTTCGTGAGATAAACACAGAGACTATGGAAGAAAGTTTTGCCGAATTACCGGAAGTGGATGGCATCTTGAAGTGTCCGGTATCCAAAGCTAAGAAGTGGTGTAGCTGTTCACCCAGGCATATACGAAACCTGATGGATAAAGGAATCCTAACCAAGTACAACGCAGATCTATCAATAAGAAAGAAGGGATCAGCCGGCAGTGCTCCTGTATTTTTTGACTTGTACGAATTTTACGATCCCAAAAAAACTATCAACCAATAAAAAAGCCCGAAAGCTACTACCACTCCGGGCCCTTTTAAATATAAGAGGACTAATATTATGCAAAGTACAAATGAAAAACAACTTACTACTGACCTTAAGCTGGACTGGCTTAAACTATCCAACTTCAAAGGAATAAAGCGCAAGCATATTGACTTTGATGGTCAACCTGTAAACATATACGGGGCCAACGAATCAGGGAAGACGACGATAGCAGATGCTATTGCCTACCTGTTGTATGACAAGGACACGAGCGGTAGCAGTGCCGACCGGTTCGGAATCAAGACCCTGGTAGATGGTGAACCGCTTCATGGAGTGGATCACGAAGTGGAGGCGAAATTCAACTGCTTCACACTCAAAAAAGTGTACAAAGAGAAGTGGAGCCGCAAGCGCGGGGAGGCTGAGGAAACGATGGACGGGCATACCGTTGATTACTTTATCGACGGGGTGAAGGTTAAGAAGAGTGACTACCAGGAGCGTGTTGAGCAGGTGATGAGTGAAGAACTATTCAAGATGCTTACCCTTCCGGATTATTTTGCCGAGACCATGCACTGGACTGACCGACGGGCTATTCTTACAGATATGTGCGGAGAGATCGACCAGTCGGAAATTATTGAAGCCAATGACGGCCTTGATGAGTACGAAGCGATCCTGGATGGTAAGAGCGAAGAGGATGCTAAGAGCATACTGAAATCCAAGCGCAAGAATCTGAACGAGCAACTGGATAACATTCCTTCTCGCATTGACGAGAACGAGCGACAGATTGAAGAAGTGACCGGTGTGGATGAGGCTAAGGAAGAAGTAGCGACTCTGAAAGCCAAAAAAGAAAAGATCGAAGAGAAGAAGTCGCAGGTTAAAAGCGGTGGAAGCATTGCTGAATGGAAGGTAAAGATCAGTGAGATTGAAGCTGAGAAAAGCCAGTTGGTGAATCGGTTGAATGAGGAGAATGAAGAGAAGCTTTCCGATATAAGGGAAAAGATATCCACGCTACGAGACCGGAAGGATGCCGCACAAACCACCTACAATGAAGCTGTTGACGCTTATAAGGAGGTAGAGCGGGAAGTAAAGCGCCTGAAAGGTGAAATTGAGCAGACCGACAAGGATATTGAAGAAGTGAAGTCTTCTGAGCCTAAGACGAAGCAGGAAGATATTGGTACGGAAGAATGTGTGGTTTGTGAGCGAAAGTTAGGTCCTGACTACATCAGGGATGTTCTGAATGACTTCTACAATTTTGCAATGGATGAAGGAACCGGATCTATTCGCGAAGATGATATCAATGCGTACATGGATACCCAAGAGAGTGAAAACGATCACGACCACGACGCAGACCATGAGAAGTATGTGGCTGATTTCAACGCCAAGAAAGCAGACAAGCTGAAAGAGTTGAAAGAGCACAAGGAAAACCTGGAGGGCATGCTTGACCGTGAGGAAGAGCGCCTGAAAGAGAAAACCGCGGACGGAGCGAAGGCGAAAGCAACACTCAATCAGATCACCGAACAGATTGAGAAGGCCAACAAGAAGCTCGAAGAAATGAAGGCTGATCTCCCTGATCCCAAAAAGGCGAAAGCATATCAGTTACTTGAAGAGGATCAGCAAGAATTACGGGATAAGATCGAAGGTCACGAGGCCGAAAAAGCTGAACAGATTGAGAAACTGGACGAGATCATTCAAAAGCACGAGCAAGACATTGCCAATGCTGAAAGGGTGATACTGCAGCAGGAACAAAATCAGAAACTCCTTGCACGTATTGAAGAGCTTCAAAAGGAGAAGAAAACAGCCGGTAACGAGCTTTCCGAAGTAGACCACCAGTTGTATGTGATAGAGCAGTTTGAACGGGCCCGAAGTAACTACATCACTGATCAGGTGAATGACCTGTTCGAAGGTGTTGAATGGAGATTGTTCAAAGATCAAATCAATGGAGGATTGACAGAGACTTGCGATCCACTGGGTAAGAATGGCGTTCCATTCAGCGAGGGAATGAATCAAGCCCAACGTATTCAGGTAGGCTTGCAGATCATTAAGACGCTTTCCCGGTACTACGGGAAGTCAGCTCCTATCCTGATTGATAACCGTGAATCGGTAACGAACATCCCGGACACAGACTTGCAGGTAATCAGCTTGATTGTATCTCCTGATGATGCCGAGTTGCGGGTTGAGAAAGTGAAACAAGAATCTAAAGCAGTAGCATAATGAGTACCCAAAACAATACACCAGCAGTACAGAATCAGAACTCCAAACCTGCGGTAGAAGAAAGGCAACAGCGCCAATTAAATCCGGCTCAAAAAGCCAAAAGCATCATGGACAAGATGATGCCTCAGATAAAGAAGGCGTTGCCTAAATACATCACTCCTGACCGATTAGCAAGGATCATACTTACAGAGGTGAGTAACAATCCAAAGTTAATGGAGTGTACCACTGAATCATTTTTAGGGGCAGTTATGCAATCTGCGGAGCTTGGGTTGGCACCTGGTACATTAGGACATTGCTATTTCATCCCGTTCAATAATTCAAAAAATGTGAATGGTAAATGGGAGAAACAGCAAGAGGTTCAATTCATGATTGGCTACAAAGGATACCTGGAGCTTTTCAGGAGATCCGGAGAGGTAACGAAGGCTATTGCCAAACCTGTATTCACTAATGATGAGTTTGAATACTCAGAAGGAACGGATGGAGGGCTTCGGCACCGACCAAAGATGCTTGGTGATCGTGGAGATGTTTATGCTTACTACTTCTATGCCAAGTTTGCCAACGGTGAAGACTTCGCTTACGTGATGAGCAAAACAGAGGTTGAAGATCATCGGGAAGCTACTAAAAAGGGGAACCACAAGAGCCCATGGGATACCGATTTTAACGCAATGGCTTGTAAAACGTGCGTCCGCTTGGGTGCTAAATACATGCCTATTAGTGCAGAACTGATGCACAAAGTAAGCCAAGATGAGACTATACGAAGGGGTACTGAGTTTGATGGCATAAGCACAGACCAGTACATCCATACAGATGCACCGCCTGAAAAGCAATCTATGGATATAGACATCCCGGAAGCAGAAGCCGAGTACGAGGAAGAACCACAGGAAGGACAGGGGCAGTATGCCGGTCCTGACATGAGCGACTTTGGGCAAAATGGAGGCGGTAAGTAATGGGATTGAAGATCAATCACATAGCCTCTGGAAGTTCCGGCAACGCCATTCTTGTAACCGATGGACAGACCACAATTATGATGGATGCCGGACTTAGTTACCGGAATCTATCGCGACTTGTGGACCTGACTAAGGTGGATGCCTTCTTTATCACACATGAACATATGGATCATTGCAAAGCCGTGGAAGAGCTGCTTCGCAGAGGGCAAAGAGTTTACGCCAGTTCAGGTACTCGTAAAGCGTTGCTTGAAAAAGGGCAGAAGGTGGAAGGGCTTAGTGTGCTCCTTCACGGATCACAGATAGAAGTAGGCAGTTTTTACGTGAAAGCCTTTGACCTGATCCACGATGCAGAAGAGCCTTTGGGGTACATGTTCCAGAGCATGGTTAGCAAGAAAGACAAGGGGGTGTATATCTCCGATAGTGCCTACGTGCAGTATGATTTTTCAGGCATAACCCACTTTGTGATTGAATGTAATTATGCAGAAGACATCCTGGAAGAGGGCAAAGATCCCTACTTCCTGAAAGAGCGGATTCGAAGGAGTCATTTCAGCTTTGAGAAACTACAGCAGTTTTTTGCAGAGAGTGACCTGAGTGCTGCTGAAGAGATACACCTTGTACACCTTTCAGATCGTAATTCGAATGCAGAAAAGTTTGTGAACGAGATACAGAAGCAAACAGGGGTCCCCACGTATGTACTTGAATGATTTTCATTTGTACCCCGAAACCACTGGGTGGGGGTTTGATCGCTCCCATCCGGTTTAACCTAAGATCGTTTCATAAACGACTCCAACTGATTACCCCGGATAGGCTGATACCCTTACCGGTGGATTACTTGACTTATTGAATTTGAGTGAGGCAAACACGCATAGCAATACGTTAGAACGCCAATATCCTAAAGGTAAGCAGGCTAATAGGATCGATGCTTGTAAGCGTGAGGAGTAACTGTCTGCTAATTGCCAACAATCCGAGAAGCAGAAAGGCGGAAATGCGAAATGCCTCACTCTTAAGAAACTCCCCGAAAATCGGGGATAAAGCTACTTGGCGAAGTATAACCGCACTAAGCAAAATTAAAACCTTTGCTGTTTTTGACAGCCGGAAAGACGGCAATTAACATAAACTCAGTAGAGTGAGTTTAACAGTAATTATCCGGGGCGGGAAAGCCCTGCCCCGGTTTTTAAAAAGAATCACATAGAAGATGAGCATCAGCAAAATTATTCGGAAAGTATGTGAGGCCTTTGATGTAAAGCCTTCTGATATCATTAGTTCTTCTCGCAAGCAACCTATAGCCGATGCAAGGAAAGCTATTTCATTCATATCACTTACTAAAGGTCACTTACCGCCAAGTATTGCTGGGTTTATAGACAAAGAGCGATCTACGGTGCTTTACCAGATCAAAAGGCATCGTGAGTTAATGACACATGACAGTGAGTATAAAAAGAAAGTGGAGGCAGTAGAATTATGATATATCTACAAGCAATAATCGCGGAACCGGTATTTACTGGAGGGGAAATTATCACCTTTATAGCCGCAATGATACTGATTACGATCTTATTTGCAGAGTTCCAAGAAAGGAGGAAAGGATGAAGTGTGCTAAATGCGATCACGAAGCGGTGAAAAAGATTGTAACCAAGGATGGTTTCATACCGGTGTGCGATACTGGATGCGGAATCATTGTAGAATTTGAACTGATACTAAACAGGATGAAAGATGAGCAAGCGAAAATACAACAATAAAGAAATTTGGTGGCTGGTGGTGATCTTCACCCTGACCTTTTTTATAGCCGGCTTTGTGGCGGGTGGGGTGATCGGAGAACAGCAGGGATATGAGTCCGGATTAAGGGACGGCGTACAATCTACGCTTCTGATCAATCCAGGGAATGAATGTGAGATCGTTAAGTATAACCGGGGGGAGTGATGAGTAGTTGGAAAGAAGTACCGCATTTATTTGCGAATGGTAGATTTCAGGCAATGGTAAGTGATGTTGTATTAAACATTGAAGGGATTGGCAGGGTGAATGGATTCAATTCATTTGCCTACCTGCTTGAAAAGGATAACACAGCCGTAAGAGAAGCGGTGGACTCTTGTATTTTAATAGCCCGTCCTATTTCAGATTTGAGCGATGAGGAGGCGACTGAAATGTTTGGTTATGAACTGGATAGATATGGTATTGCCGCATCAAGAGGGCATTTAAACGACATAGTTTACAATGCAAGGTTGTACGGAGCTAAAAGCCAAGTATCTACTTTTAGAACTTTACAGCTTTTGGAATTAGGCGTGTACCCCTTTGACCAATCCCACTTTGAAACTGGTGAAGTAATTGCCCGATATGAAAAAGGGGGAAGTGATGCCTCGTAGATCCAAAAAACTTGAAGTACATATCAGCAAGAAGCGGTCAAACATTGAAAGCCGTGGAGCGGGGTTTTTGTCTTGGGATCGATTGGAAGAGCGCCTAAAGCAATCCGGAGAGCTCCAGAGTGAAGATATCCTGGAGAAAGTAATGATCAGCAAGGAAGGCATTGATTACACCACCCAAACGGATGTGAGCAAACGATGAACAAGTACAAGAAACTATACATGGAGATTTGGAATGAGCGCCCACACGTTTGCGCTGTCTGCGGAGAACCTATTCCAAGTCCTGTTGTTCACAACTTTAGCCACATTTACACCAAGGGTGCTCACCCCGCGCTAAAGATGGTGAAAGCCAACATTCAACTATGGTGCAGCTCTGTCACAAGAAAAGAAGGACGTGGCTGTCATGAGCTTTGGAGCGTTCAGCCTCACAAATTTTGGATCAGAGCAAAGCAACACGGATGGGAAAAACCCTCAGTGTCTGAAATTTTAGAACTCGAAACGGAGGAAGTATGAAAGGGGAAGTAATACGAATTGGAGCATTTGAATGCATGGGCGAGAAGGTTACAGGAGCCCTTATTGAGGCAGACAAAAATCAAATAGATGGGTCTGTTCTTTATGAAAACGTGGATGTCATAAAAGCTAAGAAAACTGCTACAAATGATGAGTTGGAATTTATTTCAAGAATCAAAGCGGATGGATCCGGCACCGAGCCTATTGACGAATTATTTGACCCAACTTGGGGCGGCCCTTATCACCTGACACGACTTTCACTGAGTGAAGATACCTACATAGCATCTGGTTTTAATAGCTATGTGGTGAAACTAAAAACGGAGCAAGCCTAATGGAACCACTAACCGGATTAATTACTAATTGGATCATCTTCTTCCTTGTCGGCACTGGATTCCTGTGCTGCATACTTGGATCGTTAATGATCCACGACTGGAGGAACAACCATGAGTAGCGGAGCGATAACAGTTGCAATTGTAGTGCTAATAGTAGCCTTCATCCTTTTTGTGATATGGGCTTTTTGCCGGGCAGCCGGAGAAGCAGATGCTACAGCAAGGGCCATTTATGAAAATCAGCTTAGGAAAGACCGGGAGTCAGGCATCACATTTACCAAAACCCCGGAAGAATACTACGGAGGCAAATCATGATACATGACCGACACAACAACCTAACCGATCGAGACCGAACCGAACTGGAAGCCAAGGATTCGGACCAGGTAAGTCAAATTAAGGATCTACTGATAGAACGTGGTGAGCCTATGGCCTTCTTTGAAGTAATGGATGAGCTTGGCTTTCACCAGGATAGCACCAAAAGAGCTTTAAGCGAGCTGACCAAAGAGACCGATCAACACGGGCGGCCTTTTGCCATCTATGACAAGGACGACCGGAAGAACAATCCGTATGGGCGAACCTGCGGAACGTACCGGCATAACCCGAAATATGGTAGGCCGAAAGCGCAAACAGGTGAACAAATTTCATTTTTAAAACAACGGTGTGCGGTATGAGTGAAGGAGTCTATCTACAGAACTTTTTAATTGTAATGCCAGGGGAAGAGCCTTTTATGACTCAGTGGTTTGAAAAGGAAAATCACTGGAGAGAAGGTATGACCGTATTTAATCTTCACTCCGGAAGATATTCAACCGATGGCGAAGAGTGGAAGGAAATTGAGAGGGATCATCTATGAAATACGCATTACTCTCTCTTAGGTGGACTCATAAAAACGATGATTTTATCACTTTTTGGCGGCACGATGCCAAAGGATATTGCTGGTTTAAAGCATGGATGGGAAGATACTCCATAGTAAGAAGCGCTCAACATTCAAGCGATCGCACGAAACGAGTTTCTTTTGAAGTACTCGAACCATTTTGGCAAGAAGTTAGCTACGAAGGGAAAATAAGATATGTAATACCAAACACTGCAGAAGTTCGAGAGGTGATGGGTATAAAATCAGAAGACTTTCAGAGGGAGTATCCATCTTGATTTTCAAGGTATAAAATTATTGGGGGCTATAAAGAGCATGAGTAATATCGAATGGACTGATGAAACCTGGAACGTGACAACCGGATGCACCCGGGCCAGTGCCGGATGTGATAACTGCTATGCCGTAGCAATGACCAAGCGACTGGCCAACATTGAATCAACCAAGGAAAAGTATGGCGGGTTGGTTAATGAAGGGAAAGATCATTTCAATGGAGCGGTAAGAGTTCATGCCGATGAATTAGAAAAGCCTCTTCATTGGAGAAAGCCCCGAAAAGTATTTGTGAACTCTATGAGCGACCTCTTCCATCCGGAAGTACCGTTCGATTTCATAGACAAAGTATTTGCTGTAATGGCGCTTACTCCAGAGCATACCTACCAGGTACTTACTAAACGGCCTGAACGGATGGCTGAATATTTGAACATGAAATGGCTACCGTGTAAAAGAGGGTATGAATCGAATCGTTTTAATAGAGTTTGTGAATCGGCGACATGGATAGTTGTTGATCACGATGGTAAAAAAGCGGGAAACCTTATTGATAACCTTTTTAATGATGAAGGTGAATATAAATTTAATTGGCCTTTATCTAATGTATGGCTTGGCACTTCAGTAGAGAATCAAGAGGCTGCAAATGAACGGATTCCCCACCTGCTTAAGTGTCCGGCTGCTGTTCGGTTCCTGAGCTGTGAGCCTTTGATTGGGGCTGTTGATTTGAATGCCGTTTATTCCGGTATTCGTGAGCATAATCCTAAGAAACGATATGATCGAGATGTTAAGGCAATTGAAGAGATTGACTGGGTGATAGCCGGGGGTGAATCCGGTCACAATGCAAGACCGATGCACCCCCATTGGGTTCGATCTCTTCGTGATCAGTGTGAGACTGCCGGTGTACCTTTCTTCTTTAAGCAGTGGGGGGCTTTTAAACCAAACCATGGACACAAAAATAGATGGGCTCACAAATGGAGTGATGGCAACTACGCTCATAAAGTAGGCAAAAAGAACGCCGGCCGACTACTTGATGGCCAAGAACACAATGAATTTCCAACTACTAAAGGAGTTACAGTAGATGCCGAAAGTAAGTAAAGGTCTGCCATATTTTACCCTGGATACCGATCTCGCAAGTGACAAGCGGGTGAAGCTACTAAAGGCCGAATTTGGCATTAAGGGATTTGGTATCTGGGTTGAGTTACTTCGTCAGATCTATGCAGACGAAGGGTTTTTCATGAAATGGGATGAGGACACAAAGCTTCTATTTGCCAGTGATGTCGGTGTAACCGGTGGCGTGGTCGATGAAGTGGTTAACGGGTTGGTCAGACGTGGGCTCTTCAATGAGTCCGTATTTGGCAGGTTCAACGTATTGACATCAAAACATATTCAGGAAAAGTACTTCGATGCGATCAAAAGAAGAAGCTCAGACATGGAGGTAGATTCCCGATTATTGGTAATAGATGCCAATGCGGACATAATAGCCGATAATGCTAACATAAAGCTCTTACATGCAGACATAAAACAACGACCACCCGCCAAAGGGGACATTGTCGAGAACAGAATCGATGATGAAAAGGAAGAAAAAGAGAGCCCCCGGGAAAAGAACAGTCTATCCAATGATATAGATATCCCGGAATGGGAAGAGTGGTGGAGGGTAGCCCAAAGCAAGGCATACACCCAAGATTATGCCCGGCACCTATACGACTCACTTCTGTATAGAGGGTGGAAAAACAAACATGGCCAGGAGGTTCAGAATTGGCACTCGTATCTGAACATGATGCACAAGTACCAACGCAACTTTCTGAGCAACCTTAAAGAAGAATCAAAATCAAAGAACAATGGGTCATCCAGTACATATCAGGAAAAAACTAACTCAAGGTACTCAGGACATGGCGAATGAATCAATGTCAAAGATCGAGAAAATGCTTAAAGAGGCTCGGGAAAACCCACAGCCAGCACCCGAGTTCGTTCCTCCGGAACATACGGTAAAAAGGGTGCCACTTATGAGGCATTACCCATCCTCAGAGGCGAGCCTTAACCGAGGGGTTATGTTCGATGATTTTGAAGAACACCGGGACTCCAAGCATAAGAAGATAAAGCGACAGGTAACCGCTGAGTTTGAAACCCGTGAAAATTTACAAAGGGGAATAGGATTTTATTTCTTCTCTGAAAACCCGGGCAGCGGTAAAACAATGTTAGCCTGTGCGCTTGCTAATGAGCTTCATGAAGTTAAACGAACTGAAAGCCAGGTAATTAACACCGTGGAGTTTCTATCTATGATCAGGGAAAGCTACGACAGTGAAGGCATGACAGAGGTAGCTATTTTCAATAACCTAACGACGGTCCACTTGTTGATATTGGATGATATCGGCAGGGAGCGACACAAGAAAGAGCATGCCCATGATATAAGCTGGGCAGAAGAACAGATCGATAAACTCGTAAATGCTCGTATATCTAAGCGATTGCCCACGATCTTCACCTCTAACATGGATATCGGCTCACTCCCATATCATGAAAGATTACAGAGCCGAATTATCGGAGTCAGTGAGGTAGTGAAGTTCCCTGATATTGATGTTCGAACTATTAAGAAGGTGCTTTAATGGATAAGAAATTCACAGTATTTGAGGACAAGAAAGCCACAGTTCGTTTGATAGTAGTAGAGCATGGTAAAATGTACTCTGGACACTACTCTATTAGTTACGATGGCACCATGTCGTGCAGTAACCGAAGATATGAATATGTAATACTGTTCAACACGGTAACGAAGGCGAAAAAATATGCACAAGAAAGGGCCGCTGAGATAATTGCTGAACACTACAAGTATTCAAAGCACCCCGGCATGATGGAGTGGGCTGATAAGTACTACAAACCCGTAAAGGTTCCCTACACTCCAAAACCTAAAAAAAAGGCTACAAACGCACAGTTTAGCCTATTTCAATAATCAATAAATATAAGAACCCATGGAAAATGGATTAACCTTAGATACCGCTGAAATTATTCGGCTCATGAGCTGCGCCTATCAACGAGGGCACCAAGATACCGTTGATGGAATTTCCGAGCCTTGTCAGAAAGGAAGTAATGATATCGCAATTGAAGTACTTCTGGAAGAACACCCTAAGTACGATATTTGCGCTCATTGTAGAGGTGAGGGTTGGTACGAAGATCACTCCGATGAATGCTACAATCATCCAGGGTATTGCACGAATTGCCCGATTCAACGAGAGTGCCAGTATTGCGATGGAACAGGTTTGAGCTTGAAAGAAGAGTTTAAGCCGAAGCAGGATTATTTATTACAAGACGATGACGGATTACCATTTTAACCGCTGAGCAATCAGCACAATCATAAATCAAACACAACATGAGTGAAATAAAAGAAGACAGAGCAACCATTGAAGAAATACTTGATAACCCCGGGGGAGTTTTCCCAACTGATGATTGTTACGATAGATTGGTAGAGTATGTGAGATCAGTGAGAACACAGGCAGTAGGCTGGACTTGGGCAGAAGCATGTACTCAGCTTGACAAAGGGGAAGACCCAAGGCAGTACGACCAGGCCAAATTGATTGAGCGGTCTGAAAAGGAACTCAATATCGAATTTCAACAATAACCAAAAACCAATAAGTATGACCACATTAGCACTACACGACACCGACGGTAAAATTGAACGAAGAGACCCGCTAAATATCGAAGATGCTGTCATTAAAACTGACAAGCAATTCATGGACTCTCCGGAGATGGAGAAGATCGCTGAGAAAGTTAGAAAGGATAAGAACATTGAGCTTGGTCCGGCAATGGTATGGATGACACTGGTGTACCCCAACATTTCCAAAAGCAAACCAGCCAAGACCAAGAAAACCTCCAAGGAGTTTCGGCATCATACAGGGTACGACTACATGCTGCAGGTGTCTGGCGAACTATGGGATATGCTGGATGATAAGACCAAGTACTTCCTGATCTGGGAAGAGCTGCTGAAGTTGGATCCTACCTTTAAGACCAAAGAACAGCATTGGGTTATGAAGCTGCGGAAACCGAACTACTCGAATTTCTACGAGATACTGGACAATGAAGGCCACGAGGAAGCAAGGCGACTGCATGAGACTATTCAGGCTACGGCATCGAGCTTGTATGATCTGGACCCGAAGCAGGAAGATCAGATTAGCTTGTTTTAACGGTGCAGTCCCGCTTGATACAATTGTTATAAACCCGATTAATTATGGAAGATCACGAAATAATTGCAGCTATAAAAAACCTTGAAAAGAAGCACCCAAAAATGCTTGTTAAGCAAGTTGGTGCGTATATAGTAATTGCCGCCAACTATAGCGATTTAGAAAGTAAAGCCAGAAAGGTAAACAGAGGTTATACTGATGGATTTTACACGATTGAACAAGCCTTAAAAGCGTAGGGTTTATAACGGTGAAAGTTTAAGCGGCTTGCTAACTCGAAAAGACTAAGTGATTATGAGCGTAAAACATTGTGATAACTGCCAACATTTTGTAGCGAACCGAAAAGGCGAGTGCGCACCTGTTTGTAGTAAGTGGCATAAGCCAAGATTTATAGGGCCGAAAAGCCCAGTTGACACAGA
>CERJ01077323.1_pt1 | contig 62645 bp, 61 predicted proteins | sample 530781 | NCBI WGS metagenome assembly CERJ01 (sample SAMEA2620967, study PRJEB7988) | marine metagenome | biome: marine biome (ENVO:00000447); feature: deep chlorophyll maximum layer (ENVO:xxxxxxxx); material: "saline water (ENVO:00002010), including plankton (ENVO:xxxxxxxx)" | depth 30 m
TGCTATTACTTTTCAGTCACCGCTTCGCTCAAGACTGAAAAGATCAGTCCGAGCTCATCCGCAGCATCTGTGTTATCCGTGTTCCATTTCACTGTAGCTAACGTTCTATCATCAACCAAACAAATCCCGCTTATCAACAAATCAGATTACAAAACCGATGAAACCGAACGAATCCCTTCTTACTTTCAGTTAAATCAACCCAAGACTAATTCACAATCTAAAAAAAACGTAGCATCATGATCGAAACCGGAGCAAAAGCTGATTTTGACTTTACTGTTAAAGCCGTTCAAAATGGAGAAGAAAAGGAAATCAACTTTAAGGATCTGTTGGATAAGCCAACCATTGTATCGGTATATATGAAGAATAACACCAGCGGCTGCGACCGCCAAACCAAAGACCTGGCAGACGAATCAGCATGGTTCACCAAAAAGGGATACAATTTGGTAGCGATCAGTAAAGATACCTGCGGCTCACACAAGCGGTATGCTGAAAAGCAGGGCATCGATTTTACGCTGGTTTCTGATCCGGATTATAAGTTTGCCGAAGCCACTGATTCTGTGGTTCAGAAGAAGATGTTTGGTAACGAATATGAAGCCCCATCCCGTTCGGCCTTTGTTATTGATACAGATGGTACTATTTTGGGGACTATCGAAAAAGTGAATACCAAAGACCACGCTGGAGAGTTGAAAGAGCTGGTCGAACAATTGAATTAATATATCTGTCTTACATGAAAAGTCTCGTCATTGTAGAGTCCCCCACAAAAACTAAAACCATTAAGAAGTACCTGCCCAAAGGGTATACAGTGGATTCTTCTATGGGTCATATTCGTGACCTTCCTTCCTCGGCCAAAGAAATTCCGGCCAAGTACAAAAAGGAAAGCTGGTCGAACCTGGGCATTAATGTAGAGAAAGGATTTGATCCGCTTTATGTGATCCCGTCATCCAAAAAGAAAGTCGTTACCAAGCTCAAAAAGTTGCTGAAAGATGCTGATGAGCTGATTCTGGCTACGGATGAGGATCGCGAGGGTGAGGCTATTTCATGGCATCTTAAGGAGATCCTGAAACCGAAAGTGCCGGTAAAGAGAATGGCTTTTAGGGAGATCACGAAAGAGGCGGTTTTGAATGCGCTCGAAAATACGCGCGATATTGACATGAACCTGGTTCACGCACAGGAAACACGACGGATCCTGGATCGGCTGGCTGGCTATACGGTTTCTCCTTTATTATGGAAGAAGATCTCTCCGGGTCTTTCGGCGGGACGTGTACAGTCGGTTGCGGTTGAGTTTTTGGTAGAGCGCGAGCGTGAGCGGATGAAATTTAAAAGTGCGACCTATTATGATCTGAAGGCGCAGCTTCACAAACAGGGTGATGATTATAAATTTGACGCTGACCTCACACATCTGGATGAAAAGCGATTGGCTTCCGGTAAAGATTTTGATGAAAACACCGGTAAGCTGAAGAAGCCAAAATCGGTAGTTCTGCTTGATGAGGACAAAGCAAGTACGCTGGTAGATGACCTGAAGGAAGCGAAATGGTCGGTCATCAACGTGGATGTGAAAACACAAAAGCGGAATCCGGCTCCTCCGTTTATCACGTCAACTATACAGCAGGAAGCCAACCGTAAGTTTGGATTCTCTGCCCGCGACACGATGAGCGTTGCTCAGAAATTGTATGAAAAAGGGTTTATCACCTACATGCGTACCGACTCTACCCGGCTTTCCGGTCAGGCCATTGGTGCCGCCCGCGATGCAGTAACGGAAGAGTACGGAGATGAATATTTATTTGAACGTGTTCGCAACTACAGCAAGAAAGGCAAAGGAGCTCAGGAGGCACACGAAGCTATTCGTCCTGCCGGCTCGCGTTTTGTGAAGCCTGAAAAAGCCGGGTTAAGCGGTCGGGAATTTCAACTGTACGACCTGATCTGGAAGCGAACTATTGCTACACAGATGGCGGAAGCGGAACTGGAATTCACAAATGTGACCATCCGCGCAACCAATAACGGAACCGATGCTGATTTCAGAGCGGGTGGCAAGAAAATTCTGTTCCCCGGTTATTTCCGAGCCTATGTGGAAGGAAGCGATGATCCTGAAGCAGCACTCGAGAATCAGGAAAACTTCTTGCCGGCTATGAAAGAAGGCGATGAGACAGGGCTGGATGATCTGAATTTTGTCAGCCACGAAACCAAGCCTCCTGCACGGTTTACGGAAGCAACACTGGTGAAGGAATTGGAAAAACGAGGTGTTGGCCGGCCAAGTACATATGCATCCATTATCAGTACGATTCAGGATCGTGGATATGCGAAGGGGGAAGGGAAGACACTGATACCAAGCTTTACGGCTTTTGCCGTTTCGTCTTTACTGGAAAAACATTTTCCTGATCTGGTAGACAGTCAGTTTACTTCCGACCTGGAGGATAAGCTGGATGCGGTAGCCGAAGGAACGCAGGATCCCGTTAAATATCTCGAGGATTACTACAACGGGGAAAACGGACTGAAAGCCAAAGTAGATACACAGGAAGACAAGATCGATCCGCAGGAAGCAAAGCTGCTGGATCTTCCGCTTGAAGGATTGGAAGGGATCAAAGTAGCCGTTGGGCGATTTGGTCCGTATGCCCGAATGACCAAAAATGGGGAAGAGATCACAACTTCACTCCCTAACGATATGGATCCAAGTGATGTGTCTTCTGAGAAGCTGGAGGAATTGATCAAGATCTCGGAAGAACAGGATAAGCCTATTGGACATGATCCGGATTCCGGCGAACCGATCTTCTTGCTTTCCGGAAGATATGGACCTTATGTGCAGCGCGGAGAAGTGACTGAAGACAACAAAAAACCAAAGCGTGTTTCGTTGTTGAAGGGCATGGAACCTAAAGATGTGGATTTTGACTTAGCACTTCAGCTGCTTGAGCTGCCTCGTAAATTGGGAGAACATCCCGATGATGACAAAGTGGTAAAAGCCGGTGTTGGCCGCTATGGCCCGTATGTGGTGCATGATGGTAAATTCAAGTCCATCCCAAAATCAGACAGTGTGCTGGATATTGAACTGGACCGAGCCGTTGAATTGCTGGCTCAAAAGAAAAAGTCGACCCGGGGAAGTAACGAGATCAAAGATCTTGGGAAGCATCCGGAATCAGACAAGCAAGTACGTGTGATGACTGGTCGTTATGGGCCGTACATCAAGCACGGCAAAAAGAATATCAGTTTGCCCGACGGAGAAGCGCCCGAAGATTTCACCATGGATAAAGCTGTGGCGTTGATCAAGGAAAAAGGGTGATCAATACTCTTTTCTGATGAAATTAGAAAAAGCCATCCCGATTAATTTCAGGATGGCTTTTTTGTTAAAATAAAGATCAATTATCCTGTCTGTTATCAAGGATAGTGACAATCTGAATAGTTGATTCCAAAACTTGATAGATCACAGACTGTTGTTTTGTGATAACAGCTTTCCTCATATTGGAGCGTTTTTGAGAAGCAGGATACAATTTCGGGAACAGCTCGATTCGGTCTTCAAAAGACTTCAATTCTTTGAGAAAACTTTCAACTTCTTTTTTACTCCATTCTTCCAATAGGTAAGCTTTTATTTCTTCAACTTTTGCAGAAGATTCCCTTGACCAAATTACAGGTAGCTTCTCAGCCATGCTTTTTCCAGAATTCTTTGCTGCTCAACACGCGTTCTTCGTCAAGATCTTGGAGCCCTCTCTTGATGGATTCTTTATCCTTTTCCGTTAGGTCATCAAACCAATCCTCAGAGCCTTCCGCTTCTTTCATTAATTTTAATGATTCAAGCAGATCTTCATTTCTGGGTTTTGAGATCCATTCAACCAGATCTTCTTTGACTCTGTCATTCATGAGATTTTACTTTTTGAAAATTCTTTTATCAATCTACTGTTTGTGGATTATAGTGTCAATGTCTTGGGTATTGATTGAATTGTAAGGGTCTCACCAAAAGGAATTGGTTCGATACTTTCAGAAACATAAAAGCCATCCCGATTAATTTCAGGATGGCTTTTTTACTGAGGTGAATTTCCCGGGTTCACTCCGACGCAGAGCATCGGAGCGAGTTCTATTTAAGTGGGATTTTGACTTTCTACTTCACTTTCTCACCGTTAATGATCACTCCGGTGATGTTGGTGACATATTCCAGCGGATCACCATCGAACATAGCGATATCGGCGTCTTTTCCAGCTTCCAGAGATCCTACACGATCGTGGATATTTAGTAGCCTGGCTGCATCAATGGTCAACATCTTGAGGGCATTTTCTTTACCCAGTCCATTGGCTGCAGCAACACCGGCTTCAAAAAGTACAACGCGGGTCTTGGGAACGTATCCTTCAAAACCACTTTGGAATGCTACCGGAATGCCGGCTTCATATAATTTACCGGCTGTTTCCATGGAGGCATTTTTGGCATCGCCACCGGTGCGGATCATGGTTGGGTGAACAATGACCGGAAATCCGGATTCTTTGATCTCATCCATAACCAAATATGATTCAGCAACACCATCAAGAACCATCGGGAAGCCAAATTCTTCCTGAAGCCGAAGGGCCGTCATGATGTCGTTGGCTTTGTGAACCGTGACCAGGGCCGTTAGTTTTCCTTCCAAAAGATCAGCAAGAGCTTCCATCCCAAGATCTTTGGAATAGTCTTCTTCGCTATTTCGCTTTTCAAGATAATCCTGTGCTTTGATCAGTTCCTGCCGAAGCATTGCGATGCCTTTTGAACGAGTGCCGGGCTTGCTTATGGCGCGGCTGAGGTTGCTTCCCAAAGTGAACGCCAGCATTTTAGCTGGAACCACTACGGATTCATCCACGGTTTCGCCGGCCGTCTTCACGATCATGGTTTGACCGCTGATGAGGGCTCCGGGGCCGTGACCTGTATGAACCGTTGTGATGCCATTATCCCGTAAGTAATGCACCAGCTTTTCGCGGGCGTTATACGCATCAATGGCTCTGAGTTCGGGTTGAATGGCACTGGAGGTTTCCAGCTGGTCCTGGTCGTGATCCTGATTCAGGTATCCGGCCAATCCAACCACGGAATGAGCATCGATAAGGCCTGGAGTGACTACCTTGGCCTCATGAACTTCATAATTGGATGGTATATTTACGCTGGAAGCTGCTCCCACCCGTTCAATTTTTCCATCTTTGATGAGTACCACACCATCGGTGATCGGATCACCGGCCATGGTATAAATGGTTTCACCTTTTACAGCAATTTGTGCCTCGGCATTTCCAAAAAGAAGTAGAAGTGCAGGTATCAGCAATAGTTGTTTGAATAGTTTCATCTTAGTTCTCCATTCCGTGTTCGTGGTGCGTGTGAACCTGTCCGCGATATACTTCGTAGCCACCGGTTGCATACTTCTTATGATCTTCATTGGCGCGGTCAAACACTTTCTGTCCTTCTATCCAGGTTTGTTCCACATGCGTGTACACGCTGAAGGGGTCGCCTGAAAGGATGATGAGATCAGCGTCTTTACCTTTTTCGAGGGTTCCGGTTCGGTCGTCAATATCCATCATAATGGCATTGGCTAAGGTGACGGATTCGAGAGCCGCTTCCCGACTCATGCCTTCCCGAACGGCAAGGGCTGCAGAGCGCAGAAATAATCGGGAATCGGTGATGCCATCATCAGTGTGGAGCCCGGTTAGTACTCCGGCCTCTTCTAAAACAGCTCCGTTTTTGTTGCTGAAATCCATGACTTCAAGCTTACCGCCGGGAGAATCCAATGTGATAATGGAGGCAGGCACGCCGGCTTCAGCGATTTCATCGGCTACTTTCCAGGCCTCACTTACATGCTGAAGAACGAGCTTGTACCCAAATTCTTCAGAAAGACGGATAGCGGTTAAAATATCATCATGACGATGCGTGTGGTTATGAACGGTACGTTTTCCTTCCAGTACTTCCACCAGGGTTTCCATTCCGATATCGCGGGAAGGCATCTTGCTTTCATCGCCATCTGCGGCTTCAATCTTGGCTTGATATTCCTGGGCTTTCACAAAAAGATCGCGAACCATAGCTGCTGATTTAGCACGGGTTCCGGGGAATCCGCCTCCACCAATTGGGTTGGTTCCGTTGGCCATCTTCAATCCGCCATAAATGGTTTTGTCGTCGTCCAGGTACAGGAGCATGTCTTCGGTAGTGTTGGCTTCGCGAAGTTTGAGATACACCGTTTGTCCGCTCATTAAGTGACCGGAACCTGGCATCACATTTACAGATGTTATGCCACCGGCTCGGGCTTTGTAAAAAGTATCGCTGCGCGGGTCGATGGCATCCATAATGCGCACATCGGGATGCATAGCTGAGGAACGATCCCCGCCATCACCTTCACCAATGTGAGAGTGGGTATCCACCAGTCCGGGCATAATAACTTTGCCGGAAACATCGTGAACATCAGCATTACGTGGAATTCGGGTATTTTCATCCCCGATGGCTGTGATCTTTCCGTTTTCAACAATAAGAACTCCGTTGTTTATAGGCTCGCCGGAGATAGGGATGATCTGTGCGCCTTTAAAAGCTTGCGGTGTAGATTGCGACAACCCATTCACCCCAAACAAAAACACACAAACCAATGCGAGCGCCAAGCTGCGTATCGGTTGTAGCATAAGAATAGTAGTTAGTTAAAATTGATGGCTCGCAATTTATAAAAAAAGAAGTCCCGGGAAAGTGCATCTTCGTAAAAAGTATATAACGGAACAAAGAAGCAGTATCATGCTTCAACTATATAAATCGAAACAAAACCAGATCATGAAAAACAAAGGACTCAAAATAACGGGTATAATTCTGGCATTGCTTATTGGCGGCTTTGTCTTGTTCACTCTTTCCATAGATGGGATGGTAAAATCAGGGATCGAAGAAAGTGGCTCAGAGCTAATGCAAACCGTGGTTAAAGTAGATGCGGTCAGTATTTCGTTATTCAGTGGAAATGGAAGCATCACAGGATTTACCGTTCAAAACCCCGATGGATTTGGTGATGAACCGGCTTTGTATATTCAGGAAGCATCATTAAAACTGGATATATGGTCGCTCTTTTCAGATCAGATCATTATCAATGAAGTTATTGTGAAAAGCCCCAAGCTCTCTTTTGAACAAAAGGGATTTGGTGCGAACCTGAAAACACTGAATGATAATATGGATCTGTCTTCAAAGGGAAGCTCTGAAACCACATTGATCATCGATTATCTGCTTATTGAAGATGGCCGTGTGGAAGTTATCACTGATTTAGAAAAAGAAAGAACCACGGAAGTAAGCCTATCTCAGTTTACATTAACGGATATCGGCAGGGATGGCAACAACACCGTAAAACAAAGCGTGCGGCAGGTACTTGAGCCTCTGTTGCAAAAAGCTATGAAGGAAGCCATTAAAAGCGGGGTTACTGAACAGATTGAAAATAAGATCAATGACCTGCTGAATAACTGATCAATTGAGACTTGGGGCTCAATCTACTCGCGACTTTGGAGAGTCGCTACAATCTATTTACTGTAGTAAGCCTCGATCTCAGTCAGCTTTTCATCGATCATTTCGCGGGAATACCAGTTGCCCCGTACCATCACACCAGAATGATTTTGGATAGCTGACAGGTCTTCTAAAGGATTCTCGTTCATCAATATAAGATCTGCGCGCTGGCCTTCAGCAATGGTTCCGAATACATCCCATTCTGAAAAATATTCGCCTACGTTTTGTGTGCCGCTCTTCAGGATCTCAAAGTTCGTCATGCCGGCCGCTTTCATATAGGGAAGCTCGCGATGTATGGAAAATCCCGGTACGCTGAACAGCTGAGGAGCATCGGTTCCCATCAGGATCTTGACTCCGGCCCGGTTCATTTCAGCAAGTATTCGGGTTCGGAGTTTTGCTTGTTCTTGTGGGTCTCCAATGGCATATCCTGTTTGGGGAGTTTCAGCGAAAGTAAAGTAATTCTGCTTTACAGCCTCAGGAATGTATTTCAGCTCATCGTATGCCTTCATGGCTTCGTAATCGGCCGCGCCAATGATGGTTTCCCAAAGTGCCATCGTCGGGACGATCCATACGTTATTTTCTTTGGTAAGTTGTATTACTTCATCCAGTTTCAGAGTCATTTCATCCGCATCAAACTGACTTAGATAGCGTACATATCCATCCACATGATCAATAGTGATCTGTCCCGATTCAATGGCATGGATCACACCCACATCTTCCGGCACATGTCCTCCAAAGGTGATGTCCACTTCATTCGCCGCTTCTGCCATCGCATCGTATTGTTCTTTGGTTAATCCGGGGTGAATTTTAAGCAGGTCCCAACCCTCTTCATATTGTTGAATGACCCGGTCTTTCGCTTCTTTGGGAGAGGAAATGGTGTTGCCATTGAAACTTGGTCCGGCCAGATAAAGGTTCGGACCAATGTAAGCCCCCGAATTCACACTGTCTTTCAGGGAAAGCTGATCCTCATATCCGAGCATTCCCCGAACCGTCGTAATTCCGTTCGATACATATAAGAACAAAGTGCTTTCCACGTATTCCTTATCAAAGTAACCGGGGGCGCTTGGGTCGGGGTTCGTTGGCGGGACGTGGCCGTGCATTTCAGCCAGACCGGGCATCAGGTACTTGTCGGATCCGTCAATGATGGTGGCTCCGGAGGGGAGTTCAATTTCCTCGGAATTTCCTACCTGAATGATCCTTTCGTTTTCTATGATCACCGTTTGGTTGGCCAGCACCTGATCACTGTCCATGGGTAGCAAATTCACATTAGTGAAGGCTGTTTGGGCTTGTGGAGCCGAGCAGGATATGAGCAGAATGGGCGACAGGATCAGAAGAAGGAAGTTTTTCATACAAAAGGATTTTTAAATGATTATCAGAATTAACACGATAATCGGGAATAAATCCAATGATCATTCATAAGTGTATCTGAGACGGAAAGTGGGGTCCTGCCCATTATTTTGAAATTGTTTCAGGAATCGGCGGGACTCCTTTGTGCTTTTTTCTTCAACGCACCAAATGCATCCCGAACGGCATCTCCAAAACTTCCTTTTTCTTCTTTGATGTCTTCCGGTTTCATTACCTCCAGCTTGAGGGCTCCGCGATAAAAGAAGTACATGCTGATGGCCATAACCGTGTGAGCAAGATCGAGGTGGTTGAACCAGGTATGTAAACCAATTTCACTGGTATAAAAGAAAGCGGCCAGTATGGCAAAGATCACGGTCAGGAAAAAGATGCGACTGCCTTCATTACGGGTTCGCCAATAAACAAGAAAGTGGAGAGGAAGTACGATCAGTCCAAGTCCATAGGCCGAGTGAACCTGTATAAAAAAGAAGTTTAAGGTGGTAAAAGTGATGACCGCAAAAGTGAGTAGCTCAACCACATTGGCGACTTCCAGAAACTTGCCGAATTTGCTGTTAATGACCGGTTGGGCGTGCATGATGGAGGCCCGTTCGATTGCCATCACCGCGAGCATACTGATGAGCCAGCCGGGGAGTTTCCATTCAAGCCCTACGGCATACTGAAAGGCATGCCCCAAGACACCGCCCAAAAAAGTGGCCAGCGCCATGATCCCAAAATACCAACGGATATATTGATGAACTTTCCCCTTTTTATTCAGCTTGATGAGTTTTACGAGCGCATACAGACAAACCGCGGTGATCCAGAGATCAGTAAAAGTCACCATCGGTTCCATGATGGTGATGTCAAAAATTTCTATGGATGGTTGCCCTGAAGCAGATCTTCCGACTTCGTTATTCATAGACTTCATTTATTTAAGTTGGAATAGAAAATAATAGAAATCAGGAGATTCCCGAATTGGTTTTAATTTTGCAAGTTTTGGTCATAATCTGACATGTATATAAAGCAATAAATACCGATTTTGATTCGGTTGAACAGGTAAAAGTGTGTTATTTTGAACACGTCAATCTTTCTAACTGATATTATATGAGTCACGGACACCATCACCATCATCATCCCGACGTCGATGATTCTTCCATCTGGAAGTTGTGGGTTTCTATATTTTTAAATCTTGGAATTACCCTGGCTCAGGTGATCGGTGGAATTATAGCCAATAGCCTTTCGCTGCTATCGGATGCCGTTCACAATTTCAACGACTCCATGTCGCTGGTTACAACTTTGGTGACCAAAAAGATCGCTAAAAAAGGAGCTACCTCATCCAAGACCTTTGGCTACAAACGGGCTGAGATCATTGGCGCTTTTGTGAATTTGATCACGCTGGTGATCGTTGCCTTATTTCTTATCAAAGAAGGGGTTGAGCGCTTTATAGATCCCCAGCCTATTGATGGGTTTACGATGTTTTGGGTGGCTATGATCGGATTGGCGGCCAACCTTATTACCGCAGCTTTACTCTGGAAAAACTCTAAGGACGACCTGAATATGCGGGCAGCTTTCATTCATATTCTGTCAGATGCTTTCTCTTCGGTTGGGGTGATCGTCGGTGGTTGGCTCATCATTCAATATCAATGGTACATTGTGGATACCATTTTGACGATCATTATCGGGGCGTATATTTTATGGCATTGCTATCATATGCTTCGGGAAACCATCGAAATTCTGATGGAAGCCAAACCGGGCAACATCAATATTTCAGAGCTTACCGAATCCATGCAAAAAGTGGATAAAGTATGTGGAGTGCATCACCTGCACGTATGGCGTCTGGATGAACAAAGCACGCTGCTGGAAAGCCATGTGGTGATAGAGAAAGAAGATGTATCACACATGGAAAGCATCAAAGCTTCTATCAAAAAAGTGCTGCATGATGAATTTGATATCAACCACAGCACGCTGGAGTTTGAATTTGAGCCCTGTGATTCCCATAAGCATGAAGTAGCTCACGCCCACAATCACGAGCATTAATTTTATAAATGAGCTCGATTTAGGATTCCCGATTTCATATCCGCAATTAGATCAACGTCTGTACGGGGATGACGAGGTGTTGGGTTCTTAAGGGGTAGATGTCATCAATTCGATAAAAGCTCCACCAAAGGTCATTCCCGCGCAGTCTGGAATCTAAATGTTACCACGGGATATAATTCAAAGTTTGAGACTCTTCGCGTTCAACTTGGGTGTTTTATACAACTACCAAGGCGCTCAGAGTGACAATTAATGCTATTTTTATCTCGAATTCACAACTGCAAAAAGCCATCATTTACTCAGCTGAAAAATCCTGAGCAAAAGGGTTGGTTTCCGGAACGGTCACTTTCACCAATCCGTAATCTGAAGCCTGATGACATTGATTGCAGGTTTGTATCATGGTTTGATAGCGCTCCTCAAACATCGCGCGGTCTTGTGCGTCAATGGCTTCCTCGATTGATTCTATTTGGGGAGGGAGCATGCTTTCCATAAGAGTGCTCACATCAACGCCGTCATCCATATGATTTCCATCAACAATCACTTCCGAAATTTCTTCAAGCTCGTGGGCGTAAATGTCGGCAAGGCCCCAGTTTTCTTCCATTCCGGAAAAGTATAATTTGGTGGCGTAACGCTGAATGAAAGACATATGGTAGATCAGCGGAATGGAATCTTCGGAATAATGCTCATCAGCATCCATATGTTCAGTCATCTGTTGCTCATGTTGGGGCTGGCAGGCAATACCAATAAAAATGAGTGCAGTAACGATTAGCGAGGTGAAGATCTTTATGGAGTTTTTCATACTGAATGATATAAAATTGATTAGTTGTTCTAACATTGGCTAAGTTATTCCTGAATCACCTTACATTCAAACTATGAAAAAATTATTCCTTTTATTTTTACCACTAATAATGGTTGCCTGCGGAAATGAGCCCGAGGTTATCGAAGATATGGGCGATGCTTCCTTTCAGCTTGTTAACCAGGATAGCACGGAGGTAATTTTCCCGGATGACTTTTCTGACAAATATATTGTGATGGGTTTCATTTATACCAACTGTCCGGATATCTGTTCACTCATCACACAAAACCTTGTCAAAATTCAAAAAGGGATGAACTATCCGGATGATGTACAGTTTGTAGCCGCCACCTTCGATCCAGTTCGGGACCGGCCTTCTGTCCTCAAGAAATATGGGAATGCTTTTAAGGTTGGTAAGAATTTCACGTTTCTGACTGGCGATTCCACAGAAGTTTTCGCCCTTATGGATAGTGCTCGTGTGCGCAGTCAGGTTTCCATGCGCGATACTACTTCCGATGGACGGGAACTGTATTTCATAAACCATTCCGATAAGATCATGGTGTTAAATAAAGAGGCGGAAGTCATTTTTGAGTACGGTGGCAGTATGCCTATGATCCCATCTCTGGTGATCGAAGATCTAAATAAGGTGCGATGAGATTTCTAACTATATATTTTCTTTTGGGATTTTTGTTGATATCCGGCTGTGCTGAAGAGCAGCAACCGACGGTAAATAATGAGATAGTTGAGAGAGTTCGTCCGGCTGCACAAGGGGGGACAACAGCGGCCTATTTCGTTTACGAAAACACTTATCCCGGGACAGACACTTTGCGTGTACTTCGATCTGATATTGCCGAGGTTATACAGGTTCACGAAACCTATAAAACCGAAGATGGAATGATGGGGATGAGAGAGCAACAAGAGATCGTAGTTCCGGAAGGGGAGGTTGTTGAATTCCGTCAGGGCGGCCTTCATGTAATGCTCATCAGCTTAAAGAACGAACTGGCAGAAGGAGATTCCGTAACCATTGAAATGAAATGGAGTGGTGCCGGCCAGGTTCAGAAAAAGCTTCCGGTTCAACCCTGATCACGTGTCAGATAAAGCGACCCAACATAGCTATTCTCGTCAGGCGAAAGAATATGAGCAGAAGTGGGAAAAATATCTTTCGCATACGCACCGTGCGGTATTAAAGGAGCTTGATCTGTCACCCGAATCGTCAGTGTTGGATGTGAGTGCGGGCACCGGGCTTCTTCAGAAATCCCTTTTAGAGAAGGGTATTCCATTTAAAGAAATGGTGCTCAATGATATATCGGAGGGAATGCTTGGGGTTGCTAAAGAAAGGTTTTCGGATGATGATCGCTTTTCCTTTACACATCAATATGCAGAACAATTAGATTTTCCGGACCAGAGTTTTGACGCGATCATTTGCCTGAATGCTTTTCACAATTACAAGGAACAGGCGCGTGTTAGTGAGGAGATATACAGGCTGTTAAAGCCGAAAGGTGCGCTCGTTATTCTGGACTGGAATAATTCGGGGCTTTTCAGGGGCATGAATTTTATGATCGATCTGTTTAGTCCGGAGGTCATTAACTCACGTTCGGCTAATGAAATGAGCGTTCAGTTAAGGAAGAATGTCTTTGAAATAGAAAAGGAGCGCGAATGGTGGTTTGGCTGGTGGAAGTTTTACCTGATCAAAGCCCGGAAATGAATTCCGGAGCAAGCTGCTTAAAGATATTCGACAACAGCTGTAAATGAGCCCTGGTATTTTCCATTGAGTTCCTGCCCGTCTTTTAGCTTACCAAGTATTGAAACGGCGTGATTGCCATTGCCTTCATCTTCTTGCTTTAGGTGAAGACCTTCAAGATCCATGACTTGTCCCGATTCATTTTTAAGATCACTGTTTTGGTTGAACGTGATATCAACTTCAGTGCCCGGAGCTGCAGTAAGAGAAAAATTGAGTGCTTCAAATTCAGATGTTGCTACAGAACTAAGGTCAACAATAGAATGATCAGGAGCGGTAAGGGCAGCGCCACTGATGATCTCAACTTTCGCTTGCATAACGGCTGTTACCTGTGCTGTAGCCTGACTACTTAAGAGGGAGGCGAGAAGGATGGTTAATATTTTAAGTGTTGCTCTCATGATTGATTATTTAATCCGAGAGCAATTTATTAATTAATTCTAATATTAAAAAATTTTAATATTTCTATATCTCAAAAAATGAGTGGTGCTTTTATGGAATACCTCATTTATAGCGTATTGAGTAGTCTATTTACAATAATTAGAATTAGAGGATTCTAATATAAGAGAGATTGGAAAGATTAGGGGAGGGTGAAAAGTGGTAAGGGGAGGCAGATTTACAGCCGGAAGAGTCGTTTTAATTTAATGCGCTTGGCCGTTTTGGTAAGCTGAATAAGGTCTTCTTCGGTTAAGCCGGCCTGCGTCGGATCAATGCTGATCTCTTGTAGTGATTCTTTGGGATTCAGTACACCCAAATGTTTTATGAACGTATTTAAGTTTGTACGCAAGTATTGCTTTCTGTTCTTGTCTAAAAGCTGAATGATCTCTATCCACTTTTCAGGCTTTACTGAGCATTCGATGCCCAGGCCAATAGCGTCAGAGTCGTCGGGGCTGTTAAGGCAGATCTCAAGCTGAAGTTCCAGTTCGCTGGGAAGAGGATCGATTCGGAGTAGTTTTGTGCCTTCGTGTTTTTTAAATCCCCGCGGGAAAAAGCTTTTCCATAATTCTCCTGTCGAGGGATCATGGTAATACACTTCAAAGGTATCCATGTCTTTCCGAAGTGGAACCATTTCGTTAATGCGCTGTATTTGCTTTTTGTTATCGAGGATATACATAATACTCTGCTTTGATGATACTAACTTCGGTGACACAGGAATGTTCCAGCCCTAAGTGTGGGCAATAGCTTTATCGGCCAGAAAGGAATTTTGTTAACTTATACTAAGAATTGAATTAAGTAAGTGCGCACATGCGCTCTCTTGGATAAATAAAAAAAGGACGCCAGCGAATTGCTAACGTCCTTCTTATTTGTCGGGACGACAAGATTTGAACTTGCGACCCCTCGACCCCCAGCCGAGTGCTCTACCTGACTGAGCCACGTCCCGATTAATCAGAACACAAAGATAAGCCGATTTATGGCAGGCATCAACGGTTAATTTAGGCTTTTTCAGAGAGTCAGAAGTCGGTCGCTATCGAATTGAAAGACTACTCGTTGTTATTGTTGTTAATCCTGTTTAGGCATATCAAGCAAGCCCTGCATTTCGGCGGGAAATTTTTGCAACAACCCCTCTTCTTGCATCATGTTTTCAATAGATTCGATATCTCTGGGTAGGTAATCACTGAATATTTCAACGCCTTCTTCTGTGACAATGATCATATCCTCCAGCCGAATGTAGATACGCTCTTCAGGAACGCGAAACTGGGGTTCAATGACAAATACCATCCCGGCTTCAATGGGTTTAGTGTAATCGCCCACATCATGAACCGACATTCCCACGCCATGACCTAACCGCATCTCCGGATTTTCAGATTGCCTGCGATACCCATCTACAAAGTCACGGGCAGCTTGTTCGTATAAAGAGTCGGAAAAGGTGGTTTCTTCCAGAATCACATCCATTTCCTGTACAGCTTTTCGCATCACTTGCTGAGGTGTTAAACCAGACTCAATGTTATACAAAATGGCCTCATAGATCTGCAGATAAAATGTATATAGTTCTGTTTGAACCGGATTGAACTTCCCGTTGGCCGGCCACATTCGGGCAAGGTCGCTGGAGTAATAGTGATAATGTCCGCCATAATCCATAAGCAGCATATCGCCACTTTTTGCAGACCTTATGCTGTTATGGTAATGATTCATATATGCATCAGGTCCCACGTGGATAAGTGCATAATAGGCTTCATCCTGCATATTATATTTTTGGTAGATGTACTTCGCTGCAGCTTCAAGTTCGTATGCTTTAACCCCTACTTCTGTGGATCGGATAGCTTCGGCAATGGCAGCAGCCTGCAGATCGGTTGATCTTTTGATCAGGTCAATTTCAGCTTCACTTTTGATCCTTCGCAACTCATCTAAAATAGGGTCAAGGTTCCTGATCGCTAAATCTGGTGCTACGGATTTCAGTTCTGTGATAAAATTCTGATAACGGGCAGGTCGTGTATCCAACGGATTTTCAGTAACATCCTGTTGATGACGTACTGCCATAGAACGGGTCATCCGGTAGCCTTCATAAGGGGTTTGCGGGGTGAATGCGACCCCAATTTCGTCCCTTTCATTATAGGTGCGAAGATCTTCCATAAGCATTTCATAAGAGCCCACATGGTCGATCCCTGATAATTCCTTCACCAAGTCTGCATCTTCAAAAGACAGTAATTTCCCCTCACCGTATTCCCGGCGCTCCCTGCGATGTAGTAAATACACGGTAGCCTCACGGGTGCTGCCATCCAGAATCAGGTAGGCATCGGGTGATTCTATACCGGACAGATAGAAAAATTCATTGTTTTGCCTGAATGCCGTATATCCCTTAGGCATGGCAGCACCCTGAATAATTGCAATGCCGGTTGACCCGATTTCATCATATACCTGATCTCTTCGTTCCTCGAATTCTTGTGGGCTGAAGTAATTCGTAAAAAGTGGCCGGTCTTCTATCTTTTCAGAAGTGTGCCAACTTCCCTCTTGCGCACTTGAAGTATGTGGCATCAGCAATGCGATCGGAAAAAGTATCAAAATTAAGAAACAGGTCTTAAAAGCTTGGGTCATGACAGTGTTATTTGTGAAATTTTCTGATTATATATTTTTGATTCGCCTAATCCAAAATTCAACCCAATAAATAAAATGTATTTTTTGAGACTTATTCCTCTTTTACTATTCGTGAGCATCGGTTTTCTTCAAACACTGAATGCTCAATCTGATACTCTTTCGGCGGAGACTTATGAACGAGCCGAACAGATGCTCAGCTGGAATCTGGAGGAGAAGGTTTTCAGGGATAAGGTCACCCCAAACTGGCTGGACGATACCAGGTTCTGGTATTCTGCACATATGCGTGAAGGAGAAATGTTTGTGTTGGTGGATGCCGAAGCAGAAACGAAAACTTCGTCTGAAAATTTAACAGCATTGATCGGGGCTGAAAAAACAGGACAAGAGGCGGATCCTGGAGTGGAAAACGGAATGCTATCTCCAAATAAGAAGTGGGTTGCCTATCGGGAGGATTGGAATCTGTGGGTGAAAGATGTGGAAACCGGGAATGCGATTCAGCTTACCGAAGATGGATCAGAGGATCATGGCTACGCTACCCACAATGATGGATGGCGACATACCGAAAAACCGGTGATAAGCTGGTCTCCTGATTCCAGAAAAATTGCAACCTATCGGATGGATGAGCGGGGCGTAAAGGATGCTGTACTCTGGGAAACGGCCGACAAACATCCGGTCGCTCACACCTGGCCGCTGGCACTTCCGGGCGACTCTGCCGTCCCTATGATGGAGCGGATTATCATTGATCTGGAATCAAATAAGATCACCCGGCTTCAGGCAGAGAAAGATCATCAGCGCTATTCGAATTGCTGCGGTTCTATGCGGGGTGATCGCTGGGCGGACGTTCGCTGGAGCAATAATGGAGAACAGGTCGCTTTCGTCTCTGTTTCCCGGGATTATAAAGAAGCGACCTTGAAGGTGGCGGATGCCTCAACAGGAAAAGTGACTGAAGTTCTACACGAGCGGGATGAGTTCTTCTTCGAATCGAACCTGGTGTATATGCAGGAGCCGAACTGGCATTATCTGTTTGAATCGGATGAAGTGATCTGGTTCAGCCGGCGGGATAACTGGGGCCATTTGTATTTGTATGACGGCCAAAGCGGTGAGCTTAAAAATCAAATTACTTCGGGCGACTGGAATGTCATCAACATAAAACACATCGATGAAGAAGAGCGGACGATCTATTTTACCGGAGTTGGGCGAGAAGAGGGGCAAGATCCCTATCAACACAATTTCTATTCCGTGAATTTCGATGGAAGCAGGTTGACCTTGTTGACGGAAGAACGCTTTGATCATTCCATATCCCTAAGTCCCGGTGCCAATTATTTTGTGGATGTCTATTCGGATTTTCAAACACCGGAAGTAGCCGTTTTGAAGAACATCAACGGAGAAAAGATCATGAGTCTGGAACAAGCAGACATTTCGGACCTGGAGGAAATGGGGTGGCGTGCCCCGGAGCCCTTCACCGTAAAAGCGCGGGATGGAGAAACCGATATTTATGGCATTATGTTGCTGCCATCCAGCTTCGATCCGGACAAAAAGTATCCCATCATCAACCGAATTTATCCTGGTCCACAGGTAGGCAGTATTCGAACCCGTAGCTTTTCAGCGGGCAGAAATGGAGAAGCTCAGGCCCTGGCTGAACTTGGCTTTGTGGTTGTTTTGATCGATGGGTTGGGAAGTCCATTTCGCTCCAAAGATTTCCACACGGCCTGGTACGGAAATATGGAGGATAACGGCCTGCCTGATCAGATCGCAGGAATAAAACAACTTGCGGAACGCCATGATTTTATTGATATAGATCGCGTGGGAATGTATGGTCACTCGGGCGGGGGATATGCTACGGCATCAGCTTTGCTTCAATATCCTGAATTCTTTAACGTGGGGGTTTCCAGCGCGGGTAATCATGACAATGCAGGCTACACCTATTATTGGGGCGAAAAGTATCAGGGGCTTTTGAAAGAGACAGAGGATGGGAATACATACGAATCGCAGGCCAATCAAAATTATGCAGAAAACCTGGAAGGGAAATTGCTCATCACCTACGGCACTATGGATGACAATGTACATCCCAATATGACGATGCTTTTGGTGGATGAGCTCATTCGTCACAACAAAGATTTTGATCTGTTGGCTTTCCCAAACCGGGATCACGGCTATTCTACAGAACCCTATCACGTCCGCCGAACCTGGGATTATTTTGTAGAACACCTGATGGGGAAAGTTCCGGCTAAGGAGTTTTTGATTGAAGGGAAATGAGAGGAGGTATGGAGATATTATGCCTTGCTGAAAATGCGTTAGGTCACTTCTTACTCTGACACAACTCTACCAAAACGCCATGATTGTCTTTAGGGTGAACAAAGGCTACGAGCTTGTTATCGGCTCCGGTCTTGGGTTCATCATTTAGTACGGTAAACCCTTCTTTCCGAAGCCGGTCTAACTCAGCATGAATGTCTTCTACTTCAAAGGCTACATGATGAAGACCTTCCCCTTTTTTCTCGACATATTTTGCGATCACAGAATCGGGAGTCGTGGGAGCAAGCAGTTCTACTTTTGATTCACCGGTTTGAAAGAATACCGTTTCCACTTTCTCACTTTCCACCACTTCCGTTTTGGAAGGCTTCGTATTCAGGATCTTTGAATAGGTTTCAGTTGCGGTTTTCGCATCTTTTACCGCAATTCCAATATGATCTATATGCATGATGATGTGATTGCTAAGGGAGTTAAAAGTATATGTTATCGAAGATTAAATTACATGTTATTCTAGCAATTCAAGAAACTCTTGAGGTGTATAAACAGATAACTTGGCTTTTGAAAAATCTTTTTTATTTCGAGTTACAATTCCATCCAGGTTCGAATGAAATGCAGACTGATGTAAGATAGCATCTTCATTATCCTTGAAGTTAATTTCTAATGCAGAATTGAGCACAAATCTATTTACTGGCGCCACATTAAATACATCAAATAATGACTGAATGATCTTTTCTGATTTATCTGAACTTAATTCACGGTTTAATAAATAATAGATGGTGGTTAAGGTAGTGGCTCCTAACCAGCCATTGACGAGCCTTTTCTCAGCTAAGTCTAGTAAATAAGCTGAATTCTCGAAGAATGGATGCCTCTCCAAAAATACATCCAATATGATATTCGTATCATAAAGAATGTTCATTGCAAATATTTTTCTTCCAGATGCTTTTTGTAGTCTTTCTCAGAAACTGATTTATCTTTCAACACTCCAATAAGAGATGTTGTGATGGGGGAGTAATTTTGATCATCAGTTTTCTTTTGATTTTGTATCCCTTCCAAATAATCAGCCACTATTTGAGATACGGACGTATTCTGAGATTTAGCATACTCCTTCGCCTCTCTTATAAGGTCTTCTTCTATGCGAAGAGTTAGTTTTGTTTTCATGACGTACAATTTATTTTGTATGTACGTCAATCTAAGAAACAAGAGGGAAATAAAAAAGCCTCAATGAAAGCACTGAGGCTAAGTTTAATTAACTCGCTATTCGTTATTGGATATTCTTTAGCTGTTCAGTTTATCCACATAATCCAGCTTCTCCCATGGGAATTCTTCGCGGCCAAAGTGGCCATAAGCTGCTGTTTGCTTGTAGATCGGGCTCTTCAGGTTGAACCGCTCGATGATTCCCTTCGGTGTACAGTCGAATGTTTTGGCAATTTTGTCGGCTAATTCAATATCACTCATTTTGCCGGTTCCATAGGTATTTACGTTGATGGAAACGGGTTCGGGAACTCCAATGGCGTAGGCAAGCTGCACCAGGCATTCATCTGCCAATTCAGCTGCCAATACATTTTTCGCAATATGTCTTGATGCATAAGCCGCACTTCTATCAACTTTAGACGGATCTTTTCCGGAAAAAGCACCTCCGCCGTGAGCACCAAATCCACCGTAGGTATCCACGATGATCTTACGTCCTGTGAGTCCCGTATCTCCGTGCGGACCACCGATCACAAATTTACCGGTCGGGTTCACATGGTAGATCGTATTATCATCCAAGAGCTCAGCGGGAATGACATTCGGGATGAGATGCTTCTTTAGATCTTCTGCAATCTGAGCCTGCTTTACCCCTTCATCATGCTGGGTGGAAAGTACAATGGTGTGAATGCGTTTTGGGCTTCCGTCGTCATTATATTCTATGGTCACCTGACTTTTGCTATCGGGGCCGAGGTATGGCATCAAGTCTGTGATCTTACGAATGCGCGCCAGTTCCTTCAGCAGACTATGAGAATACTGAAGCGGCATCGGCATGTACTCGGGTGTTTCTTTGGTGGCATACCCAAACATCATTCCCTGATCCCCGGCTCCGTCGCGATCTACGCCTTGTGCAATATCATCACTTTGGCTGTGAATGGTTGAAAGCACGCCACAACTTTCCGAATCGAACCGATAGGAGGCTTTGGTGTAGCCAATTTCTTTGATGGTTTCACGTACAATATCCTGCACTTCAATATATGCATCGGAGGTAACTTCCCCGGAAACAACGGCGAGACCTGTGGTAACTAAGGTTTCAACTGCCACCCGAGAGTTGGCATCTTTTTCGAGCAGTGCATCTAAAATAGCATCTGAAATTTGGTCGGCAACTTTATCCGGATGTCCTTCGGATACAGATTCAGAGGTAAAAAGGTTTTTCATGTGAATAATATCTTGAAATGTATAAGGTGCTTTCGGTTAGGAAAAAATAAAAGCGAGATGCATTCCATCTCGCTAAGGGAACAAATTTAATAAGAATTGAGGAGAAAAGAGCTAAAGATTACGTGGTGTTTTATCACTTATTGATAGACGGCCTCAGGTAAGCGTTGAGTTGCGGAGCTGCTTAATGACTTTAAGAACAATTGTGATAGAAAATCTTATTCTTGAAAATATCTCTTAATCTTGCTAAGAATTTTTTCTGGATTCTGCCGGTTGTCTGTAGTCGTAATTATTTCAATTTCATCATCCAAAACTCGGTAGTAAAATGATGATTGAACTGTAATAACACATCTTAAGACATTATCAAAACCCTGTATCTTCGGATTACTGTAAGGAAACTCGGAAATTACATCTGATTTTTGTTCGAAAAGCTTCAGATAGTTCTTCTTCACAGAATTTCCCCATTCAAACTCTAAATATTCTAATAGTTTTTCGAATTTGTATTCAGCTAATGGGGATAAATAAACTTTCATCAAGAGACTTTTTTCAGAAAATCATCCAGTGAAGTACGTTCTCCTCTATTTAGCTGCTCAAGACCAATTTCAATCTCTTCCTTTTCAGCGGAAGTTAGTTGATGCTTAAATTCGTTCTCCTCAGATAGAATCAGATCCTGAATTTTTTTTACCAGATCAGGACTTTCTAATTCTAATATGAGTTTTGCTAACTCAATTTTCGTTGTTTGGATATCCATGATATTTACTACTCCTGTTTCATAAATAATTTACGAATTAAACAAGTCCTGTTCCATTTTGCCAGAATCTATGCCTAAATATTGATAGGCTTTTTTGGTGCAAATACGTCCTTTGGGAGTACGCTGCATAAAACCTTCCTTAATAAGAAAAGGCTCATAGACTTCCTCGATGGTCCCTTTGTCTTCGCCTACGGCAACGCCTAAAGTACTCAATCCAACGGGGCCGCCGCTGTAATTTTCGATGATGGCTTTGAGAATGCGAATATCCATTTCATCCAGTCCGTTTTGATCTACATCAAGGGCATTGAGCGCCTTATCGGCAATTTGGTCATCAATGGTTTCAAGTCCATCCACTTGAGCAAAATCGCGGGTTCGGCGGAGTAGTTTATTTACGATCCGTGGCGTACCGCGGCTGCGACGGGCAATTTCATGTGCACCGGCATCGGTGATCCCCATTCCCATAATATCAGCAGTTCGCAGGGCAATGCGTTGTAATAATTCTACATCGTAATAATCCAGCCGCATATCGATGCCAAAACGCGCACGGAGCGGGGCCGTCAGCAATCCCTTTCTTGTGGTAGCCCCAACCAGCGTAAAATGATTGAGTTCAATTTGAATACTCCGCGCATTGGGGCCGGAATCGATCACAATATCCAGCTTATAATCTTCCATGGCTGAATACAGATATTCTTCGATCACGGGGTTCAGCCGGTGAATTTCATCAATAAAAAGCACATCGCCTTCTTCCAGATTGGTGAGCATTCCTGCAAGGTCGCCGGCCTTTTCTAAAACTGGCCCGGTAGTTGGGCGAATTTTAACCCCCATTTCATTGGCTATGATGTATGAAAGCGTGGTTTTCCCCAAGCCGGGCGGACCTGAAAGAATTACGTGGTCGAGGGCATCACCGCGCTGTTTGGCCGCCTTTATGAATATGGAGAGATTGTTTATAGCTTTTTTTTGTCCAATGAATTCCTGAAGCGAGCCCGGACGTACGGTCTGTTCAAATGCATCTTTTTCTTCGGGATCTAAAAGCGGGTTATTCACGTTGTCATCTGTAGGGTTTGTTAACACTAAGTTAACAGAATTATAGTTAGTTTTAATGCTAAATGCGTATCTAAATAGTTGTAGGCTCCATGAAAAAATCGTCACTTTCGCCGGATGAAATGGCCTTCGATCCTTCTCAGGAGGAGATGAAGATTAGTAAGAATATGATCAATCCCAAAAAGAATGAGATCCTGAAACGGAAGGGGTTGCACAAAGATCTGCGCTTTAGTGACCTGAAGATATTCGGGGAAGAATATTTTTTCAATTATGAGCTGAGCTGGCTGAAGTTCAATGAGCGGGTGCTGGCTGAGGCTCAAAATGAAAGCAATAAACTGCTTGAGAGGATCAAATTCCTGTCCATCGTGTGTTCTAACCTGGATGAGTTTTTTCAGAAACGTGTGGGGGGATTGAAACGGCAGTTACTATCTGGTGTGAAAGAGCTTTCGGTGGATGGGATGACGCCGTCTGATCAGCTTTCGGCCGTGCGGAAGGAAGTACAGCAAATGATCGAAACATACCGAAGTTGTTTTTTCGATGACCTGAGGCCCAAACTTTCCAAAAAAGGCATTCAAATAAAATCGTACAAGGAACTGGATGACTATCAAAAAGCCGTTTGTGACCGGTATTTTCAAAAACAAGTGTATCCTATTGTAACCCCATTGGCTGTGGATGAGTCTCATCCATTTCCCTTTATTTCCAATAAGAGTCTGTCTTTTGCCATCGAGCTCCAAAATCCCCGGACGGAAGAGAAATTGTTTGCCCGGCTTAAGATCCCGGCTAACCGTGATCGGTTCATACAAGTCCACCGGAAAGGGAATCAGGTGATTTTAGTGCCCATCGAAGATATCATCAGCGAGAAAATAGACACCCTGTTTCCGGGGATGAAAATACTGTCGGCTCATATGTTCCGGCTTACCCGGAATGCTTCGGTAGACAGGAATGAGGAAGAGGCAGAAGATCTTTTAGAAACCATTGAAGATGAACTCCGGGAAAGAAAGTTTGCTGAGATCGTACGGCTGGAGATCGACGCTGAGATGCCTAAACATCTCAAGCAATTCATCATCAAGCAGCTAAATGTAGACTGGCATGATGTGTATGAGATGCAGGGCACCATTGGTTTGGTAGATGTGATGGAAATAGCCCAACTTTCTGGCTTTAATCGACTGAAGGAGCGTTCCTGGAATCCGGTGCTGCATCCCGCGCTGAAGCATAACCCGGAAGATGAGATCCCTAGTTTCTTCGAAGTGATCCGCCGGGGCGATTTTATGGTGCATCATCCATACCACAGTTTTAAGCTCACTACACAGCGCTTTATCGAAGAAGCTGCTCAGGATCCCAAAGTACTGGCTATCAAGCAAACGCTGTATCGGACCTCTAAAGATTCGCCGTTGATGCATTCGCTGATGCAGGCAGCTGAGGAAGGTAAACAAGTAGCAGTTTTAGTTGAGATCAAAGCGCGTTTTGATGAGGAGCGTAATATCAACTGGGCGCAAAAGCTGGAGAATTATGGCGTGCATGTGGCGTATGGAATTCCGGGGCTTAAAATTCATACCAAAATGACGATGGTGGTCCGGGAGGAAAGTGACGGATTGCGAACATATTGCCATCTCGGAACCGGAAATTATCACCCTGATACTGCGCAGTTGTACGAAGACCTGGCGCTGTTTACCTGCGATGAGGGAATTACATCTGACGTAACCGACATCTTCAATTTGTTGACAGGATATGCCCCCGATCAGACTTTTGAGAAACTATTGGTGGCTCCCAAGCATCTGCGTCAGCAAATGAATGAGCTTATTGAATTTGAGGTAAACGAAGCAAAAAATGACAGGCCTGCACGGATCATTGCTAAAATGAACAGCCTGGAAGATCCGCTTATCATTCAGAAATTGTATGAAGCATCGAGTGAAGGGGTGAAAATTGACCTGATCGTTCGCGGTGTGTGCCGACTTATTCCCGGCGTGGAAGGCATGAGTGAAAATATACGGGTGCATTCTGTTATCGGGCGGTACCTGGAGCATTCACGAATCTATTATTTTAACCGAAGAGGAGAGCATAAATATTTCATCGGATCGGCAGACTGGATGCACCGAAACCTGGATGCGCGCGTGGAGGCCATCACGCCCATTGAAAATGAAAAGCTGAAAAAATATCTGCAGTTTATGCTCAATATTTACTTCAACGACAATAAACAGCGCTGGCTGTTACAATCGGATGGTTCGTACGAACGCGCCAAAAAAGAGAAGGGAAGCTCCAAACTCAGCGCCCACGATTACCTGATGAAACATATGAATGAAGGAAACGAGCCAATTCCGCGTGCGGAGTAATATCACGTATCAATGAAAGGTTATATCTGAATGGTCACTTTTGGGCTAATGGATTTAATAAAATTCTAGACACCCTACATCAGAAAACTCAGCTGAGTCTGTAAATTCTAACATCGTTTCATAGTTTTCCGTAAAAAAACTAATCATTTCCTCAGTTATAGTATTACCAAAACGTAGCCAAATTAATTTTGGTGGGAATCCTCTCAAAGTCTGCAAATCATAAAAATCGGAGTCAAAAGTGACAATAGTGTGGCTGTGTTCCTTTGCATATTCCCAGATTTGTTCATCTTCAGTGTTTAAAAGATCACAATTGCTTACATGAGTAAGTTCAGGGAAATGATCTTTTAAGTTATTGACCACCCGAAAAGAAATATTTTGGTCAAGCAAAAGCGACATTATGCCACTCGTACAGAATGTTCCTTTTCCGCTGCATATGCCAGGCATGCATCAATATCTTCCGTAGTTAATTCTGGAAAATCTTCAACTATATCTTCTTTAGACATGCCTTTAGAAAGCCAGGAAAGTACATCATAGACTGAGATTCGTGTATTTCTAACGCAGGGTTTCCCAAATCGCTTATTGGGATCTATATGGATTATTTTTTGATATGCTTTCATGACAACACCGTATTTTTTAGAAATATGGTAAATACACGTTGATTTTCAAAATATGGAGTGCAACCAACCGGGTACACTATAATCTATCTGATGAAGCAAATGAGCCGATTCCGCGGGCGGAGTAATATAATTCGACCTTAGAAAAAAAGAGCGTTAAGAAGTTGACGAAATGAAGCGTTAAAAAATAAATCATTCCGCTGACTAACTTTGAAAATGCTTATGACTGCCAAGGAGCATTGATTTATTTTAGCTGATTGTATTCAACTTTAGCTCTTTTTTCGCAGTCGAGAGTTTTTGACTCTTTTGTCGGCACAAAAGAATGGAGATACGGATAAAAGACTATAAATTTATCCCAAACTCCCAAGCCCTTCCTTAAATCGCTTCATGGCTTCTTCAAGATCATCCATAGAGGCCGCATAGCTGAGGCGTACGCCATTCGGTTCCCCAAAAGCATCACCGGGAACGAGAGCCAGTCCAAATTCATCCAGCAGGTATAAACACAAGTCTGTAGAAGATTGGATGGTGGAACCGTCCGGCTTTTTACTGCCTATGTAATGCGAGACATCAGGGAAAACATAGAATGCTCCACCAGGAGTAAAACAGCTCACGCCTTCAATGGAATTCAGTGTATCTACCAGGTAATCGCGGCGTTTTTTGAACTGCTCTCTCATGGCAATTACGTCAGCCAGACTTCCTTTGTAGGCGGCTTCACCTGCTTTTTGGGAGATGGAAGATGGAGCCGATGTTTCCTGACTTTGGATCTTGGATACGGCACTTACAATTTCATTTGGAGCAGCCAGATATCCCAATCGCCAGCCTGTCATCGCAAAACCCTTGGAAAAACCGTTGATCAAAACCACACGATCCTTTAGGTCCGGTGCTACATTCAGGATGCCGACATGCTCGCCTTCAAAAACAATGTATTCGTAAATTTCATCGGAAATTACATACACTTGCGGATGCTTTCTGAGTACCTCTGCCAGGGCCTTTAATTCCTCGGCTGAATATTGCGCACCCGTTGGATTAGAGGGTGAGCACAGGATCAGGGCTTTCGTTTTTGGGGTGATGGCGTCTTCAAGCTGTTCCGGGGTAAGTTTGAAATTATTCTCAAAAGAAGTGCGAACGGTAACGGACTCTCCTTCAGCAAGGCGAACCATTTCCGGATAGGAAACCCAGTAAGGGGCAGGAATGATCACTTCATCACCGGGATCTATAAGTGATAAAATAGAAAACCCAACCGATTGCTTGGCTCCGTTGGAACAGAGGATCTGCGAAGGATCAAAATCCAGATCATTGTCGCGCTTCAGCTTGGCACAAATGGCTTCACGCAATTCAGGCGTTCCGGGATTCATCGTGTAGCCATGGAAGCCATCTTCAATAGCTTTGATGGCCGCATTACAAATGTGTTTTGGTGTTTTGAAATCCGGTTCACCGGCGCTTAAGGAGATGATAGACTTTCCTTGTCGTTTAAGTTCTTTGGCTCGTCCGGTTACTTTAAGGGTTGCCGATGGCTGTAGATTTTGTGCGCGTTGAGAGATCATAAATTTCAGAATAAAAGTGAGAGTGAGTGTGTAAGCAGGGTGGAATATAAAAGCCTTGTCCTAAGAAAGGTAGCCGATTATTGATCCTTCTAAGATTATGGTGCAGAATTAGGTGGCAGGAGATATGAGCATATTCTCAAGGTCTTGAAAAAAGTCATTATTTATCGCTGAACTTATCTTTCAGGGCTGTGGCTACTAATGGCGGGACAAAGGAAGTCAGGTCGCCGCCCCAGTAAGCCACTTCTTTTACGATGGATGCCGAAATGAAGGTGAATTCTTCGTCCGGCATCAGAAAAATGGTATCTACTTCCGGGGCAAGACGCTTATTGGTGAGAGCCATACGGAACTCGTATTCAAAATCAGAGATCTGTCGTACTCCTCGTACCAGCGTGTCGGCCTTCATCTTTTGAGCGTGGTCAACCAGCAATCCCGTGAACTGATTTACTTCAACCTTATCCGCCCAGTCCTTTTCTTTGATGCATTCCTTGATCAGCTCAACCCGCTCTTCTCCACTAAAAACAGCGTCCTTCTTTTTATTTACAGCAACAGTTACGATCACTTTAGTGAACAAGCGTGTGGCCCGTTCCAGAATATCGAGATGGCCGTTGGTGATAGGATCAAAAGAACCGGGATATAAGGCAATGGTTTTCATGGGGTGAATTTAGTTAAACAGGGATTCACAAAAAAAGTACTTAGCGTGTACGTGAATACCTGAAATGTAACTTAATTGTTTAATACTAATATCAGATTTCAAGGATAAAATTGGATCCCCGTCTTCACGGGGATGGCGAGGTGGTTTTCGATATTTTTTTGTGAAATCAAACTGAAATTCCATCATAGGACATTCCCGCGAAGGCTGGAATCTAAATCTTTGCCAATGGTATTGAACTTTTATTTAATAACAGTCTTTTAAAACTAATATCAGTTCAACTCTGACTCTTCCGGATTTTTCTGAAAGATACTTACGATGGTCCGCCCATATGCTTTCGTGAAGGTGCAATTGGGATGATCCGAGAAATCCTTGTATTTATCGTGCTCCAGGAAAAACCAGCCTTGTTCTGTGAGCCAGTTTTCGGCCAGCACTTTATCTATGATATCTTCCATAAAGGGGAAATCATAGGGGGGGTCACAAAAAATAAAATGATTTGGTGTGGCCATTCCGTCCAGATATTTCATCACATCGGCACAAACCACCCGCAATTGCTTGTCGATCTTAAATTCCTTGGCGGTCTTCTCGATCTGTTTGGCATTTTGAGGGTCAATTTCCACAGCCGTTACGTGTTTGGCTCCCCGGGAAATAGCTTCATAAGATAAGCTGCCCGATCCTGCAAAAAGATCCAGAATGATGGTGCCTTCCATGAACACACGCGCTTCTATCAGGTTGAAAATGCTTTCCTTGGTGCGATCGGTTGTGGGGCGTACATCCAGCCCTTTGGGGATAGTGAAATGTCGTCCTTTTAGTTTTCCTGTAATTATCCGCATGGCGGAGTGTGAAATTTTAAGTGTTAAATGTTAAATCAATGTGAGTTCGAGATAACATTTGTTGTCACCCTGAGCGTACTAAATGTATAATTAAGAACATGTAGCATTCCGTGAAGGGTCTCAAAGTCTAACTATTTGGGTTGTAATATGGTTTGAGATCCTTCGCGTCAAACAAGTTGTGCTCATATAGCTTTCTAAGCGCTCAGGATGACAACTATCTCGATCATATATTGAACTCACGCTAAATCATCTTCTCATTAATTTAACATTTAAAATTGAGCATTTAGAATTTCAGAATTATTAAAAATCCAGGCTCAGGAGAATGGCGGGAAAGGCAGCGGCGAGGTCGAAGCCATAGGTTTTTTCTTCGGCATGTACGCCAATGGTTTCAAGGGAATTGAGTTTAGTGATCTCGGCAGAATCATCCCAGAAACCTTGCAAAGACTGCTCAATCTCGTGGGGTTGGTGCCCAAACAGGTAAATGGTCTCATGCAGGCCTTTTAGCCAGCTGGAGTTCTTGGCTTGTTGCAGCCAGTGGTAGGGAAGGTCTTCGGGCTGATCGAAAGTGATGTAGGTGGCAGCTCTGAATTTCCCCAATAAAAAAGAGGTGACAGAGATCACATTTTCGTGGCAGCCGATCATTAAAAAAGAACCACCGGGTTTTGCGAAAGCGGACCACTTTTGGGCCATCTCAAAATCACTGCTGAAATCGGTGGTGGCAACCTGGGTGGTCAGCTCATCAAAACCGGCCATGAGGTTACGCCGGCGCACACACAGGAATTTAAATTCGTTGTTATGGACAGCGTGCCAGGTGGGTTCGATGTGCTCACGCTCTACGCCTTTCATGAGGATGCCTAAGTGGTCTTCGCGTTCATCGGCGTTATCATACACCACTTTTGGGAAAACGGTCCAGCATTCGTGAGAGGGATGAGTGAGCGCGCGTACCGATTTTATGTTGTGCTCGGTACGAAATCGTTCAAAAGTAGAAAGAATGTGGGGAAAGTGTTCGTCGTGCTGACGGGTAATGGCATCGATCACATTAAAATTAAAATCGAATGAACCAATACGAATTAGATGTTTGTCTTGTTCCGGATCATTTATAGAGTAGAAAAGTCGATCCGAGAAAAAACAAACACCTAAATTTGCAGACGCGTCATCCATCAATTCCAGTTTGGCGCATTGCGCATCGTGGTACGTTCAAGACTTCCGATGGCATCATCGGTGTCAGGGTCTTCGAGTAAATAAATTTGTGGTCGAAGCGTATCGTTCAGTGCATACTCAAATCGGTTTCCGGTACGCGGAGAGTAGATCAGTGAGTCCGGATTGTAAACATCCATGGTTCTGCCAAACAGAGAATCACCCATTACGATCATCATGGAGTCTGCCTTCAGGAAACTTACCAGGCTATCCAGGCCACCTTCGGAAGGCGGGAAGGTGTCATTATTGTTTTCGTACTGGATCAAGGCATCCTTGGCGTCTAAAAGGCGCTCGCGGACTTTTTCTGTCATAGCTTCCCGGTCTTTAACTTTTTGGTAAGGGGTTATGAGGGAATCATATAACCAAAAAGAGAGGCCGATGATGATGATACCTAAAACAACTGTCAAAATTTTGTTACGCGTTTCAATGTCCATGGAAAAAGCAATGAGTTAATTATTACGATTATGAATCACATAAAATTCGGAAAAAGAAAATACACGCACACCCATAGATATGCAACTTTACAGGCGGTTGAAAAATATGAATTCATAAAACTTTTACACCTTGTATTTTAAGCCGTCCTTTCTAACCTGAAATTACTTCTATTTGAACCGGCAAATTCTACGTCTTGCAATTCCAAACATCATCAGTAACCTGTCTGTGCCCTTGCTTGGGGTCGTTGATACTGCTGTAGTTGGCAGGCTCGAACATGTGTATTTTTTAGGAGCCATTGCAGTGGGAAGTATCATTTTTGATTTTATTTTTTGGGGTTTTGGCTTCCTTCGCATGGGCACAACCGGTTTGGTTGCGCAAGCTTATGGAGCACAGGAAGAGCGGAAAACGCGTATTATTTTAGCCCGAGTGCTCTTGGTGGCGTTGGTCAGCAGCGTGTTTATTCTGCTCATACAAATTCCGCTGATCGAAGCCTCGCTGTATCTTGTAAACGCCTCCCCTGAGGTTGAAGAGTACACGCGCATCTACTATCACATCCGGATCTTTGCTGCTCCCGCCACGCTTTGTCTGTTTGGCATTAACGGATGGTTCCTAGGCATGCAGAATTCCACCTACCCTATGATGGTCACCATATTTTTAAATGTCCTTAACATTGGGTTGAACTTATTTTTTGTGTTCCAGCTGGGGATGACCGTAGATGGCATCGCTACCGGAAGTCTGATCGCAAGCTTTCTGGCGCTGGGGCTCGCACTCTTTTTATACAAATATAAATACGGCGGGGTGAAGCTCGACATAAAGTGGGATGAACTCATCGAAACCGAAGAGCTCAAAAAATTCTTTTCGGTGAATCGGGATATTGTGATCCGCACCTTATGCCTGATCTTTTCTTATGCATTCTTTACGGCAAAATCAGCTGAGATGGGAGACGTGGTACTGGCCGCCAATACCATTTTGCTGCAAATGTGGTACATCAGTTCGTATGGCACCGACGGATTCGCCTACGCTGCCGAAAGCCTGGTGGGGAAATTCAAAGGAGCAAATGACGATAACAATCTCAAAAAAGCCGTAACCGCAAATATGCTGTGGGGGCTGGGACTTGGCCTGCTTGGAACGATCACCTACGCCGTTTTTGATACGGAGATCCTTTCACTCTTTACCGATAAGGAAAATGTGATCGCTGTGGCAACAAGTGTTGTTATATGGCTGATCGCGGCCCCCGTGGTAAACAGCGTTTGCTTTATATGGGATGGCGTCTACATTGGGGCAACAGCAACCGGTGCCATGCGAAATTCCATGCTTGTAGCCACCATCCTTGTTTTCATTCCTGTGTATTTTATAAGTGAACCGCTCGCAGGAATCCATGCGTTATGGATGGCAATGACGGCCTTTATGGTAGCCCGTGGTTTGGTGTTGACAGTCTACGCACCATCCAGAATTTTTGGTTCTAACTAAACGTAAACTTACCGAGCTTACCCAGATGAAATTCTTAAAACATATAGTTCAACTTACAGCCCAGGCCGTCAGTGACTTTATTGAGGACAATGGCTTTATGTACAGTGCGGCCGTTTCGTTCTATACGCTTTTTTCGCTTGCTCCCATTGTGTTGATATCCGTATATGTAAGCGGATTTTTTGTAGGGAATGAAAATGTACTGAATGAGCTTTCAGGATTTCTTACTTCCACTATTGGTCAGGAAAGTACAGAGGCGGTAATGTTGCTCATCGAAACCATTCAAACGGATACGCAGAATGTGTTTTACCTTCTCATTAGCATTGTATTTCTGATCATTTCAGCGACCACCGTTTTCATCCAGTTCAAAGATTCCTTCAACCGGATCTTTAAAGTGCGCCCACATACGGATGTAGGCATTATTAAGATCGTTATGGACCGTTTGATAGCGTTTGGGATGATCGTTTTACTCGGTTTTTCTATGATCGCATCGCTGATTCTCGACTCGTTACTTGCCGGACTTTCCCATCTGCTGCTTGCGAATTTTGAGTCGGCTCAATTATTTATGGTTTCTGCAGGGAATAACCTGCTCACCTTGCTACTCATTTTTCTCGCAGTTTTGACCACCTTCTATTTTTTACCGGACGTCAAGATCAAGAAGAAGCCCTTGTTGGTCGGAAGCTTTATCACCACTTTATTATTAGTGATAGGGAAATTTGGAGTGGGGATGATCATAGGAAACAGCTCGTTGAATCAGCTGAGTGGGGCGTCATCATCCGTTATTATTTTGATGTTGTGGGTGTACTATTCCAGTATTATTATCTTCTTTGGCATAGAGCTGGTAAAGACGTTGGCAGAGGCATGGGAAGGCGAGATCAAAGCCGGGAAATATGCCCAGAAACTGAAGCTGGTGGAAATGTCTGAACAAGAAAAGGAGTCATAAAAGAATGAAGCAGATCTTATTAATGCGTCACGCAAAATCGAGCTGGGAAGATGGAAGTTTGAAAGACTACGATCGCCCTTTGAACGAACGCGGGCAAAGCGATGCCCCAATGATGGGAGCTTTTATACGGCAGGTTGGTTATAAACCGGGAGAGGTAATTGCTTCACCGGCGCAGCGTGCCAAAGAAACTACACAGCTCAGTATGGAGTCTGCACAGGTAGATCCAAACCTGATCCGCTGGGATGAGGATCTGTATTATGGGTCGATGAAAGACTACATAGCTGCCATTCAATCCACAGCAAAGAAAGTAGAGCGCGTTTTGCTGGTAGGCCATAATCCACTGATCGAGAATACGGCGGGTATTCTGGCTGGTTCTGAACATAAAACAGCGGTGCGAATGCCAACAGCCGCGTTGGTGTGCCTGCAAAGTTTTGCGGAAAAATGGGAGGACATCACCCCGGGCACCTGCCAGATAAAATGGATGATGATCCCGAAAGTGTTAAAGGAATTGTAAAAGGGGCAAGGTGTAAGGTCTTAGGTTCAAGTGTTGTTCTTGCATCTTGTACCTCGCGCCTTGAAACTTACCACCAACACTCGCACATTTGGTGCACGATTTCTTATATTCAGCCAGCAAACAAATTCAACCCAATATTATAGCAGATGCAATATCAACAAAACTTTTTTTACCTCTGCAAAACACCTCTGAGTGCCGAAGGTCCTGAGCACGTGGAGATCGTAACCCGCGCCGAAGACAGTGAAGATTTCCCTCGGGTATTCAAGGAATACGAAGACCTCCGCTCTCATGCATTTAATGACGATAAAATTTACAGCGTAGTCCGTGCCGACGATATCTACGAGTTGGTAAGAACCAATACCGACACAAACGCCAAGGAACTGGCCTACGAAAAAGCGGAGCAGGAGATCATTACCAACCTGCAACACCGCGTTATGCAAGACGGCGACGCCAACGCAAAAGGTATCCTTAAAGAAGTATATGGCATAGAAGAGTAAAGCTCTTTCCGAAATTCAGTTGATGAAATTAAAATCCCGCCGGGCAACCAGCGGGATTTTTTTGTGATAAATAATAGCTTTCTAAACGTAGATTTGATTAGAGGGCTTTATAGTTCTTAGGTTAAGAACATTACAAACATATTTGACCGGGAGGGCAACTCGAACCAGAGCCATGAATTAAAACGGGAAATGTAGTCTCGGCTTGCTCACTTCCACTTGTAACCACAACTTTTAGATAAGCATGATCAGCTATAGAAATTATATTTTCAAAAGACCGAGAATATGAAGTGGATGTAACTCCTAACCCCCAAGTAGTTTGTCCAATATTCTTAAAATACCATTGATAGGAATAATTTCCTGTACCGTAAGAGGCATTTTCTGTCCATGTGCCTGATTCGTTTGAGTCCCTGCTAATAGGACCAGAAATAGACACTTCTAAGGGAGTGTAAGCTGCAATGGCATCCGGGTCATTGTCGGGATCGTTTGTTACATATCCATCGGTATTGATGTCGTTGGGAACGGTTAATAGTAACCCGGCTATATGTGGGGCAGCCATGGAGGTTCCACCAATTGTGTTTGTTCCTCCATTCTTACACAACGAAAGTATATCTACTCCAGGATTTGAATATTCAATAGGTGGATTTCCATAATTAGAGAACGATGCAAAATCATCATTATCATCATGGGCAGAAACTGTCCAAACATTATTGTATGCAATGCGAGCCGGAGACTTATTATTAGCGTCTTGACTTTCATTGCCAGCTGCTATAGCAAACATTAAACCATCGTCAGCAGCGGTTTTAATAGTGTTTTCCAAGACCGATAAAGCTAGATCAACACGTGAGTTACCAGTTATAGGCCACCCTAAACTAATATTGGCCACATCTCCGGAAGAATAGTTAGATACGATGTAATCAATCCCGGCATCTAGATCGCTGGTGTAACATTGCCCGCTACTATCGCAAACTTTTACCGCAACAACATCAGCATCAGCGGCAACTCCGACAACTCCAGTAGAATTATCTTTGGCTGCAATAGTGCCAGCTACATGAGTACCATGTCCATGTCCATCATCAGCGCTTTCTCCGGCTACAAAAGAGGCACTGCTGCCGTAATCCACATTTAGGTCAGGGTGGTCTAGGTCAATACCGGTATCAAGCACCCAGGCCTTTTTCCCAGTTCCATTCAAGGGGGCACCAACTCGGGTTATACCCCAGGGTGTGGATTGTGACATTAATGTATTGTTAACGTTGCTGGATGAAGAAGGCATCATTTGTATCGCTTTGAACTTCACATCTTGTACAACAGTTTCTACTCTGCTGTCTCCTTCCAAAGCCTTAACTTGTTTTGTGCTTAAATTAGCTGCAAAGCCCTTCAAGGCATAACTGTATTGATGGATGAGTGAATCCTTCTTTAATCTTAGATCTGAGAAAATTGCATCCGTACGTTGTCTGGCAACTTCAGCGGCTTGTTCGGAAATTTGGCCATTACCCTGATCTTTGTAAACTACTATGTAGCGTCCGGGTACTAATTCCGGGTCTTCTTTATTTGCCTTTGCAAGTGTATTATTATCTTGCGTTTGACTATTGGGTGGGGGGGGCGTTATCTTGACTGCTCGTTGCCTGATCGCAACTGTTCCAAACCAACATGGAACTAATGATCAAACAAGAGAATATTATTTTAAATGATTTCATGATTTTTCCTTGTTTTATTAGACTTAAAAGTGGAGAGTTATTTGTACTTCCCAACTCTCTATACATAATCAAGAGTATCTAACCCCTTAAATGTTACAAAATAATTTCTTATGACTTATTTAAAGTTAATATTGACCTTAGTTATTGGTGCTGTAATTATAAGTTGTGGAACAGATTCTGATCCAGAAAATTGGAAAGAAATATGGGAAGAAAGGGGACTTGATGGCCAACATATAACTGCTTTGGATCATTTTGAAACTTATTTGCTTGTAGCAGGTGAAGAGCAAATTTTTAGGAAGGACATCTCAACAGATACCGAAGAATGGTTAGAACCGAATATCGAAATAAACTCTGAAAATTCAGAATTTCGTGATGTGCTATTTACTAATTATGGTGTATTTGCAGTAGTTAGGAATACAACTGATTATCATGAGTTGCCAGAAAATTATGTGTCATTGTATAGAAGCGAAGATGCCGGACGAAGTTGGGAATCAATTGCTATTGAATTGACTGATATGGAAAAACCATTTGTTTTAACCCGAATAGCTGAACAAAAGAGCAGTAATGATTTATTTGCGGATGCAGGAAGTCTTATATTTACATCAACAAATAATGGTGAAACCTGGTTTAACCAAATTGATCGTGAATTAGTAGGATTTTCAGAATTTTTATACGTAAGCAAAGATCATCCTAACCAAATATGGACCGGAGGTTGGAACAACATTTTTTCACCCTATTTAGTCAAATCAGAAGATGGTGGAAAAACATGGGCAGATTTAAATCAAGAAATTTATTTCAATTCGGATGCAAACGTATACGGTGCAGTTGTTGACCCTGAAAATGATGAAACTGTTTTATTAGGACTGGGAGGTGCAGTAGAATCAGCTAATGTAATTCGCAAATCAGAAGATGGTGGAGATACATGGACTACTGTGCTGGAAGGATATAATATCCGTGTCTTAAAAAACAGCGAGGCTCAATCCAATAAAGTTTACGCCTCTGGTCGTTCTCAAGATGGGCAGTTATTTGTAGCTATATCAGATGATTATGGTGAATCATGGGAAGTTGAAAGGTATGAAGAAAGCCCGGGTAATATTCAAACCAATGACATGGTTGTAGCCGAAGTAAATGGAAATGAGACAATATACTTTGGGACGAATAAAGGAGTGTATTCACTTACATTTGAGTAAAAATTACGTGGCAATTAAATGGATGAAATTAAAATCCCGCCGGGCAACCAGCGGGATTTTTTTATGTTTGATAGTCCCAATCTCCTCAAGGAGATCTTTTCAGTCTTGAACGAAGTGGAGACTGAAAAGTAAATAGCAGGTCAAGTCTTCAGGCTTGAGTGAGGTTGAAGTGGATGCTTTGGGCAAAATTCTTAAGTCACCGCTCGGATGGTATTTTTTGGGAATAGCGCCTTTGGGCTCGCTGAAGATTTAAGAGATCATTTGTTGGTTCGTTGACTTTTTCTCGAGGCTTCTCTGTTTTCAAAAACCTGATCTTTTGGTGATAAATACTCTCAATCGCACTGATTGTAAATCCTTTTAAATAATCACTTACATGATGGAACCGTAGCGCCTCTGTATTGTTTAACAAAGTGAACAATCAAGAAAAAAAGAAATACTGATATGAGTATTGAAACCCTAAACGGAGTTAACGCTATGGAAGTAAACATTGGAATTAGCGAAGAGCACAGAGAAAAGATCGCAAAAGGCCTGTCCAAAGTATTGGCCGACTCTTATTTGCTCTATCTGAAAACGCACAACTATCATTGGAATGTAACCGGTGAATTGTTTCATCAGCTGCATGAGCAGTTTGAAGAGCAGTACACAGAATTGGCCGAAGCTATTGATGTGATCGCCGAACGCATTCGTGCACTTGGTTTTCGCGCTCCGGGCACATTTAATGAATTCAAAGAAATCACCTCCATCGAAGAGGATACCGATCAGCCCAAAGCCATGGAAATGGTGAAGCGGCTCACTCAATCAAACGAGCAGGTAATCCGAACAGCCCGTGAGGCACTGAAACCGGCCAACGCCGCTGAAGATGAAGCTACCATCGACCTGTTGACCGAACGACTCACGGTTCACTCCAAAACAGCGTGGATGTTGCGTAGTCACCTGGAAGATTAGGTAAGCAACTAAAAACGACATTTCCATTAACTAAAACGGAGAGAAGTTATGAATGACTTAACAATAAAAGGAAACTGGAACGAACTGAAAGGTAAATTAAAGCAGAAATACTCTGAGCTCACTGACGATGATGTCGCCTTCACAGAAGGCAAAGAAGATGAGCTATTTGGTCGCCTGCAGAAAAAGCTGGGCAAGACCAAAGATGAGATCAAAAAAGAGCTTGCAGAGCTTTAATCGTCTGTCGCAAGATTAGTTTTATTTAATGGAAGGCCGTGATGGTCTTCCATTTTTTTATGGGTTAAATTCAATAATAACAGTTTAAATGTGTGAAATAAATTTGCGCATTTTGTAGGGGCAGTACCGCTATTCTAAAGTCTGGTTTCATTAAAATTGTAACATTTTCAGCCTGAACACTCTTGTAAGTAGTATGTTAGTAAATGCTTTACACAAGAACAGTTACAAAAGTTAGATCATGTCAACCGGACAAACATTTCTTACCCTGGGAGCAATTGTTTTGCTTTCATATACATCGCTGAATGTAAACCGGATGTATGTGAGCTCGGTTAAAGACCGTGTAGATATTCAAAGAGATATTGAAGTGATCAGTTATGGTCAATCGCTTTCGGAGCTATTGTATTCCTATTCGCCGGAAGCTGTTTATCCAACCCTGGATAATTTCTACGGAGATTGTGAAGCCGTAAATAATTCCTGTGTAGATCTGGTTCATGAAACGGAATTGGGCTTTACACTATATGCTATCGTCACTCTTCAAGATTCCCCGATAGCAGATACCCTGGCTACGATATCAATTTTTGATGATCCTGACGCAGACCAGGATGAATTCGTAGCTCAATTTAATGCTGCGATCACCCGCATTCCTACAAATTAAGAAGCAATGAATGTTCAATTCGATCTTATTATTCCGCCCGTAATCTTTGGCTTCATCATCATCATTGTTTTACGGATCAATTCTTTTATGATGGAAACCTCGGTAGACAATCAGCTTAACTATCAGATGCAGACGATAGCGGATGCCAGCATTATTTTACTGCAAGATGTATTACGCCCTGCCGTGGAGGTAGACGTAGTGACTCCAAACCGGCTCAGGTTTGTGACTACCAAATGCGAAGAATTTGAGATCTATCAGCAAGGCCGGAAGCTGTTGATCAGGCAAAACAGTCCGGTGGTAAACACCGATGAGTACACAGGAAATTTAGACAGCCTCCATTTTATTCGGGATGGTTCGCGTTTGAGAATGCAGGTTTTTATGGAAAGCAGAGCCGAGCAAGAGGCAGGAGAGGATGATGGAAACCGCGTTAGGGCATACGCTGAAAAGCAGATCTTCATGAGAAATATAGCCTATTCCAATAACCCCTGCTAGCGCAGCTTAATCATTAAAGGAGGCCATCATGGGAAGATTTGCATTGTTTGTCGTATTCGGATTAACCTTTGCGTTGATTACTTACAATCATACGCTGAAGAGTGTAATGCTTTCCTCCCACCTTGAGGTTACAAACGGCTATACGCTTACCCAGGCCCAGAATATTGCACAAAGTGCAGCCATGATAAAAGTCCGGCAGGTGGGACAGGGAGATGAAAGTCCCATAAGCGGAACCTGGGAAGAAATGGGCGGCTCTTACGATGTGGAAATAGTGCAAGTAGCAGATACAATGTATGTACGATCTACCGGATTATTTGAAGGGAATGAATACCTGGTTGAAGTGAAATTAGCGGTCTCTGATCCTATATGGACGCCTGATATAACACATGCCGTATTTGCCGGAAGTTCTATGAATATGTCGGGAAGTGCCAGTATTATCGGTGATGTAGGAACCAATGCCATTACAGCCAATGCTATCACTTTTACAGGAAATCCACAGATTACAGGTGGACTTGTAGTTGGCCCCGGCGGCGACCCGGAAGAAGTGTTAAACGCTCCCAGCTGGAAAGGGACAGACTCCTGGGTTAGTGGGGGAGTGAGCAGTGCAAGTCAGGCGTTTCAATTTGAACTCCCTCCTTTTGTGGACTTTCCGCCACAGACGAATCCCGGAGGCTCCATATCCTTGTCAGGTGGAACCAGCAGTATCATCAAGGCGTCAAGTATTGGCAGTTCCTATATCCCGGCCATCAATATTTCAGGAGATAACACGCTTACTATAGATACGGAAGGAAACGATGTAACGCTGCATGTAGGCGATCTGAATGTGCAACAGGGCCATATCAAATTCTTGGGAGATGGAGAGGTTACTTTGCTGGTTGAAGATAATATCACGCTGAATGGGAGCAGTACGATCAATGATAACAGCTTCTCCGAAAAAGTAATGACCTATTACCGGGGAGATAATGAGGTTGATTTTGCAGGGGCTACCACCTTTAAATCCAACTTTTATGCTGAAACGGCGAATATAAAACTGGCCGGTTCCGGAGGACTTCAAGGTCATGTCATCACCGGGGGCAATAATGTAGAGATCACGGGTGCAGCTGAAGCGATTTCCCGGGTAATTTATGCCCCTAATGCCAGTGTTGAGCTTACCGGTTCAGGAAGTGTGCGGGGGTCAATAGTCTCAAATACATTCTCTGCTACGGGAGCTTCTACTGTAACTTTTGAGGAAGATAACACCACAGAAATGCCGGAAATTAAGACTGAAAGCGGGTCCCCCAATATCCTGTATTGGAATTAAATTCCGTTGCTGCCTTTTATTATTAGTGATAAAGATATTCTAAGAAAGCAGCTCTCTATTAAATTCATTCAAAATTAAGAAAGAACGAATCTAAGCTGTATCTTTAGATATTCAAGAAACACAATAATTAACAGGAGTTTTGTATGGAGAATTTTAGTATTTCGCCGGAAGAGATGATGAGTTTTGTGACCACATTTGGTCCAAAATTGCTCGCCGCTGTTGCTACGCTGGTAATTGGTTTATGGATCGTGAAATTAGTAGTAAGCGGAGTAGGTAAAGGGCTTAATAAGAGTAACGTTGATGATGCCCTGAAAAGCTTCCTGAAGAGTCTTGTTTCCATTCTGTTAAAAGTGATGGTGTACATTTCAGCTCTTGGGATGCTGGGTATTGAGATGACCTCCTTTATTGCTGTATTAGGTGCCGCGGGTTTAGCGGTAGGCCTGGCTTTACAGGGAAGCCTTGCCAACTTTGCAGGCGGCGTGTTGATCCTGTTCTTTAAGCCATTTAAAGTCGGTGATTTTATTGAGAGAGGAAATGAGTCTGGAACTGTCGAGAAAATTGATATTCTGCATACTCACCTTCAGACGCCAAATAATCAGCTTATCGTGGTTCCAAACGGACAGCTGGCTAATTCTCCGGTAGTAAATTATTCTGCCAAAGAAACCCGCAGAGCTGTTTTCCCGGTTGGAATTGGATATACCTCTGATGTGAAAAAAGCCCGTGAAGTTATGCTTGAAGTATTGAATAATGATGAACGAACACTTCCTGAACCTGCGCCTATGGTTGTTATGACAAACCTTGGAGACAGTTCATTGGACCTGTCGGTACGGGCCTGGACCAACACCGGCGATTACTGGGGATATTTCTGGGATAACCTGGAAAAGATGAAAGAAGAACTGGATAAAGCCGGTGTCGAAATCCCATTCCCACAACGCGATGTTCATTTGATAAAGGAAGATTAGTTTCGGAATTAAATTCGAAGTCAAAGATTTTAAAAAGGCGTCCATAATTGGATGCCTTTTTTTTGTTCAAGGCTGAAGACTTGTTTTACTTTGGATCTTAAGTCACCGCTCGGAAGACATGTTAACCCGAGTTAGGAATTTTTACCTCGCTGAAGACTTAAGATATACCAAGTTATCCTGTCAATTTTCCGATTTCTAGTTTAAGATCTTTTCAGTCTTGAGCGAATGCGGAGACTGAAAAGTATCAGTGAAGCAAGTCTTTAGACTTGAGTAAGTAGGTAAGTGATTCTTGGGTGTGATAGATATAGGATGAGCAAGTTAGATCAATATTTCATCTATAGAAATAAGTCCGGTTTTATCAATATACCACTGTGCACTGCTGTAGGGATAGTCTTCGGGTTTTTTGCAAAAGCCTTCTTTCACAGGATTGTAGTGGATGTAATTCATTTTCTGAGTGTAAAATTTATTTGAGGTTACTTCCATCGGCCGATTATTCTGCTGCCAAAGCTGAAAGTTTTTGTTATTGGAGTTCTGTTGTCCGGCTCTTCGAAACATCCATAGCATCCAGGATCTTCTGCTTTCCCGGGGATTTATTTGAAGATCCTCTAAAATTGTATAGGAAGTGAATTTTTTAAAATCTCTGATTATTGAAGAAAGGTTATAGCCTTCCTTTGCACTTATCATTAAATGAATGTGATTTGTCATTAAACACCAACCATGAATTCGCAGACCTTTGTTTTTCTGGCAGTGTTTCAGACTATCAATGATAATTTCTTTATAAACCGGGCGAGTAAATACATCTATCCAGTCGACTGCTGTACAGGTGATAAAATGAGCTTGTTGATGATTATGAATTTTAAACCCCGGCATGTTTTAAAGATAATAGACGAGGTTTTTTATTCAAGTCTGAAGACTTGTTTTGCTATGGATCTTAAGTCACCGCTCGGAAGACATGTTAACCCGAATTAGGAATTTTTACCTCGCTGAAGACTTAAGATATCTCCTCTGATTTCAGCAATCATTTTGGGATCTTTTCAGTCTTGAGCGAATGCGGTGACTGAAAAGTGGTAGCGGGGCAAGTCTTCAGACTTGAGTGATATGAATGATACTGTCATCGAGGTCTGTTTTTGGGCTCGCCGTAGACATAAGATATCCGGTGGTCTTGCTGATGTTCGAAAATATACGGTGAAAAAATCCCTATCCTGTTGATCTGAAATGTTTTGGTGAACTTTAGCTTTCGATTGCCAAAGATTGGGCAGATATATTATCTTAACTAATCTAAATCAAAGAAGGCTTAGAGCCGTTAACTTATGAACCACGAGGAAAGGAAGGTTAGAGTGGAAAACCTGGAGCAAAACAATATCGATTCTGAAAAGAAGGACATTAAGAAAGACGAACACGAAAAAGCATCAGAAGAGATAGCTGAAAAACAGGAAGAGGCTGAAAAGGAACCTGTTTCTGAGGAAGCAGATGAAACTGCTGAAGCATCTGAGAAAGAAGTTTTAGACGAGGCTGAGTCTCCCGAAGAAAAGTCTGAAACTGAAGAGCCTGAGACTGAAGCTGGTGAAGAGAAAGATTCACCCAAAGAGACAGAAGAAACATCAGAGGCTGCTGTTGCCAGTGATGAGAGCGAGGAAGATACCTCTGAAGAATCAGATGAAGATGCCGAGGCGTTCTATACTGAAATCGTAGACCGTGCGAAGGAATTGGTGGTTCAAACCGACTGGGCTTTTGTGACAACGGAATTGGCAAATATGGCTCAGAACGTTGCAGAGGGACCGGAATCAGTCAGTGAGAAGACAAAAGAACTGATCAGTGAATTTGAAGAACTTCGTGAGAACTTTGAAGAGAAAAAGCGCAAGCATTACGAAGAACAGAATCAGAAAAAGGAAGAAAACCTTGCCAGGAAAAAAGACCTGCTGAAGCAACTTTCTGATATTGTAAGTGAAGAAAACTGGACGGCCACCAAAGAGGTGGGCAAGATCAAAGGGCAGTGGGAATCCATAAAGCTGCTCCCCAAAGATGAAGCTGAGGATCTGGAGAAACGCTTTAAGTCTCTGATGGATGAGTTTGAGGATCATAAAGTAGACCGGCTGGTTAAAAAACTTCAGAAAGAAGAAGAAAACCTGGAGCTGAAGCTTCTGTTGCTGGATAAAATGGATGCGTTGGTTAAAAAGCTGGAAGAAGATACTCCGGACTTTGAAGACCTTGAAGATCAGTTCAATAAATTGATCTCCCAGTGGAGAAAAGTGGGGCGTGTTCCCTCTGAGAAGAACCAGGCGCTTTGGGATCGTTTCAATGCTGTTCAGGATACCTTCAACGATGTGCGTTTCAAGGTTGACAAGGAATACCGGAAAGTGATCGAGAAAGCTCTCGAGAAGAAGAAAAAGCTGGTTAAAGAAGCCGAAGCATTGGTGGATCAGGAGAATATTGCACAAGCAGCCCGCAAGGTAAATAAACTTCACAAGGCCTGGAAAAAAGCCGGCAATCTCCCGCAGAAAGACGAGAATGAAATGTGGGATAAATTCAAAGCTGCCACAGATGCTTTTAATGATAAGAAGTCTGAAAACATCGACAAGCTTCGGGAGCAGGAAGAGGCCAACCTTGAGAAAAAATATAAACTGATTGAGGAAGCCAACGAGATCAAGGGCACTGAAGATTTTGAAAAAGGCCATCAAACTATGCAGAGTCTGATGAGCAAATGGAAGAATATTGGTCCGGTTCCCCGTAAAAAATCGTCCAAGATCTGGAAGCAGTTTAAAGGGGCGATGGATGAGTTTTACGATCGCCGGCGCGAGGCTTTTAAGGACGAGCGCAAAGATCAAAAAGAAAATCTTGAAAAAAAGGAAGAGATCCTGGAGAAGCTAAAAGAGCTTGGGAGTCACGAAGACCCTGCATTGGCCGTGCAGGAAGCCAAGGAGCTTCAGGAAGAGTTTAAGAATATTGGGTACGTTCCCATTAAGATGAAGAACAAGATCTGGAAACAATATCGTGAGGCATGCGATGTGATCTATGATCGCTACCGTGCATTGGGTTCTGATCTTGGCATGGAGAAAAAGCTTGCGAATCAGGGCATCGACCCGGATACCCGCAAGGATATCATCAAATTCCAGAAAGAACGCGACAAGCTGAAGAAAGAAATTTCCAGTCTCGAAAGTGACGTGATCCAGTGGCAGGAAGCCAAAACATACTTCAAGCCAACCAATCGTGGAAATAAACTCTTGGATGAGCTTCAGGAAAAAATTGAAAAAGCTGAAAACAAGATCGATGATAAACAGGATCGGTATGCAGAACTCCGGAAACAGATCGATCAGTTAAAGCGAAGCAATGCTGATGACGAACAGAGTGATGAAGAGGAATAGGTGATTATTAGAGTTTAATTAATATTTTTTTACACTCTAATTCTCATATATCTTAGAGGGAAAGAAGCAACGCCTTTGAGGTTATTTAACTGCTATTGCTAAAAGATACCACGGGTCATAATTATATAGTGATGCACTGAAAGGGAATTAAGTGAAGTATATTTGAAGAACTCATTGAACATAAAGTTTTGGGGAGTGAGAGGCTCCACACCATGTGCTAACGAAGAAAATATGCGCTACGGTGGTAATACAACATGCCTGCAAGTGGAGATAGCGGGACAGGATGAGTTGCTTATTTTAGATTGCGGTACGGGTTTCAGGAACCTGGGCAATATACTGGATGAAACGGAAGACCCTATTCGGGGAAGAATATTTATAACACACCCTCACTGGGATCATCTGCAGGGCTTTCCTTTTTTTAAACCGTTTTATGATGGTAAGAATTGGTTTAGGATGTATATGCCGCCTCAGGGGGGAATCGGATGTAAGGAAATTTTACAGGGCCATATGTCGAGTACTTTTTTCCCGGTATCCATGGATATGCTGGAAGCAGATCTGGATTGTGAAATCTTTGAACCCGGTTCAAAGCATTTTGAAGGATACTCTATAGAATATATGTGGGCATCCCATACCGTGCCTACGGCTGTTTTCAAGCTTACTTTTGGGGATAAGGTGGTTGTCTTTGCCCCGGACAATGAATTGGTTCCTGAAGATCACGAGGAGGCAAAAGCATTTAAAGAGCAATTCAATGATTTCATTAAAAACGCTGATATCCTGATCCATGATGGCCAATATGACCGTAAACAATATAGCTCGAGAGCGGGTTGGGGGCATTCAGCTTGGGAGGAAGTCATTGAGGTTGCAAGAAATGCAGGTGTAAAGCAGCTGTATTTCACCCATCACGACCCTGATAGTAATGATGATACACTGGATGTCCGTGAGCAAGAAATTAATGCTCTTGGAGCAGATCACTTTGAGGTGTTGGCACTTGCAAAAGAAGGCCAGAAAATAACACTTAGCTATACAATTCCTTCTTAGAAAACCTTTGTTGAATAGAAAAGCCGCAAGCAACAGGCTCACGGCTTTTTATCTTAAGCTTGTCTTTGCTGTTAGAAATAATACCTGATTCCTAAAGCACCATTTCCGTCAAAGTCGGTGCTTGGGGTAAGATCCAGGACGGGAACCGCCTCTACAAATAAACCGATCTGAGAATCGGGAACGATATAATTAAGTCCTAATGGTACACGTACACCAATATGAGTGTCAGGATCGCCTAAAGCCAGACGAGCACCAATGCCGTAGTAAAAAGCCAGACTGCCTTGCTCTACTTCGCTGAACCAGCTGTGAAGGATGTAATCTCCATGTAAATGAATAGCATCATACCGGCCAAAAGACCAAGCGGCACCAAGGGCAAAAGCAGAACGTTCGTTATTCCAGATCTTGGCAGAAATACCGGTGGGTTCACCAAGCATGACACCAAGGCCAACATCGCCCCCTTGTCCATTAACCTGAGCCTTGGCGGTATCAGGGGTGAGCAATAAAAAGCCTGCAATTACAGATATCATTAAAAAAAGTTTCGATAAGTTCATATAAATAAGAATTTGTTAACGGTTATGTTAGTATAAAGAGTAATTAAGCTGAAAATGTTTCATTTTTTTCGAAAAAAATGGAGTTCTTAACATATTACCGTTCCAAAAGCGCACAATGTAATTATTGAAGGCATCAGTAAAAGATACCGCCGATACTAAAACTAGTTAGTGACCACTTAAATTATTAATAAAATAGACTATGGAAGATTCATATTATAATCCGAAAGACCTTAAAAAGTTTGGCGACATTACAGAATTTCAGGAAAACCTGGGCAAAAAATTCTTTGATTACTATGGAGAGGTTTTTGAAGAAGGCGCACTCACAAAAAGAGAAAAAGCCCTGATAGCGCTGGCAGTATCTCATACCGTTCAGTGCCCTTATTGTATTGATGCTTATACCACAGAAAGCCTGGAAAATGGCGTAAGTGAAGAGCAGATGATGGAGGCCGTACATGTGGCTGCAGCTATTCGCGGGGGGTCCTCGTTAGTTCATGGCGTGCAAATGATGAATAAAGTAAAGGATCTGTCGATGTGAAGTCAGGTCTGTAGTTAAATAAGAGAAAAGTATTTTTTGAATTCTAAGTAACCGGGCTGGTGTTAACCACAGCCCGGTCAACCAATATTATTATGAAAAGTTTGCAAGCCGAAGCACATGCCCTCTCCAAACCGGAAGTGCAGCTCGATATCATTAATTCGCATAATCCCACCATTGAAAAACTCCCGAAGTTCGGAGAAAAGCTAAAAGAGATCGACCTGTATCCGCTTAAGCCTACAGGAATTGAAATTTTTCAGATGAACGTGGGCTACATGTGTAACATGACCTGCAAACATTGTCATGTGGATGCCGGTCCCGATCGGCAGGAGATCATGACCAAAGAAACATTTGAGTATTGCCTGGACGCTCTACGCGGGACGGAGATCCATACCGTAGATCTGACTGGCGGGGCTCCTGAAATGAACCCTCACTTTCGATGGTTTGTGGAGGAAGTCTCGAAGCTGGGCAAGCACGTCATTGTGCGTTCCAATCTCACTATTTTGACGACGAATAAATTCAGCGACCTGCCTGAGTTTTTTAAAGAGCATGGGGTTGAGGTGACATGCTCACTGCCATTTTATAGTAAATTCAGAACGGATAAACAGCGCGGTGAGGGGACTTATGATAAATCTATTACTGCCTTGAAACGATTGAATGAGCTTGGGTATGGCAAAGAAGACTCCGGCTTGATACTGAATCTTGTATACAATCCAGTGGGTGCTTTTTTGCCCGGCGATCAGGAACAACTGAAGCAGCAATTTAAGCGGGAACTGGGTCGTAAACATGGAATCGAATTCAATGACCTGTTTACGATCACCAACCTGCCGATCTCCCGGTTTCTGAAATTTCTGCTGATGAGCGGAAACCTGGAAGACTACATGGAAAAGCTGATCACCTCTTTTAATCCTGGTGCGGCTCAGGGCGTAATGTGCCGGAATACCATTTCGATTGGCTGGGATGGCCGCCTTTTTGATTGTGATTTCAATCAGATGCTGGAAATGGAGACTGATGAAAATACTTCTCAGCATATACAAGACTTTGACCTGGCTTCGCTGAATGACCGGGAGATCAAGATCGATCAGCATTGTTTTGGGTGTACCGCCGGCGCGGGCAGCAGCTGTGGAGGTGCAACTGTGTGAACATACAACAAAGAACATCGAATATTGAAGTATGTAGAACGGCTCGCTGAGCCGTTTTTGTTGGGTAAGGCTTGTTAGATAAATTTGCCAAGAGGTAAAATTTTTGACCACAAACCGTCATCCCCGTGCAGACGGGGATCTAGTAGTTTAGACAATTTTCACTATATGTCCGATGGCTATATCTGGATTCCCGTCTTCGCGGGAATGACGGAATAGCTAGTTTCTTAATTCTGAGTAATTACTATCGAATTCATGTTAAGCAGTTAAAACAGTTTCTATGAATCAACAAAACACGCTCATAATATTTGTGAAGAACGAAGAGGCCGGGAAGGTTAAGACCCGACTCGCGAAATCTGTGGGAGATGATATAGCACTGGAGGTGTACCGTAAACTGCTGGCTTACACGGCGAACATAACATCACCCCTGAAAGCCAAAAAGGAAGTGTGGTACTCGCGGTTCATTCCGGAAAACGATTTATGGAGCGACGGCAACTTCAATAAAAAAGTGCAGATGGGTGAAGATCTGGGACAAAGAATGAGTAACGCGTTTCAATTATCGTTTGAGGATGGTGCCCAAAAGGCAGTGATCATTGGGAGTGATTGTGGTGAGCTGACATCTGCAATTATGGGACAGGCGTTTGAGGCTTTGGATGATGCTGAGTTTGTAGTGGGTCCGGCCGAAGACGGCGGGTATTACCTGTTGGGAATGAAGAATTTTCATCCGGAGATATTCGGGGATATTGAATGGAGTACTGGATCGGTATTGGAGAAAACACTTGCTAAGATGAAGGAAGCAGGGAGACCAGTTCATCAGCTGGAAAAACTGAATGACGTGGATACTATTGAGGATTGGGAAAGAGTAAAGGAGAAATTTTGATCAGCATTGTTATTCCTGCCTATAATGAAGAGAAGCAGATCGGCGCATTGGTTTCCTATCTATCAGCACATGCAGATGGTTATGAACAGGAAATTATAGTGGTGGATGGAGGTAGTTCCGATCAAACGATAAAAGTGGCTGAACGTGAAGGGGCTCGTGTAGTATGCTCACCCAAAAAAGGTCGCGCTAATCAAATGAATTATGGAGCAGAAGTTGCGGAGGGAAAGGTACTATATTTTCTGCATGCCGATACGTATCCGCCCGCTACATTCATGCAGGATATACGCCGGAAAATTGAACACGGATATAAGTGTGGATGCTACCGCTTAAGTTTTGATGATTCCCATCCGGTGTTAAAAATATATTGTTGGTTTACCCGTTTAGACTGGGATGCTTTTCGTTTTGGCGATCAGAGTTTATTTGTGGAAAAAGCGCTTTTCCATAAAGCTGGCGGTTTCGATGAAAAATTGTTGGTGATGGAAGATCAGGAAGTGGTAACCCGCCTGAAGAAGCACGCACAATTTTGTGTAATGAAAAAGCAGGTTGTTACCTCGGCTAGGAAATATCAACGATTTGGAGTCTTCAGATTGCAGCTGATTTTTGCTATTATAGTAGTCCTCTTTTATATGGATATAAGCCAAGAGGTATTAGCACATTTTTATAAAACGTTTATGAGTGGAGAGTCAGATTAAGATAGTGTTAAATGGTGTACTATCTTCAAAAGTTCAGCTTAAGAATTACTATCTTTGTCGGCCCCATTAAACCCCGTTAGTAGTTTATATGAGAATTATTCGAGCAGGTTTAGCTATCTCGCTATTTGTTGTTTTTTTTGCGGCAAATCTGAATGCACAACAAGTTTTTGAACGTAAACAAGTAACTGTAAGCAATCTGGGAGTCTCCTTTACCAATGTTGGTACCATCGGGAATCCCAATATCAGCAGTGTTCCAACTGGTATTCCGAGTCTGGAATATCCCAAAGATTCCGGGAACGAGCATCTCTTTGAGGCCGGTATTTGGCTGGGTGCCCGGGTAGATGGACAGGTTCGGGTTTCGAGTTCTGCCGTTACCAATGCGGCTGGATATCAGACAGGTGCTGCCGGTTTTGAGTTTACCAATGATGGCCTTCCTTTTAATGTTCGCTCTTCTTTAAATACATCTGAAAATTTCTCACCTGTGGCTGTAAGTCACGAAGACCTGATCGCAGAATTTACGGACCGAAATACGTCTGTTGGGAATGTACCTATTGCCGGACACGACAATCCGCTTTTTGCCGATATACAAATGGAGAGTTACAACTGGAACTTCGGTTTTGCTGAGGCGCTGACCATTATTAAATATGAGATCACCAATAACAGTAATTCTACGTGGCGTGACTTTTACTTCAGTATGTATTCTGATATGGTGGTGCGAAATGTAAATACCACACTTGAGGGTGGTTCCAACTTTTTCAACAAAGGGGGGATGGGCTGGATCGATAGCTTGAGTACGCTTTACGTATTTGATCGTGGTTCTGCAGACGAAAAGCAGAACACCTATTCAGCCAGTGTGATCCTTGGATCAGAATATCGCGACGTTGAATTTCACCCCAGAAGAGCAGAGGAAGTGCAGGAAGCAGGACTTCCCGTTCCTGATGTAAGGCCTGATTTCTGGTTGTTTGGCAGTGGAGCCGGTGAGTTTTCTCGACCAAGTGATGATCTTGAACGCTATACGCGTATGTCTTCTGAATGGCCACTTGAGCAAAACAGAGAACGTTTGAGGGAGGATGGAGCTAATTCTGCAGGTAACTTTATTCAGCTCAATACCATTGGTCCGTTTCCCGAAATTGAAGCTGGCGAAACGGTGACGGTGTATGTTTCTTTTGTGGCTGCGTTGATGCCAGAGCCTTATCAAAGCTTAGTGCCGGCCCAGGTTAGTGATGCTGACCAGTTGGATAATGTTGAATCAAGAGCCAACCTGGTGGAGAATATTGGTTGGGCCTATCGGTTGTTCGACGGTCAGGAAAATGAAGACGGTTCCAGAACCCGGTTCTTAGTTCCGGAGCCCCCGCTGACACCAAATATGCGCGTTGAGCTGGAAGAAGGTGCGGCTGTTATTTACTGGGATGACCGTTCCGAGGATTCTGTAGATCCGGTTACTGAAGAAGAAGATTTTGCCGGCTATAAATTATACCGAACTCAGTTGGGTGATGACCTGGAGGGTTCCATCGGGTCCAGCGCAAAAGTACTTCGGGAGTGGGATGTACGAGGGGATGATACCGGATTTGAAACCGGTTTTGATGAGATCAGATTAGATGAGCCGGCTACATTTCCCGGAGACGAGACAGAATATAATTACCGATATGAAGTTTCAGGCATGTTGAGCGGATGGCAGTATTTGTTTTCCGTGTCTGCATTTGATCAGGGAGATGACCGGACTCCGCCTTTAGAGACAAGTGTGAATGCAAATGCTGTTCGTGTGTTCCCTGGAACACCGACGAATGACAATTTTGCAAGTGATGAGGAAGAATATCAGGTGGGAGTATACCCAAATCCATATCGGGTCAATGCGGCCTGGGATGGGAACACACCCTATACCCGAAAATTGATGTTCTTCAACCTCCCCGCAAGGGCAGAAGTGCGTGTGTACACCCTGGCTGGCGAGATCGTGGCAACTTTGGATCACGATGCCGCAACCTATAATGGGGAGTCCCGCTGGTTCAACGATTTTAGCAGCGATAACCGAATTATGCCCGGTGGCGAACATGCTTGGGACCTGCTCAGCGCGGCCAATCAGAATTTAACAACCGGCCTGTATTTGTTTACAGTGCGGGACAAAGACACAGGAGAGGTACAGCAGGGTAAATTTGCTGTAATTAAATAATCTGCTTCATTAACCAAAACCAAAACAAATACTTATGAAACATATATACTTTCTATTATCATTTGTGCTGGTATCGTTACTTACGGTTGAGTCGGCTATGGCTCAGCAAGAGGTTACGGTACGAGAGTTAAATACCTACGATGTGATGCCTGAAAGTCAGGCTGATCTTGCTGACCACCCATTGGTTGGCGAAGAAGTGACTTTTGATGCCGTGGTAGTGGCCTACCCAAGAAACTCAGGTCTTGCTACTGCTGACGATGGTGAGTCTGGTGCTGCACCGGGACGAATCCATTTATTTGTAACTGACGTAAATGCAATTGACGAAGGACGTGAAGGCATGTCTATGCAACTAGTAGTTGCAGGCGCACAGCAAACAACTTTGGAAGGTTTAGATCGCGGAGATGTAGTTCGCCTTGTTGGTGAGCTTACTTTCTTTGGTTCAACTGGTCAGTTTAATGCTTCATCTGCTGATTTCTTAGGAAATGTTGAGTTAAACTCTGAGTATGCAGACCTTGCTCCACTTCTTGAGCCATGGGAGATCGACCTTACAGAAGTAAACCAATCTGTAGAAGGAACCGATTTACACAGCTGGGTACAGGAAAATTATTCTGATTATGTGAACAGCTATGTGAAATTTACCGGTGTTGAAGTTCTTGATAACTTTATTGCAGATCAGGGCCGGCCAAACATGTTGGTTTCTGACGGAAACACCGTAATAGCTACGCGTGATGCGTCTCTTCGTTACAGAAATGATCGCGGTACTTATGCTTTCTTAACTCAGGATGACGGTGGAACTGTTGATACCGTATTGAGTCTGGACTATAACTACCGTCGCTTAGACGAATCTTTAGATGGTCCTTATACTCCACCTGCAGCAGGTTCTGTGGTTGATATTTCTGGATTCCTGGTAATGGATGCTTATGAGTTTGTGCCTTTCGATATTAATAGCACAGAAAGAACATTCCGAATTGCTCCATGGGAAGATGGTATTCGCTGGACCGAAGATGGAACTGACACTGAAAACAGAGTTACAGACGGTATTCCCAATGACCTTGTAGTTCAGGGTTTTGCTCCGTTATTAGATCAGTTTACGGTTACTCCTGATTCAGGTGTAGCTTCTGATGATCAGGTGCAAGTGAGTGTCGATGTACTTCTTCCTGAAGAAGATTACACGCTGAACAGTGTTGAGATCGAATATTCTTCTTATGCATATTCCGAAGAATCAGGTGACACTACTACTGCTACTATGACTGGTAGTGGAGATACATACACCTTTACATTCGATTCATATGAAGATTTCACCGTTGTAGATTATATGATCACTGCAACAGCAGAAACCCCAGACGGCGTTGTTACCAATGCCCGTCAGGAAGGTAGCTTCCAGATTGAAAGTGAAACCCAAGTAGCTCCGGTTGCTTTTTCACCATCAGCAAGTGCTACATATTCTAACACGGTGGATGTAGAGTTGAGTACTGCAACTCCTAACGCTACTATCTACTACACAACTGATGGAAGTGATCCAACAACAGATTCAGATGAGTACTCAAGTGCTATCACTTTGCAAGGTACTACTACCATTAAAGCAATTGCAGTTGCAGATGGTATGGATGACAGTCCGATCAACGAGCGTACTTACAATGTTGAAGTAGATGCAACTGAAACAGCTACTCTTTCAACGATCAGAACAGGTACACAAGGTGATATTTATACATACACCGGAAGTGCTGTTGTTACATATGCACGACCTGAATCTGGAAGAAATCAGATCTATTTGATGGATGAGTCCGGTGGACTTCTGATCGATGACTCTGATGATGTAATTGCATCAAGCTATGCTATTGGCGATGTAATGACTGAAGTTTCCGGCGAGCTTGGCGGCTTTGGTGGAATTTCTCAGCTTCTTCCTCTTTCTGATCCCGGTGCACCTGCTACAACAGCAGATGTTACACCTGCATCAGTTACACTTGCAGATATTGATCTTGCTCAGCACGAATCAATGTTGGTAACCGTCGAAAATGTGACCTTCGAAGAAACAGGTGCGTTTGAAGGAAGCACTGATTACACTATTACTGATCCTTCTCTGGAAGGTGAAACAGTAATCTTCCGAACCAACTTTGGTGAGTCTGATTACATCGGTGAAGCTATCCCTGAAGAGGCTTTCACACTGACAGCAATTGTGGGTGGTTACAACGGTACTCTGCAATTGATTGCCCGTACTTCTGCAGACTTAGGTCTGTCCGTTTCTAACGAACTGGATGAAATGCCAGAGAAGTTTGCCTTAGAGCAAAACTATCCAAACCCTTTCAACCCAACTACGGTTATTCAGTATTCTGTAGCCGACGTTTCTAACGTACAGCTGCAAGTATTTGACGTACTGGGTAGAAGAGTAGCAACCCTTGTAAACGAAGTTCAGGCTCCCGGAGCTTATACCGTGAACTTCAATGCAAGAAACCTGAGTAGTGGAACTTATTTCTACCGAATTGAAGCAGGCGACTTTAGCTCCATCAAAAAAATGATGTTGATCAAGTAACACCGCCTGATTAATTAAATATTGTGAGAAGCAGATCTGATCTGCTTCTCACCTTTTTATTTTTAGAAAAACTAACATGCGTTTATATCCTCTTTTATTCATACTTCTTTTAAACGTCCTCGTAGTCTCCTGCGATAGTGGACTACAAGGAGATTTAAATGAAAATCTGCCCCCTAAAACTTCACTGACCCTAAACGAGATCAATCTGCCGGAAGGCGAGCGATTGGTGAGTCAGGTAAATATTTCATGGTGGGGAGATGATCCGGATGGTTTTGTAGCCGGATATGAATTTTATATTGGGGACCCAGCTGAGGCTGCCGAAGATGACTGGAGCTTCACCCAAAACACCGACAGCACCTTTATTTTACCTATTCCGGAAGGCAGCACTGATGCCAATGTCCAATTTAATGTACGGGCCGTTGATAATGACGGGGCCAAAGACCCTGAGCCTCCATCGCTGACTTTCCCGATCAGAAATACTGAGCCAACCGTAAGTTTTGCCATCAACGAAACCCCTCCTGATACCACTTTCAGAATTGCAAGCTTTGGGTTTAATCCCAATGACCCTGATGGCGATGCGAACCTGAATCGCATTGAAATTGCCCTCAACGACACTTCTTCCGAAGCAAGTTGGAGAGAGCTTTCGCTGGACGTGGATTTCCTCACCCTAAGAATTGATGATACGCAGGCCGAGCCTACTGCTTCTGTGCTTTTAGGTCGCTCAGCCATTGAGTCGGACATCGTTTTTGATAATGTTAATGTAAATGGCGAGAACGAGTTTTATGTACGCGCTATAGACAACGCAGCTGCTGTCAGTAATGTGGCTATCCACAATTGGTATGTGAAGAAACAGACGTCGCGTATTCTGTTTTTGAACGATTATTATGGGACAAACACGAATGATCGCAGAGACCTGCATTTGGGATTGCTTGAAGATGTAGGGATTGATCAGGTTGACTATATCGATATTTCGGACGGACAGTCACTGGGAGGTACACGAGTGCCCTTTACCTCAGCTCTGCCCAACAGAGCGTTGGCTGAGCCTACCATCAATATGATGCTGGCAGAATGGGATTACATTTACTGGATCTCAGATGACCTGGACCGTAATATTGGCTATGCCCTCGAGATCACAGATCAGTTTTTTGAAGAAGGCGGAAAGATGTTCATCAACATTCCGATCGAATATCTTGCTGAGCGAAATTCCCTGTTCCAGTTCCTGCCATTTCAAGGCGTGCAGCAGGCTTCGTACTCTGAACCGGGTAGAAATCCGCAGTTTATTATTAATAACTGTACCGAAGTAAGTGCCACTTCAGAAATTGATTACACACCAAATCTAAGATTTGACGGTTCTGAATTTCCTGCCTATTCCGTTGTTCCGTTTAGTGAATCAATCAACTTATTTAGGGCTGATTTTAGTTTATTTCTAAGAAATCCGAACGCAATTGAGGAATATGACGGTAATGAATTGATCTCGACCATGAATCCAGATCAGTCTATCGTGTATTTCGGAATAGACATTGATGAATTCACAACTGAGGATAACAATTCCTGTGAAACACCTGAAAGCACGGATGAGAATCCTCAATATTATCCTCCAAGCGACCTATCTGGCCTGATAGAATTTTTGACCATTGAAACCCTGGGTTTTGAACAATGATATATTTAAAGAAAACCAGCTTATTATTAGCTCTGTTAACAGTATTTAGTACCACTTTTGCATTTGCCCAAAACGGCTCCTTAAGTGGTACAGTCATCGATAAAGATGATGAACTTCCGCTTATTGGTGTGAACGTGATCGTTCGCGGAACCTCTTTCGGTACCGCCACCAATTTGGACGGGGAATACACGATCAATAACATACGTCCGGGCGAATATTCCATTGAATACCGGTATGTAGGATATCAGACGATGCTGTTTACCGGAATCGAGATCAAAGCCGGCGAAACCACTGAGCTTGATGTGGAAATGAATATGCAGGCCATTTCTTCAGACGAGGAAATAACCGTTGTTGGTGAAGCTCCCATTTTTGATGTAGAGCAATCTTCTACGTCCACTCGGGTAAGTCGCGAAGAGATCGATGCAGCTCCGGTTCAGAAAGTAGAAGATATTGTAGGACAAACAGCAGGGGTTTTCAAAGATCCAACGGGTTTGTATATCCGTGGTGGTCGCGCCAACGAAACCGGGTATGTGGTGGATGGTGTTTCTGCTCAGGATCCTTTGGCGGGAACCGGTTTTGGGTTAGACCTCGGAGCTAATGCGTATTCGAGTGTTGAGGTAACCACCGGTGGTGTTGATGTAGAACACGGAAACCTGACTTCAGGTGTGGTAACCGTGCAAACCCAGGATGGTGGTGATAATTATTCAGGGACCTTTGCGCACCGTCGTGACAATCCCGGTACCATGACATCAGCTTCCCAAAACTTCTTTGCCGATACCTACGAATTTACGCTTGGCGGTCCCATGCCGATCACCAACGATCTGCTTCCGGCCTTAGGGGTTGATATACCTGGAAACCTGTACTTCTTTATGACCGGTCAGGCCAGTTTTTCTAATGAATTTACCCGAAATGCAGCCGATCAGGTCCAGTCTTCCCTGGTTGATAATACATTTTTCTCACCCCGGCAGGACAATCGCTGGAATGGGATGTTCAAGCTGACCTACAAGATCAAATCAGGAATGCGGCTGGAAGGAGCGTATCAGCGATCGCTGACCATCAACCAAAACACGCGTATGCTTCAGATCATTGGAGATAACGCGCAGATCCGGCCCGGCTATCAGTTCTTTTTTGAACGAGATCTGGATAACGCCAATACCTATGCTCACGATAGTAAACTTGCTTACCTGAAATGGACGCATGCCCTTTCTGGACGAACTTTTTATGATGTACAGATCAGCCGCTTGTTTACACGATTGAGAGCAGATGCCAACGGTCGCGACTGGCGCCCAGATCGAGTGGACGGCGAATTTGATGCTGAAAGTATTGTGGAATATCCGGTAAGCCCCTTTTATGCATCGGATGACTTTACTTATGTATTGCCCGGCCCCGGACTAGCAAATAACGGAGGTATCGCCTCGCTGTGGCACGATCATTATGCTGAAGAATATACGCTGAGGTCCAATTTCACCACCTTTTTTGCCAGTGAAACCAACCGCTTGCGTGCCGGACTTGAAATGAAATTCATGGAATACCAGTGGATCGATATAACACGTCCATGGGTAGGAGCTCCGATCGAAGTAGGCGAAGGTGAATTCACAGAATCTTCCCGTTTAGGTTCAAGCTCTGACATCTGGAATGTGAGTCCATCTCGCGGAGCACTGTATATAAGTGATCAGATCCGTTATCAGGGACTCATCGCCAACCTGGGACTTCGTTACGAATATTGGTTCCCGGGCGCCTATGTAGATAACTTTGTGGATGATCCGCTTTCACCGATTCCCAACGCCGTTCGCGAAGATTACAAAGAAAGTACCTACAAGCTATTCGGTAATCGATTTAAGATGCGCTTGTTGCCGCGTATAAATGTGTCGTTCCCGGTTCGTGAAAACATGGTGATGTATTTCAACTATACGCACAAGACCAAGCTTCCTCATCCAACCTATTTATATGCCGGACTTGATCCATTCTATCAGGATCGTTCGTTCCTGTCAGATCTGGGGAACCCGAATTTGGATCCGGAAGTAGATATTTCCTATGAGCTCGGTTTCCGCTACCAGCTAACTTCCAACGATGCCCTTAACATCAACGCATTCTGGAGTGATAAATATGACTTCATTACCGCTGAACGAATTATTGTTCCCGATGCAACCGGACGTGACACCGAACGAACCTTCCGTGTGAATGGTGACTTTGCCAGGGTTCGGGGACTTGAGATCTCCTACATCAAACGATATAGCCATTTCCTCCAGGGGAATATTAGTGCAACTTATTCGCGAGCTGAAGGTCTGAGTTCTACATCCAACGATGCACTCTCAGATATCATCTCCGGCGGTCAGGATATCGGAAACAACATTGAAACGCCGCTGGCCTGGGATCGTCCTTTTGACATCAAGGGAAGCATGATCTTTACATGGGACAGAGACAATGGCCTGTTTGGTGTGAAGGCGCTGAATCAATTCAGAGCGTATCTCTCAGGTACTTTCCGAAGCGGATTGCGTTATACGCCAATGATCTATCGCGGACAAGAACGTAACCCGGTTACAGGGCGGGAAAACTGGAGACCGATCTACGAACAGGATCCCGATCCTACAAAACGCTATTCCGAAATTGGAGAGCCATGGCTGATGTTTGACCTTAACCTCTCGAAATGGTTCGAAGTGAAAGGGACCCGTATTGAAGCCACCCTGGAGATCACAAACTTATTTAATGCAGACAACCCGGCCATCATTAACCCGGTTACCGGCGGAGCTTATAAAACAGATTATCCGGCTGATCCAACCACACTGCGAGGGAATTCCGCATACGATGTTCCTATCAATGTGAGAGATCCGCGTTATCAAGATCCAAGAGACAATAACATTCCGGCATATGCAAACCCTGCTAATTTCTTAGAGCAGCGACATATCATGTTTGGGTTAGCAATTAATTTCTGATCAAAGTAAATATGCAGTTGAATTCAAATAATATTTTAAGAGTACTGACAAAAGCTTTCTTTATCGGAGCTTTGCTGGTAATGAGTCAACCAGAAGTAACTAATGCACAGGGCGTTTTCCCCAGTTTGGGAGGTTCTCGCTCGGGAACATCAGGTTTTCAGTTTCTGAAGATCAATGTGGATGCCCGTTCATCAGCTTTAGGAGGATCGAACGTAGCAGATGCTATGGATGGATCAGCCCTATATTTCAATCCTGCCCTTGCGGCTCAAATGGACAATTCTCAGGTATATCTGTCGCATACAGCCTACTTCGCTGATATTGCCCACAACTATGCCAGTTATACGCAAAAACTCGGCAGCATTGCTTTGGGGGGATCGCTTATGTATCTCGATTCCGGTGAGATGGAAGAAACCAACGAATTCAATCCTCTTGGTACCGGGCGGACGTTCCGTACGGTGCACATGGCAGCAGGACTTTCTTTTGCACAAGAGCTTTCGGAACTGTTCAGTTATGGTGTAACTGCAAAATATGTGGAAGAAAAGATCGAGGAAATTCAGTCTCAGTCAGCAGTGGTAGATATTGGGTTCTTCTATCGGGTCGGTGAAACCGGTCTTCGTTTTGCTGTTGGGTTGAATAACTTTGGATTAGACGCAAGCCCATCCGGAGAAACAACGCGTCCCACACAAAACGGACCTGAAACAGAGACGGAATTTGAAGACGTGTCGCCTCCATCTGTTTTCCGTATTGGTGCGGCCTATGATGCCTATGAAACCGACAATATCAAAGTGTTGGTAACGGGTCAGCTAACCAATCCAAGTGATAATTCTGAACGTTTTAGCCTTGGGTCTGAACTTACCTACTTAGATCAGTTTTTTGTACGAGCCGGTTATGAATTTGGCGTGGATGAGGCCAAACTACCAACCGCAGGAGTCGGGTTCTTTGTCCCATTTCTGGACAATTCAATTGCCATCGACTATGGTTTCACCGCCCGGGATCGATTGGGCTCCATCCACCGGTTCACACTTAAATTCAATTTGTGAGATTAACTTAGAGTCATGAAAAGAGTATTAGCCGTTTTCTTATTATTTGTCATTTCCTTTGCAGGCCTTTACAGCTGTGATGAAATTCTGGGTACCAAAGGAGATTCCACCACCGATGAAATCTTTGAACAAGGTCGGCAGGACCCATCCACTATTGTAGATGAAGTTGCCTATGCAGCTTTGGTTCCTTTCTGGACAGGCTTTGACGCTCCAACCGATGTGTATGTTGGATACGACGAGCTCGTGTATGTAACCGATGCTCAGGGCGTGCATGTGCTGGATCGTGCCGGCAACAAATATGATCTAATTGAAATTGAAGGCGGAGCCACATCGGTCACGCAAGATCGTTTACTGAATTTGTATGTAACCGCCCGTTACGATACCGTGATCACTGCCGTTGATCCTGACATCACATGGAATCTTCCTGCCGTTTACAAGATCGCGAATGCCAACGGATCAGGGCCGGTACAATTTGTGGATACGCTGGTTCACCCCTTTATGGACAATAGCCGTGCAAACACGAATACACAACAATTTCGTTTGGACCGTGACCGAAGCGACAACGAAGAATTTGTAGAACTAACCGGCGTAACCGTCCTCGCCAATAATGATATTTATGTTTCCCGAAGAGGTCCAAGAAACCGAACGGGAGAAGCCATTGCGCCCGATAACACCGTGTTGCGATATACAGAAAACTCTGATGGTAAATTGAGAAACATCGCACAGGTTCGTGCTCTCAATCCTAATAATCCTTCTTTTTTAAGTGGCATTTCCATTACGGATATCTCTTCCTTTATTGGCCCTCCACAGCGCGAAAACATGTCAGAAGACATTAGTTTCCTGATCACACAGGGCGCCCCTGAACAGGATATTCCCTTTAGAACCCTTTGGGTTAATGCAGTGGAAACCATTGATGGGATCGAGTATCGCCCGAATTCATCTCTGTTAGACAGGGATACGTCGCGGGCAGAATCTTTTTTGTATGATGAGTATAAATTCAAGAATCCAACCGGGATCGCCTTTTCTGCAGATGCACGGGGCCATATCTTCATAGTGGATGCAGAAACTGACAGCTTGTATATGTTCCAGTCAAATGGATTTGAGGGCATCAACCCACCACCGGGCTCAACCGCTGAAAAAGCCATCAATGTCTCTTTTGGAGGAACCGGCAACGGTCCCCGCCAGTTCAACAACCCCATGGGCGTCGCTTATTTTGATGAGGTCGTGTTAGTGGCCGACACCGATAACAACCGAATCGCCCGATACAAACTCACTACCGATTTTGAATAAATAAGAATGAGCAGATCCTTTAGAACCCCGTTCCATTTAATTCTTGTATTAACAGTAGGAATCGGGTTCTTGGGTTGTTCAGGCCCGGGAGTTGATGTACCGAAACCCCAAGCCCAGAAAGTGCTCTTGGTTTCCTTCGATGGCTTTCGCCACGATTACCTCTCTAAAACCAACACCCCAAATTTTGATCAGCTGATTGAAAAAGGGGTGAGCAGCGAAGGGCTTATTCCCATCTTTCCTTCCAAAACCTTTCCCAATTATTACGCCATAGCAACCGGTTTATATCCCGAAAACAGTGGTTTCATCGGGAACTCCATGTACGATTCCACGATGAATGCCCGCTTCACAATGGGCGACCGCGATCAGGTTGAAAACCCGCAATGGTATGGGGGTGAGCCGATCTGGAATACGGTAGAAAAGGCAGGTAAAAAAGCCGGTACCATGTTTTGGGTAGGCTCGGAAGCACCTATTCAGAATATGCGACCGACACACTGGAAATCATACGATGGCTCGATGCCCGACTCCGCCCGCATCGATACCGTTATAAAATGGCTGAATTATGGAAATGAAAGGGAAGTAGATCTGTCAACGCTGTACTTCAGTTTTGTAGATAGCCGTGGACATCGCTACGGCACCGATTCTGAAGAAGTAAAAGCCGCCATCAAAAAAGCCGATGACCTTATAGGGTATTTGATGGAAAAGATGGAAGAACAAAAGCTGACCTCAAACACCAATTTGCTGATCGTCTCGGATCACGGAATGGCGGATGTTTCCAGAGAACGCATTGTGGTGCTGGATGAAATGATCGATCCGGAGGATGTGGAGATGATCGAATACAGTCCGTCTGTAATGATGAATGTCCGGGATCAGAAAATGGATGAGGTCTATGATGCACTCAAAGCAAACGAAGAGCATTTCAAGGTGTACAAAAAAGAAGATATTCCTGACCGATTTCACTTGAAGGATCACTACCGGGTACCGGATCTATTGATGGTTGCCGATGTTGGATATACCATCAATACGCGCGCATATTTTGAAAGCAGAGAAAACTATCCATCCGGTGGCGCCCATGGTTTCGACAACCAAGCCAGCGAAATGCATGCGCTATTTGTTGCAAAGGGCCCCGATCTAAAAGAGGGTTTCAGGATGAAAGCCTTTGAAAACGTGCATCTCTACGAACTCATGGCTCACCTGCTTCAGGTTCAACCCGCAAATACAGATGGAAGTTTGGATAGCGTGAAAGTGCTGCTAAAAGAACACTGAACATTCAACATTCAAAACTGAATTTTGAAGTGTGGTATTATCCATCCAGAGATATTTTAAGACCCAGTTCATCCCCAGGGATATTTGAAGTATTCAGCGAGCTAATATGTATGCTTCAAATACCCCTCCCAGCCGAGCGGTGACTTAAAATTATTGTATTAAGGTTTTGACATAGGCCGGGAGAATATTGCCCTCCTTATTATTTTATGACTATCGACTCTGGAGAGTCAATTTACATCGTACTGCGTCTCTCCAGAG
>CERJ01022031.1_pt1 | contig 61888 bp, 40 predicted proteins | sample 530781 | NCBI WGS metagenome assembly CERJ01 (sample SAMEA2620967, study PRJEB7988) | marine metagenome | biome: marine biome (ENVO:00000447); feature: deep chlorophyll maximum layer (ENVO:xxxxxxxx); material: "saline water (ENVO:00002010), including plankton (ENVO:xxxxxxxx)" | depth 30 m
CCGCGATAAAGAAGGTACTTTCACCGTTGGTGCCGGCTCGGGTGGGTTCTTGCTTGATGGCTCTCGAAATTATGCCGATATCAACGCTCAGATTGAGAACAGCAGAGATTATATAGACACTTACGATCCGCAATTTGGGGCTTTCCCAGAATCTGAGCGGGCTGACTTACTGAGCAATAATTATCCCGGTAACACACTTATCTCTGATCAGCGCACTCAATATCAGGCCACGCTATTGGGTTTGAACTGGCAACTACGCGACAAAGCATTTTCGATCGCAATACGAACACGAACTGCTTCCAATTACAGAACGGGTAAAGGTTGGTACTCCGATCGATTTGAAAATGTAAATGGCCTGCCCCCTACCCTCGAACGATCACTGGTTCATCGATATCAGCGGTTACACGAAATTTCGGTTGGCTATGCAGAATCATTTCAGTTCCTGACTAATCTTACCTCAAGACTCGACAATTTTGTGATCGGAATTGCCCCAAAACTCGTATTAGGTGGCAGTTACCTGAATGCAGACTGGAGTAATTTTTATGAAAATAATGAAGGTGCTATAAGACACATCGAATCATTTTCGTACGATGCGAGTGGTGATTTTGGAGCCGCCACAACTTCTTACTCCAATGGCATAAGTCTGGATGCCGCAAACACCCAATTTGGCTCTGACAATTATTTTGATCTCAACGGTTACGGAGCGGGCCTCGATGTTGGTATAACCTATCTGCTTACTTTGGGAAATGACTTGTCCGCAGTACGCCCTGGACAACAACCTACACAAAAATCGCTTCGGCTTTCATTTTCTATGACCGATATTGGCCTTATTTCTTACAACACTGACGAAATTTCCTATTCCTCCAATCTTGACACAAGCAGTGTATCTTCCGTGCCTTCCACCTTCGCTGATACCTATTTTACTGGAGCAAAAGGACAGTACATTAACTTCATTCAGGAATTTGGTTCCCAAAACCCTTTTCAATCTATTTCACCAGAGCAGAATACCTTTTCCACCCTTTTGCCCATGGCTCTTCATGGCGGTGTACTTTTAGAGATCAACCGCATTAAGTTGATGGGCGATTTGAGTATCGGGCTAACCAACAGTGCCTTCAATTCCCCGAGAGCCATTTCTTCGGCCGGCATAGAAATTCGCCCACTTTCCTTCCTGCCCTTACGGGGCGGTATTCAATTCAAAGCCCAGCGCCCGGAGTTTGTAAGCCTTGGTTTTGCCCTTGAAACCAGATACTGGGATCTGTCTGTAGCCGCTCAATTCACTCCTGAATCATTCTCATCACAACCTATAGTAACCGGAGCTTCGGTCGCAGCACTGCAGTTTCACTTTTAAAGCCTGACACTTTGCCCTACTTTACTGACAGGCAGCGGGTGTAACTGACGGTTTGTTTATAGTGAATGGTATGGCTTTGTATTTGCCTTATACATAAAAAACAAAAAATAGTATTTACTTTACTTTATGAAGAATCACTTTGATTTATTTCAACAACTGGATCAGTCTGACGATAACTTTGACGATTTTGAACAGGCCATTCCATTAATGTCGGAGGAAGAGGAGAAAAAGCTTACAGAAGCCGAAATTCCTGAAACACTCCCAATCCTTCCTTTAAAGAACACGGTTTTATTTCCCGGTGTGGTTGTTCCCATAACAGTTGGGCGCGACCGATCCTTAGCCTTAGTTAAAGAAGCTTATGAAGGCGACAAGATCATTGGCGTGGTTACCCAGAAAAACGAAGATATTGAAGAGCCTGAATTCAAGGACCTGCACACTATAGGGACCGTTGCTCAGATACTTAAGCTCATCAAGATGCCCGATGGCAGTAAAAGTATTGTAATTCAGGGGAAATCTAATTTCAAGGTAACGGATTTCACTCAAGATAATCCCTACTTCAAAGCTGAAGTTGAGCCCTATCCAAAAGAAATGGATATCGAAGGTGTAGAGCTGGATGCCTCGGTTCGAAATATCAAAGAAACCGCATCCAAGATCATCAATATGTCTCCGAATATTCCTTCTGAGGCTTCCATTGCGGTCAATAATATCAACAGCCCTACTTTCTTACTGAACTTCATTTCTTCAAACTTGAATGTGAATGTTGCGGCAAAGCAAGAACTGCTCGAGATCCGGAAGTTTTCTGACAATCTCGACAGAGTGATGGAGTTTCTTGAGAAGGAAATTCAGGTGCTGGATATGAGTGAGAAGATCCGTACCAAAGTGAAATCGGATATCGACGATCAGCAGCGTGAATTCTACCTGCGTCAGCAAATGAAAGCCATTCAGGAAGAACTGGGCGAGGATGCTGAACAGCAGGATGTGGAGAAACTCCGCGAGAAACTTGCCAAAAAAGATATTCCCGATGAAGCACGCGAAACAGCCCAAAAAGAGCTGCAACGTTTAGAGATGACCCCAAATGCATCTCCAAACTACGGCATTATATATAGTTACATTGAGTGGATCCTGGATCTGCCGTGGAACGAGTATTCCAAGGATAAGCTCGATCTGGGCTATGCCCGCAAAGTGCTTGATGAAGATCACTACGGGCTCGAAAAAGTGAAGAAACGTATCGTTGAGTATTTGGCCGTATTGAAGCTGAAGAAAGATATGAAAGCCCCAATTCTTTGCTTCTACGGACCTCCGGGCGTAGGTAAAACATCACTCGGAAAATCAATTGCCCGAGCATTGAACCGCGAATTTGAGCGATTCAGTTTAGGTGGAATTCGGGATGAAGCCGAAGTTCGCGGTCACCGCAGAACATACATTGGTGCACTTCCGGGACGAATAATTCGTTCTATGAAAAAAGCCGGGAAAGGAAACCCGGTCATTATGCTGGATGAGATCGACAAAGTGGGAGCCGACTACCGTGGTGACCCTACCTCTGCCCTGCTTGAGGTGCTGGATCCTGAGCAAAACGATACCTTCACTGATAATTATCTGGAACTGGAATACGACCTTTCCAAAGTGATGTTCATCGCTACAGCAAACTCGCTGGATACTATTCCCGCTCCGCTCAAAGATCGAATGGAGATCATCAACATCAGTGGGTACACGCTGGAAGAGAAAACACAGATCGCCAAGAAATACCTCATTCCAAAACAAATTGAAGAGAATGGATTGAAGGACGAACAAATTTCTTTTACAGATGAATCTATAGAGCGCCTCATAGATCGATATACTCGTGAATCTGGTGTTCGAAACCTTGAGCGACAAATAGCCGGTGTATGCCGTGGCGTAGCAGCCAAGATCGCCTCCGATGAAATTGAAAACTTTGACGTAAAAGTAGATGACGTTGAAGAATTTCTTGGCAAACGCAAGTTCTTTAGTGATGCAGCCGAACGCACCACCGTGCCCGGCGTAGCTACAGGAATGGCATGGACCCCATATGGCGGCGACATCCTCTTTATTGAGGCAAGTGTGTCCAAAGGATCGGGAAAATTAAATATTACCGGTCAGCTTGGAGATGTGATGAAAGAGTCGGCCATGCTGGCGGTCTCCTACCTGAAAGCTCATTCAGATGAAATTGGAATCCCTGAAGAAGCCTTCAAATATTGGGATCTTCACGTACACGTACCCGCAGGAGCTGTTCCCAAAGACGGACCTTCCGCAGGTGTATCACTAATGTCGGCCATTGCGTCTATCTTCACACAAAGAAAAGTGAAGGGTACTATAGCAATGACGGGTGAGATCACCTTGCGTGGACTTGTACTTCCGGTTGGCGGCATCAAAGAGAAGGTTCTGGCAGCCAAACGAGCCGGGATCAAGAAAGTACTTCTTCCCAAGAAGAACGAAAAAGATGTAGCTGAGATCGAAGATGAAGTACTCGGCGATCTGGAAGTTGAGTATTTAGAGCGAATGGATCCTCTTCTGGATGTTGTACTTGATGAGGAACCAGAGATCGATCCTATGGATTTCTTCCAGGTAAGTGAGGCTCATAAAGCAGCTGTTTCCGGTAATAACGGTAAGCTTCCTGATGATGTTCAAGTCGCTTCCAGAGACGATAAATAACTTAAATAGCACCGGGCACTACCTGGGATATCCCCAAAAGAATTGTTCGGTGCATTATTTTCAGTATTACTTATAAGCTAAAAGGCAGCTAGCAAAATAAATATCAGTTTGTATTGTTTTGCACCCAAAAAGCTGCCTATATTTACAGCTCCATTTTTAAAATTGTGTCCTTAGCTCAGTTGGTTTAGAGCGCTGCCTTGACAGGGCAGAGGTCACTGGTTCGAATCCAGTAGGACGCACATTCATTCAAGCCATGTTGATCAAAATCAGCCTGGCTTTTTTTAATTCAGCTTCTCTGTCCCCGATTTTTCAAAGGAAAACTCAAACACTGTTCCTCCATCACTGTGGTAGGTAAACTCTGAATTCAGTTGTTTGGCGAGTGTGCGAATGAGCGTCATACCCATAGATTTTTTTATATCAAACTCAGGCTCTTCCGGCAGGCCGATCCCGTTATCGTGAACCCTGAAATTTAACTTCCCGCTGCATGTACCCATCCGTACCTCGATCCTGCCTGTTGTCCTGTCTTCAAATGCATGCTTAAAGCTGTTAGTAAGAATTTCATTCAGCAACAACCCGCATGGAATAGCTTGTGTGATCGGTAACTTAATTTGGTCAACCTGAAGATCAATATCTACCTTTACTTCAGTATCACTCATGGTTCTGTGTATAATATCTGTGAGCTCTTCAAAATACTGGCGAATATCAACTTCAGAAAAATCTTCACTTTTATACAGTTTTTCGTGCACCATGGCAATGGAATTCACTCTCATCTGACTATCTTTCAAAATGCGTTTAGCACTTTCACTTTCGGCAGAATATGATTGCAACTCCAGTAAACCGGTGATAACGGCTAGGTTATTTTTTACGCGGTGATGAACTTCGGCCAGCAGCATTTCCTTTTCCCGAAGAGAATTCCGAACCTGCTCCTCTGCTTTTCTGCGATCAGTGATATCCACATAAATGCCATAAATACCCACCACTTGCTTCTCTACCACCACTGGAACGGCATAAATGATCACATCAATGATGCTTCCGTCTTTACGAATTCGCTTCTCAGTTACTTGTTTAACGCGGTCGCTTTGTGAAAGCAACTGTGCTTCCTCATGCCGCTGTTTAGGTACAATGACTTTGTCAAGCTCAAGTCCCTGCAGCTCATTCTCCCGAAAGCCAAAAAGCTGTTCAAAACCATCATTCACCATCTCCACTTCCTGATGCTCATTCAGCAGCGCAATACCAATAGGCGATGAATTAAATAATTTACTAAAAAGACCTTCCCGCTGCTTCAGAGCCTCCTCAGATTCCTTTCGATCCGAGATATCCCTCTCAATGACAATGCTCACCTCTTCCCCAAAATAAGTCCCGGTATTTACCAAAAACTCAGTCGGTATAACTTCACCATTCTTTTTCTTACCCCACCCTTCGTATTTTCCTGCTTCCCCCCGTTTTGCTTTCGATAAAATTTTCTGAATTCGCTGAGCGTCGTACTTCCCTGGAGCCGACATGATCTTGTTATGCTTGCCAATTATTTCCCTGCGGCTGAAGCCAAATGTCTTCTCTACACCTGCATTCGCTTCAATGATAATACCATCCTTATCCAGTAAATAGATCGCATCACTTATAGAATTAAACAGATCCTGATAGCTTCTCATACTTCGCTTGGTATTCTGCAGCGCTTCCTCCCGGTCGGTAACATCATGTGTCAGAGAATAGATCGCGGCAATGTTTCCATCTTCGTCGTACATCAATGAATTGTACCATTCGCAGTAAATAACTTTGCCGCATTTGGTGATATTCCGGTTGATATGAGAGACATTCTGCTCGCCTCGTTCAAAGGTGTCACTTACAATTTTACGCACACGATCTACATCGTCGGGGTGAATGAATGTTTTCAGTAGCTGCTCTGATGAAATGGCTTCCTCTAAGGTATATCCAAATAATTCCTCTGCTTTTTGGGACCAGCGAATGATATTTAAATTCTTATCCCATTCAATTTCAGCCAAAGGAAAATTTCCCAGGTTCAGTTGTGTAGATAGAACTTTCCTGCTTTTCTTTTCTCCTTGAATCAATCCGGTAACGTTATGAGCAATAACAAGCTTAGCCGGTTTTCCCTTATAGTTGATCAGATGCGCCGAAAGTTGAAAATACAGATCAGACTGTTCTTTTGTTTTAAACGCCCAAACTTTGTCTGAAATTTGTCCTTTATGGGCTTTGAGAGAGGCCTCCAATTCATTTAACGATTTTTGTGTGCCGAGATCTACCACTCTTTTCTTATAAAAATATTTCTTTGGATATCCTAAGATGCTAACAGCTGCATTGTTGACATCTAAAATTTTGAGGGTAGACTGATCACACACAAACATCGGTTGTGCATCGAAGAAGCTTTCTTCGGAAGAGAATTTCATTTAGTTCTGTAGCTGATTTTCATTGCCGTTCGAATATCACATTTCTGATCCATCAAATCCAATGTAAATTTAGTGTAATTATAGGCAGAATTGATCTGTTCGTACATACTATTTTTTTTATCTTGTCATGTTAATAAAATTATGAGAATCAATACTGAATGTCAGACCAAAAAATTACGCTTACTTTACCCGACGGATCACAACGTGAATATTCATCAGGAGTCACGGGACTTGAAGTTGCCCAATCTATTGCTTCCGGGTTAGCCCGTGCCGCTCTTAGCATTACCGTGAACGGAGATATCATTGACCTGGATCGACCAATCACTGAAGATGCTGAAATTGCCATCAACACCTGGGATAGCGAAGACGGAAAATATACGTTCTGGCATTCCTCCGCTCACCTTTTGGCTGAAGCCATTCAGGATCTGTATCCGAAAGCAAAGTTCGCCATCGGCCCGCCCATTGAAAGTGGATTCTATTATGACATCGATTTTGGGGATAAGCAGATCAGCCAGGAAGACCTTCCTAAGATCGAGAAGAAGATCATCGAGATGGCGCGTAAGAAGACCGAATTTAAGCGCAAGGAAGTCTCTAAAGATGAAGCTCTCTCCTTCTATGAGGAAAAAGGAAATGAATATAAAGTTGAGCTGATCGAGAATCTTGAAGACGGAAACATCACTTTTTATACTCAGGGTGATTTTACCGATTTATGCCGCGGACCGCACATCCCCAATACCAAAGATGTAAAGGCTGTAAAGCTGACTAGCCTGGCAGGGGCATACTGGCGTGGTGATTCTGACAAACAGCAACTCACGCGCATTTATGGCATCAGTTTCCCAAAGCAGAAAATGCTGGACGAGCATCTGGAGCGCATTGAAGAAGCCAAAAAACGCGATCACCGCAAGCTTGGGAAAGAACTCGGCATTTACATGATCGATAACATGGTGGGCAGTGGCCTGCCAATGTGGTTGCCCAATGGAACGGTGCTGCGCAGAACGCTCGAGGCTTTCCTTCGGGATGAACAGAAAAAGCGCGGATATAAAGAAGTCATTACCCCGCACATCGCAAACATTGAGTTGTATAAGACTTCCGGACACTATCCTTATTACCAGGATTCTCAGTACAATCCCATGCAGGTTGATGATGAAGAGTACATGCTCAAGCCGATGAATTGCCCGCATCATCATAGAATCTATTCAAACGATTTACGCAGTTACCGAGACTTGCCTCTCCGTCTGGCAGAATTTGGCTCAGTCTATCGTTACGAACAATCCGGTGAGTTAAGCGGACTTTCGCGAGTTCGGGGATTCACCCAGGACGATGCTCACATTTACTGCACACACGATCAGCTGAAGCAGGAAATTAAACACACTATTGAACTTACTCAGTTTGTATTCAACACTTTTGGAATGCCGGTAGACATCCGCCTTTCCTATCGTGATGACAATGAGAAGAAATACGGAGGGAACACGGAATATTGGGATCGTGCCCAAAAAGAGATTAAAGAAGTGGCTGATGAGATGGGGCTTGATTATAAGATTGCTCCCGGTGAAGCCAGTTTCTACGGTCCGAAAATTGATTTTATTATTCGGGATGCTATTGGCAGAAAATGGCAATTGGGAACAGTTCAGGTAGATTACGTAATGCCTGAACGTTTTGACCTGAATTACATTGGCTCTGATAACGAAAAACATCGTCCGGTTATCATTCACCGGGCTCCGTTTGGATCCATGGAACGGTTTACCAGTATTTTGATCGAACACTTTGCGGGAGATTTCCCGGTATGGCTTTCTCCCGAACAAGTACGCATCCTTCCTATTTCGGATGATCAAAATGCTTATGCCCAATTTTGCTACGAGAAATTAAACGAAATGGGTGTACGAGTGGAACTTGACTCACGCAGCGAACAAATTGGCGGAAAGATCCGCGATGCTGAAACGAGTAAGGTTCCATATATGTTAATAGTAGGTGCGAAGGAAGTTGAAGATGAAACTGTTTCAGTTCGTCGCCATACAAAAGGCGATATTGGAACTTTCAAATTTTCTGACTTTCTTTCAGACATCAACGAAGAGATTCAAACAAAAGCTTTACCAAACAAAGACTAACTAAACAACGAGGTTACTATCGCAAGAAGAAGTTACTCGCGGCGACCACCTAAAAATGATGATCGCCCAAATATTAACGAAGAAATAAGAGCCGACAAAGTTCGGGTTATCAAGCCAGATGAAGATCATGAGATCACAACTGTTGAACGAGGCATTCAAATTGCTGCATCGTACAACTTAGACTTGGTGGAGATTGCCCCTAAAGCCAAACCCCCGGTTTGTAAGGTGATCGATTTCGGCAAGTACATGTACGAGAAAAAGAAAAAGGAAAAAGAAGCGAAGAAGAAGCAGCACACCATGTCTGTTAAAGAATTGCGCTTCCGCCCTAATACAGATGATCACGATCTTGAATTCAAAACTCGACATGCACGTGAATTTCTTGAAGGTGGCGATAAGGTAAAAGCTACCGTTCAATTCCGTGGACGAGATATGCTTTACACCGAGAAGGGTGAATTGTTGCTTTTACAACTCGCTAAGGATCTTTCGGATGTTGGCAAGATCGAATCTAAGCCAAATATGGAAGGGCGCAGAATGATCATGATATTAACTCCTTCCAAAAGTTAATTCTACGTTGCAGAGGGATATAATTCTCCCTATTTTATAAGTCTTTAAATTTTCACAAAAGTTGGTGGATTTCCATGCCAAAAATGAAAAGTAACAGTGGTGCTAAAAAGCGATTTAAGGTTACCGGTTCCGGTAAAATTAAACGTAAAAAAGCTTTTAAGCGTCACATTTTGACCAAAAAAAGTAGTAAAACTAAGAGACAGCTTGGGAAAGACACATTGGTTGACAAAGCTGATGAAAAGTCTATCAAAAAGCAGATCCCTTATAAATTTTAAACTCTAAAAACACGACAAAATGCCACGTTCATTAAATTTGGTGGCTTCCCGTCGCCGTCGCAAAAAGATTATCAATCAAGCGAAAGGTTACTGGGGCAAGCGTAAAAACGTTTACACGATCTCTAAAAATGCGGTAGAGAAAGGTCTTCTGTACCAATATCGCGACCGCAAGAATCGTAAGCGTAATTTCCGTCGTCTATGGATTACCCGCATCAATGCGGCTGCTCGATTAAACGATACTACCTATTCCAAGCTCATCCACGGGATGAAGCAGAAGGATATGCAGATCAACCGTAAGGTACTTGCAGATCTAGCCGTACACGATGCAGACACGTTTGCTGCTATTGTTAAGGAAGCCACTGCTTAATTGTATATTATTTAGTTTAAACCGGTAGATCTTTTTCATAAGGTTTACCGGTTTTTTTATTTTTGGGAATTGTGATTAAATACTCAGGATTATATTCCGGCTTTGGTTCCCACAAAAAGCGTAGGAACCAGGCACGGTAATGACACCTAAAACATATTTCGTTCTCGTTCCTCACGCTCTGCGTGGGAACGCACATACACTCACTAATTAGATAAAGCATCACATGCTTGATGACATAAAAGTTTTAGAACAAGAAATTCAGCAGTTTGAAATAAAGGATGAGGATCAGCTTGAAGCTTTTCGCCTGGAATTCCTGTCCCGAAATGGCAAAGTACAATCCATGTTCAAGAACATGGGTAAAGTGCCTAAAGAAGATCGGGCCAAGGTGGGAAAGGCTATGAATCAGGTAAAGGTTCTTGCCGAATCTAAATTTGAAGATGCTAAGCTGGCACTCGACCAAGATCAAAGCAAAGATCTTAGTGCAAAAGATGATATCACACTTACTTCTCCCTCCTGGCCACTTGGTTCGCTTCATCCACTTACACAGACATTGGAAGAAATGAAATCCATTTTTTACCGACTTGGATTTACCATTGCCGACGGACCTGAGATAGAAGATGATTTTCACAACTTTACTGCACTGAATTTCCCTCCAAATCACCCCGCACGTGATGAACAGGACACGTTCTTCATTCGGAAAAGTGATGATCCTGACATGCAGGATTTGGTTCTTCGAACGCATACTTCGCCGGTTCAAATTCGTTTAATGGAAAATACGGAACCTCCAATACGCGCTATTATGCCGGGACGTGTCTACCGGAATGAGGCTGTCTCCCCGAAATCATACTTCCTCTTTCACCAGGTTGAGGCTTTATATATAGATAAAAACGTCAGCGTAGCCGACCTAAAGGAAACCCTGATCACTTTTGCCAAGCTGATGTTTGGAACCGGTGTAAAATACCGTCTTCGTCCCGGATTTTTCCCCTTCACTGAACCCAGTCTGGAAATGGATGTTTGGTGGGGATCTGAACAAGACGGCAAATGGCTGGAGATCCTTGGCTCCGGAATGGTGGATCCCAATGTTCTCAAACACGCCGGCGTAGATCCTGAAAAATATACCGGCTTTGCCTGGGGAATGGGTGTTGAACGAATTGCCATCCTCCGCCACGGTATTGATGACATTCGTACCTTTTACGAAAACGACGTACGCTTCTTAGAACAGTTTAATTAAATATCTCTCGCGCTCTCAATGAAAGTATCCTATAACTGGCTTAAAGAATTTATTGACCTTCCCCTCAACCCGGAAGAAACTGCAGAAAAATTAACGCTCATCGGGCTCGAAGTTGAGGAGCTCGAGAAATACGGCAGCTCGCTGGATGGCGTGATCGTCGGTGAAGTGCTGGAAGTTAGAGAGCATCCCAACGCAGATCGATTGCAGGTTTGTGATATCAATCTTGGCGATTCTAAAACTCAGATCGTGTGCGGGGCCAAGAATGTGGCGGCCGGACAAAAAGTGCCTGTTGCAACGGTTGGCTCTACCCTCCCCATCAAGCTGGATGATGGTTCTAACCTAAAGATCAAAAAAGCCAAATTACGAGGTGAAGTTTCTGAGGGGATGATCTGTGCAGAAGACGAGCTTGGGCTTGGAACCGATCATGCCGGAATTATGGTGCTTGATGAAAACCTGAAGGTTGGAACTCCAATTTCTGAGATCTTTGAATTGTATGAAGATACCATCATAGATATTGCCATCACGCCAAACCGGCCGGATGCAACATGCCATTTGGGAGTTGCTCGCGATCTGTCCGCAGCGTTAAACCTGGAATTGAATAAACCTGAGATCCCATCCGGGAAAAATGTTCAGGCTTCTGATGACATCTCCATAAAAATTGAGAATGCTGCAAAATGCCATCGTTATGTAGGTAAGATGGTAGAAGGCGTTGAGATCAAAGAATCACCTCGCTGGTTGCAGAATAAGCTGAAAGCCATTGGCGTTCGTCCCGTTAATAATGTGGTTGATGTAACCAATTTTGTCATGTTTGAGCTGGGCCAGCCTCTTCATGCTTTTGACTATGCCTCTATACGTGGAAAAGAAATCGTAGTGAAGGATTTCGACAAGGAAATTGAATTCGAAACGCTGGATCATGTAAAGCGAAAGTGTTCACCTGGAACACTCTTTATTTGTGATGGTGAAAGTCCTGTAGCCATTGCCGGCGTAATGGGCGGTGTGAATTCCGAGGTAAGTGACAATACCACTGACGTCCTCATTGAAAGTGCCTATTTCGATCCTGGCTCTATCCGAAAGACCGCCAAAGAGCAAACACTGCAGACCGATGCCTCCTATCGTTTTGAACGGGGAATTGACCCTAATATTCAAGCTCTTGCTGCTGAACGAGCTGCTCAGTTAATTGCAGAAGTTGGCGGCGGAACCATCTCTGAAGAGACCATTGATATTCATCCAACTAAAACGGAATCGCATGCACTCACGCTTCGAAAGAGTTATGTAAACCGCCTGCTTGGAACTGATTTTGATACCGACACCATCAGCAATATTCTGGATGGACTGGATTTGAAAGAGGTTGATAAGAACGACGAAACCATCACTTATGAAATTCCAACCTTCCGTCCTGATCTGGAACGGGAAGTAGACCTGATCGAAGAAGTGGGCCGGCTGTTTGATTACAACAAGATTCCGGCTCCCGGACATGGCATTTTTGTTTCCTCTGAACCCATAAATGAGTGGGAAAAGTTAAATCAAAAGATCCGGGAAACTGCTCAGCAACTTGGGCTAAGGGAAATATATTCCAACTCTCTGATATCAGAAAAAGATGCTGCCCTGTACGGAGAACAGGACGAAATGATCGCGGCACTCAATCCGCTAAACAAAGATAACAGCACGTTACGCCCTTCCCTTTTGCATGGGTTTATGAGATCGGCCTCTTACAACTTCAACCGTAAAGCTTCCGGTGTTCGGTTCTTTGAACTGGGCCACATTTTTGAGAAGGACGATGAAGGAACATACTACGAAGGCATCAAAGAAGAAGTACATGTACTGCTCGGCCTTGCGGGACTGAAGCATCAGGACAGCTGGTTAAAGGAAGCAGAATCATATTCCGTATTTGATTTGAAATCGCTGGTGAACGCTTTTTTCACAAAGATCGGACTTTCAGATCACATAACATCCAAAGCAGCAAACGACACTACACTGGATTATTTCTGGGGTGATGTAAAGATCGGTTCCCTTTTTCTGCCCTCACAGGATCTTAAGAAAGCATACAATTTTGAACAGGATACCTTTGTAGCGGAGTTCTCCGTTTCAACCATTGCAGAAGCTCTAAAAGTGATCCCCGCTCACAACTTTCAGGCTGTGCCCAAGTTTCCCGCATTTGAATTCGACTTTGCGGTGATCGTTCCTCAACAAGTTACCGCAGGAGAGCTGATGGAAGTCATCAAGGAAAAGGCCGGCGATCAACTGCAAGACATTGATATATTTGATGTTTTTGAAGGTGAATCTATCGGAGAAGGGAATAAAAGTCTGGCCTTCAGACTACAATTCCTTGACCGTAACAAAACCTTGAATATCAAACAAGTAGAACCTATTATTCAGCGTATAGTTAAATCCCTTGAAAAACAATTTTCTGCAAAACTAAGAGGGTAATTAATCTCGAAAGCGTATGAATAAACTTGCACAACAAAGTGATAAATTCAGGCAATTGCTCGATGAAGTGGGCACCGAGGTTGAGGATCTTAAACAAGAGATCAGAGAACTGAAACGCGACAATGCGAAGCTGAAAGCCAAATTAGAAGAAGAGCACGAAAAACAGACTGACATCTTCTCAGCCATCAGCGAAAGTGAACGGCTGGCATTACGCCAACATGTGCAGGGGCTTATCCAAAAGATCGATCATCACCTGGGAGTTGATTCATGAAATCCATCAAAGTTTCCATACTTGGCAAGCAATACCCGCTGAAGGTTGAAGACCATGAAGAAGAAGCTATGCTGCGAATCTGCAAATTTGTGGATGAGCGTTTTAAAACCTATCGGCAGCAACTGGTGAAACAGCCGGAATCTACCGTTATGGTGCTGGCGGCGCTAAGTATTGCCGAAGAACTTTTTGAAGCCCGAAACGCCAGAAGTGAACAGGAAAATAGTGAAGAAGTATTGATGGAACGGGTTAATCACAGCCTTGAACGCTTGCTTACCGAGATCAAAGAATAGAATACCAAATCCCAAATTAAAGGAGTTAGTTTTGGCTGATACCCTCAGCATTTTTTTTGTAGGAGATATTGTCGGTGATCCCGGCATCGAAATGGTAAACACTTTTCTACCCAGCCTTATCAAGAAGTACGACGCCGATTTTGTGATCGCCAATGCTGAAAATTCTCACGAGGGCTTTGGCACCAATCGCCATATTATCAAAAACCTACTGGAGCTTGGAGTGAGCGTAATGACCGGAGGAAATCATTCTTTTGCCAAGTGGAAGGTATTTGACTATATGCGTGAGCATGATCACATCCTACGTCCTCTCAACTATCCAAAAGGAAATTCGGGACTGGGCTTCAGCGTTTTTCCTGTCCCCAATAAGGAACATCTAAAAGTAGGTGTTCTGAATTTGCAGGGACGAACGTTTATGAATGATATCGACGATCCATTTTCAGCAGCCGAGTGGGCACTGGAAAAGATCAAAGAAGAAACCGATATCATTTTCGTGGATTTTCATGCGGAAGCCTCCGCTGAAAAACAAGCTATGGGCTGGCATATTGATGGAAATGCTTCCGTGATGGTGGGAACCCATACCCATGTTCAGACCAATGATGCCCGCATTCTGCCACAAGGAACCGGCTACCTCACCGATGCCGGCATGACAGGATCATTCAACTCCGTGATAGGCATGGACAAAAAAGTAGCCATAAAACGCTTTACCACCGGTGTTCATCAAAAATATCAGTCTGCCAAGGGTGATAATCAGCTTTGTGGCGTATTTACCAAAATTGATGTTGAAAGCGGAAAATGCGTACATATTGAACCCGTCACCTATCCTGGTCTTGAAAACTCAAAATAATGACCATGTCTGATACAGAGATTGTTTTAGAGGCTAAGGATCTCCGGAAAAGTTTCCCTGCCGGACCCGGTAAAGATGAACTTCACGTATTAGAAGGGTTAAACCTGGAGATCCCTAAGGGAAGCATCACCTCTATAATTGGTTCCAGCGGCAGTGGCAAAAGTACACTACTGCATATTCTGGGCGGACTGGACACGACCGACAGCGGCGACGTATTATGGGGCGGTAAGAACATCACAGATTACAAACCCGATGACCTCGCTGAATTCAGAAACCGGTACATCGGTTTTGTTTTTCAGTTTCACCATTTACTACCTGAATTTACCGCGCTCGAGAATGTGGCCATGCCCGCTCTTATTGCAGGAACATCTCATAAAGAAGCATACAAAAGAGCCCAAGAACTATTAGATCTTTTTGGGATCGAAAGCCGCAAAGGTCACCGCCCTACAGAACTTTCTGGAGGGGAGCAGCAACGTGTTTCTATGGCGAGGGCACTTATGAATAATCCCAATATCATTCTGGCTGATGAACCAACCGGAAACCTGGATCAGGAGAACACCAACATTATTTTGGATCAGCTTTTTGAGCTTCGGGAAGCTGTTGGCGTTTCCGTATTACTGATCACACACGAAAAAGAAATTGCAGAACGCTCAGATCGAATTTTAAATCTTAAAAAAGGTATCTTAGAACCACTTTAGTGTTTTGGGAAGTCCTAAAACAGTCCTATTTTTACAATCTTAAAAATTCACAGCTACATTATTAAAAATTATGTCTAAACGACTTTCAAAAGAAGAATTAGAATCGGATCCGCTGATTGAAAATTTCAATCGGTTAAATGCCTTTTATGCAGAAAATAAGTCAACTGTAATAAGTGTTTTAGTTGCTTTGGTTTTAGTGATCGGAGGTTTTTTTGGGTGGAAGGCCTACTCTGAGAATCAGGAAACTGAAGCTCAAAATTATCTTGCTGTTGCCGAAACATTTTATACCAATGGTGAGTACGAAAGTGCACTTTACGGTGATGACGCCTCTCTTTCTTATGGATTTGATCAGATCGCTGATGAATATCCACTGACCAAGGCTGGAAACATGGCCAATTATTATGCGGCCGTATCCAGCTACGAGTTAGGCGATGTGGAAACTGCACTCACCTACATCATAGAATTTGATGTTCCAGAAGGTATTTTAGGTGTAGGGCCACTTACCTTCCATGCAAAATTACTTTTGGCTAATGGAAGTCATGAAGCAGCCGCTCAGAAATTCGTTGAAGCGGCCAACTGGTCTAAAAATGATGTAACCACCCCCTCCAATCTTTTTCAGGCTTCTCAGGCTTATTATGAAGCTGAGAATTATGATCGTGCAGGCAGCCTGGTAGATCAGATCATTAACGAATATCCCGAAAGCAGCCAATTTGTGAAAGCGCAAAAGTTGAAGGGAATGTTGGTGGCTGGGTAAACTTCACATCAACCTTTATGAATATAAAAAAGGCCTCAATCGAGGCCTTTTTTATTGATCTATAATTTTATTTGATCTGATTTCATTCTGATGCTTCTTAGTGAACAGAAGCTATATCCAAATTACTCAAACCCTAGGGTAATAATGATTGGTTATAATTCCCCTCTTCTTTCAACAAGTTTATCCTGAATTTCTCTTGCTTTGTCTTCGGTTAGACCGTAGCTGTACATAACCCATATTGCTAGTCCGGCTGTAACAGCAGGTATGACAATGTCTGCAATTCGAAGATTGGTCATAGTTTCGACACTCTGGGTAGCAGCATTTTGATCGAAGCCTACAATTTCCAAGACCAATCCTCCAAGTACGAGAGCAATGGCCTGTCCAAGTTTTACCATCCACCAATAGATGGCTCCAAAGGTACCCTCTTTTCTGGGCATTCCATTATTAAGCTCATCAAGGTCACAAACATCCGCAGTCATACTCATCATAAGCGTGAAGAGCCCTCCCAGGCCAAATGCCATAAAGGGAATAGGCATGAACATCAGCCATGGATTTTCCGGACTAAACCCCCACCACTTTAAGATATAACCAACAATAGAAAGTGCAGTTGATATAATAAAGGCTTTCCTCTTACCAAGCTTATCCGACATCCAAGAAACTATCGGGATCACAAGGAATGCAGTACCAATCGCCGTTACAGTAGAAAACCAGGCAGGCCAGTTACCAGCAGCACCATAATCACCGTTAAACATATAGAATACAATAATAAAGTAACTGAACGAAGCAACGAGCTGAAACCCATTAAATACCAAAAATGTGGCTCCGCATAATTTCACGAAAGGTTTATTCTGAAAAACCAGTTTAATGTCTTGAAACAACTGCTTAAAGTTCTCCCAGATCGTACTAAAATTAATCTCTTTTTGATTCTGGATCTTAGAAGAATCCATGCCTTTACAAAATATTGCCGGTAGCACCCCTAAGATCATACAGGCCCCACCTACTATATATGCCAACTGCCTTACTCCAACTGCTTGTGACTCAAATAGCTCAGGGTCAGCTATTATAACCCAGAACCAAGGCACGATCATCCAGGCAAATTGTCCCATAGTTTGAGAAAATGCCATTAAGCGTGTTCGCTCATTGTAGTCGGTTGTCATTTCATATCCCAACCCGATCAAAGGAGTTGCAAACATGGTATTTCCTAAAAGAAATACCATTGACATGATCAGAAAATACCAGAAAATATAAGTCTGAGAATCAGTCTCATCCAACTGCCAAAGCATAATGTAGAAGATGCCGCTTAAAATGGCCCCTATAAGAATATATGGCCGTCTTCTTCCCCATCTTGATTTTGTATTATCTGAAATGAAGCCCATGATGGGATCCGTCAGAGCATCAAATATTCGAGGTAAACCACTTAATAGCCCGGAAAGAAAAGGATCCATCCCAAAAGCTGTTAAAAGGAAAAACTGAAATACTGCCAATGCCCCGGGAAGAAGGTTTAACACCAGGTGCCCGGTACCATATGCGAATTTTTGACCTACTGGGACTCTGTCCTTTATAACAGTTTTTTTAGCTGACATTCTATATTCTGAAATTTAGATTGGTTAGTTCAAATTTATTTCAAATTTCTATGATGGAATTATAATAGTCTGTATAGCCTTTCGATCAATTGAGAATTCAGTAGCCTGACCATCAAGGTTCAGCTTGACCGAAGTTCTTTTCATCGTTGGGTTAAAAAGAACTACAGCAATACTTCCATCTGGATTTTGTGCGGCCGTCATCATGAGCTCAGTTTCGGAATGTTCAAATCCGATTCTTTTTGCCCCGGGTCGAATATATCTACTGAAGTGAGACATGGTGTAATACAAAGGCGTGAAATAAACTTCATCAGCATCAGGGTCTACGATCACAGGAGCTACACACCAGTTTTCAGCCCAGTTTGGCCCCCCTTGTCTATCCAGAACCATATTCCAGTCTATCCAGCCATCTACCCAGTTATTCAACGTTCCTATCATATCCCGGGCATACCGAAATACAGGTACATATTTTGGATGTAAGGGTTTTTGTTCTTCCGGAGCCCAATCATACCCCCAGTCTGTTGCCTCTTTCGACCAATACCATTCATCATCTCTCCATTTTGGTACTTCCGCATCAACGGTAGCCTCAGTCTGAATTATATATTTACCGGGAGCTGCCTCATGAGCATACTGCAAAGCATCTTCAAAGATCTTATACGTACTAGCATACCAGTGAACCGCAATTCCATCATAATAAGATGCAACTTCTTCATCTTCATACATGGCATCTACCCACTCATAGAGCTCATCTCCTCGATTTTGATCATACCCTAGAACAATAACATCATGACTGTCGGCTTCAAGTTGAGGACCAAGATGATTCACCAAAAACTCATTCATCTCTTCCGGAGTGTAATGCATGCTATCCCAGTTGCTATCGTTGCCCAAAGGTTCATTCTCGATAGTAATTCCCCAGATATCAATTCCTTCTTCATTGTAGGCAGTCAAATACTTCGAGAAATACAATGCCCAGGTATCGTAGTATTCGGGGAGTAACCTTCCTCCCTTCCAGTCGTTGTTGTCTTTCATCCATGGTGGGGCTGTCCATGGAGAGGAAATGATCCTGAATCCATCCGTTGATATTCTCATAGCATCTTTGATCATGGGAATAATGTCATCACGGTCTTCATCAATGGAAAAATTCGCCAGTGATTTATCTTCTTCCGGAGCGTAAGAGTAGTTGCCTAATGAGAAATCGCTCGAATTAATATGAGTCCTTGTCAGAGAGTAACGAGCTCCTGAATCTCCGAAATAAGCTTCCAGAATACGCTCTCTGTTTTCCTGACTTAACTCATTTAACAGATATGCAGATGACTCAGTAAAAGAACCTCCAAAACCGGTGATCTCCTGAAAAGTTTCCTCAGGTTTTAGAACTATTTCTAAAACAGCTGATGTATCTGTTTGATCAAACTCAGTAAGTTCTGTGAGCTGATTTCCAGCCTCGGAGGTTTCAAATATCTCCGTTTCGAGCTTGCTATTTTGAGTGCAACTTGTGAATAATGTGATCATCAATACTATAATGAATGAGAGTGTTGTCGCTTGTTTCATTGTATTTAATTGAGCTCTTCTGTTCTATTTTTAATTTCTTCCCTGGTTGGAGGAACCTTTACGGTTTTCATCATTTTACTTGTGTCACCGGCAAAAGATTTTTTGATCGGCATTCCATCTCTGGTCAATCCATCAAATACACCCGCTTCTACTTCATCCCAAAAGACGTATTTAGCTTCAGACTGTAAGTTGATCAATCCAAAATGATTCTCAGAACCCCCGGGATTCTCCGCATCTTTCCATTGTTCATCAAAAGCCTCAAAGTAAAACATAGAGATTCCGTTTTCTTCGGTCCATTCCCGCATCATATCATGATACATAGCCATCTTATATTCATCGGTAGCTTTAGAACCGTCATCTCCATAATAGCCATTTGATTCGGTAGCCCATCCGGTCTCTCCAATATGAACAGGCTTTTTAACGCCAATACTATCCATATATGCCACCACGCTTTGATATTGAGAAATGGCATAATCTCTGGATCTTGTCATAGCTGCCTTAATCTTTTCTTTGTCAGACAGATCTTTTTCAGTTTCTTCTACTCCCCAAAAATCAGGATTGTAATGTGTGTCGTGCATTGGATAGGTGTGCATGGAAATATAGTCGACTGATTTTATCAGAGCATTCAGATCTTCTTTGTGGTATTCCGTACCTCCGCCTCCCCAGGATGCAAAATTATCAGAACTGGTTATCCATAAAGATCTTGGAAGTTCACCTTGTTCTTTCAACTGCTGTAAATGCTTGACCCATTTCAGAATGATACCCGGCTCCACAAAATATTCCCATTGCCAGTGAACCATTGCCTCATTACCAACGGCTATGATCTTGACAATATCGGGATACTCCTTAGCCAGAGATACTGCACGGGCAATCTCCTCTGCATTTCTCGAACTGCCTTCATTGCGAATGCGATCGGGTTTATCCGTCCAGGCATTCTTGGCATCTATCCAGGCCCCCATCATAACATACATCTCAAAAGATGGATCTTCGGTTTTGAGCTCCCGAATTGCGCGTAATAAATTCGGTACCGCTTCCAGGTACAGATTATAAGTTCGAACGATCTTGATATCTAAAGCAGATAATATCTTCATGTCATCCTTCAGCTCAGAAATAGTAGGCTGAATATCACGTGACAATCCTCTATATCCGCTATAAGAGATCGCTTTATACTCCGGATTCCCAAGAATTTCAGCAGCTGTTATACCTGCTCTTCTATCGTTATTTTGAGTACAAGCACTCAGCCCCAAGACAAAAGCTATCAACAGGAAAGTGCCGGATTTTAGCATCAAATGATTTGATCTACGATTGGAATTTATCATTTATCTAAGCTCACTTTCTTTTAATGATACTGTGATCTGTTTCACGTTCCCTGATCTCTTGAATAGTTCATCTGAAAGTTGTTTTGTGAGACCCAGAGAATCTAACTCTTCAATTTCACCATCACTAAACTCTACTTTTATGCTATTGGTATCATTTAGTTTGTAGATTACGGGAACCTGACAGCATGTGAACAACAAACTATTCTCCGGAAGAGAAATTGAGTATTTTTCTTGTCCCAGATCAACCAGTTCAAAGGCTTTAGACTCAGCGATGAATGCATCACTGGAAAGGAGGAAAGGATCAAAACTCAGGATCCCATCCTCTACTCTCAATCCTAACTGAGCAAAACGAACTAAGATATCTTCTTTCACCTGTCCGGTCATGCCCGGTTGCTGAGCTCCACGGTGCTGCGGTGTATGCGAATATGGGTCTGTTGGAAATGCTCCATAAACTTCAGGATCTTTATGAATTCCAATTCCTTTACCTACTTCGTCAAAATGCTTCAACAGCTGATCCAAAGTTGAAGGATCAACTTGCCCTTCATGAGCTTCAATAGTTATCTCAGTTACCGCAAGATGCAGCTTTGAGACCATGTGCCAATAGATGGAACCAAGTCCTTCATAGGCGAAGAAGGTACCTGACCGACCGGTAAAAGATTTATGATCAAAGACCTGCTCGAAGATATCCAGAAGAAGTTGCTCTTCTTTCTTGATCATGGAACCATACTTCCCTGATCTCATTTCGTCTATTTTATTCTTCAGGTCTCTGGCATTCTTGAAATTACCGTTGAAGTGAAATCCTCCATTCACATCTTTATTTATGATATCAAGGTTTCCATCTGCAATCAGTGTCTGCAACAATTCTGACTTCTTAACTAGTTCTTCAGGAATGTTGTTTCGTTCCAGAAAACCTGGCAGATCCTTGTTTGGATATAAGATATAGCTTTGCTGATCTTTTCTGTAAAGTGCACTATTTCTAAGGGCATCAAGTACTTTCAGGGAATCTTCAGGGCTGAGATATTTGGAACTAAGTACGGCCACTTGCCCCTCAAGCATCTCATCCAGATAGGATATTGAAATTCCTTCACCCTCAACACTCATAAGGTTGTAAGCATGATAGAGGTTATCTTCACGCTTATTCGCCCGGATCGAATGTTCAAGATATTCAAGCGCTACTTCCACAAAATGCTGCACTTCGGAAAGGCTAAGACCAGACTTCTTTCCACTAAAACCTTGATCATAGATCGTGTTCCTGAAATCACTGCCCGCTTTACCCAATCCATCGGTAATATCTTTTCTTTTTTCATCATCAATGGATGTATCCAATAGCTGCTTTTTCTGTTCCAGCACAGCTTTGATATTGCTGAAAAACGTATTGAGCTCATCAGAGACTGCGATCTCATCAACTTCAGCTTCTTCCAACCTCGATTCAACAAACTTTAGAAATCGACGGAGATAATACAGCGTAACCATGGATACCCCATTTCCTACCAGGGCATTGTTGGCATCATTCCACTCCGGCCGTTGTGTGTTCATCCATATTCCACCTTCAGGAATGAAATTCGATATTTTCGAAAGCACGGTAGCCAATATCTTTTCAAGGAAATTTACGTGGTGGATGTCATCCTTGGAGCTTTTGAGTAATGCTCCATCAGCGCCAATTTCCGCAACTTTTTCTCTGATATCACGGTCCGATTCCATATCAAAATCGATGGTATCTTTCGGATCGTTTAAAATATCCTCATACGATTTGATGCGATAAGGCACATTGGCATACACGAAATTATTTTTTCTGAACAGAGCCTTGAATGCCTCAGGGCGATAATCATTATAGAACTCCAGAAACTTGAGCAGGTATATGATCTGATGATCTCCCCAGTAGCCAATATAGGACCAGGGATCATCCGGCTCGATGGTCTCCCAGTCGAAACCGCCCTTAGTAACCCGGTAAGGATTGTAACCGTCGAAGGTCGTTGCATTCAAAAATTTCGATATCATGCTCTCCACAAACAGTGGGTAAGAATGAACCAAAGCCTCCCAATTTTGGAAAATATCCCGCCAGTTCCCTTCATAATCTAAGATCTTGGAACCATCGACTTCGCTGTGGGTGTTAATAGAGAATTTATTCCATGGACGGCTGGGGTCTCCGTGACGGCGGCTGAATTTAAGGGATAAGTACTCTCCGGCTAAGCGGTCAAGATCTGCATCTTCACTTTCAGAAAGCAAACTATCCAGTTCAAATTTGGTGAAGGTCTCATTCAATTTACTGAAGAACACCGAATTTTGATCGAACACGGTGCTATTCGCATTCCGCAGATATTTCTCAAAATCAGCCTTTTCAACAACATAGTTCTTGTCAAAGGTACCCCCACGCATAATATTGAATAAAACGTTAGAGTAATGCCGTGCATCCTGATATTCGTCCGAAGTCGCTTCCAGTCCATCAGCACCAGCTACCAGTTGGATCAGTTTTTCAGTACCACGCTCTACATCTTGATCAACCCGTGATTTCAGATCCTCACCGGAACGAATAGCTTCATTCAGGCGAATCACATTTGGATGATTTTGATTTACATTAGCAACGATCATCCAGGATTTATCCTTTCCGCCTTCAAGGTTTATTTCAGTTTGAATGAAATAGGCTCCTTTCTCTCCTTTTACATCTGTTTCTTCTACAACAGGCACCATATCTCTGAACTTATCGAGCTGTAACGACGATAGAAGAAACCTGGGCTCCTCAAGTCCAAGTGACCAGACCACATTGGCTTTCAGGGCTTCGCTCGGTTCTGCTTTATCAACGATGATGGCGCTTAAGGCAAATATACCCAGCCCAGTATCTTTAACTAATTCACTGCGCTTATAGGCATCTACGAGGTTACTGGAACGGGTTTGCAGATCACTATTTACTCCGTGCGGAAGAATATTCTGAATTCCATCCAGCACTGATACCTTTTGCTCATCAGATGAGTGATTTATTAACTGTGATCTACGAACAAATCCAAATTCGTTGCTCGAATTCCATTCGTATTTAAAGGTTAGCTCCAGATCGTGATTGATTTCCTCAAACAAGATCTTATTGCCATATCGATTTTTGTACAGGTTTCTTGTGCATTTATATCGATAAGCATCTCTTTCTGAAAAAGGCTCCCAGACTTGTACTCCTTCATCTGTGAAAACTTGAAAGATGGTTTTACCTCCAGTAGTATCAGCAAGCTCTGTAAGCTTATCATCAGTATAATAAGGAAATAAAGCATATTCAGCGTTCTTTCTTCCGGCTGTCAATCCTCCGTTACTCGAAATAAACATCCAATGATTTGAATCACTGACAAGACTCATGAAGAAAGGTCTTAAATCATCGTGATCTGAAATTTTAAACCATGTTTCTTTTTCTGAATTTTCAATCGTTATGGACACAGTTAAAAAGTTTTTGTATTAATATTCGGGCCAGAACTTATTAGGCCATTATGTATTGTATATGAAATTGATCGCTGTATTTACCGCTCTTTCACCTTTCCTTACTAAGACCCGGGATCCGGATCTGATCGAAATGTTTTTTCAGTGATTCACTGGATGCATCTTCTGAATGCACATTATATTCATGTACTTCATCCAATAAGTAATATCCAAGTCTGGGCCGTAATTGGTAGAATCCTGAGGAGTCTGACTCCGCTTTTGCAGCCACCCCAAACCACTCTTCATTCATATTATTCTGCCCTTCCGTGTAGTCAAACTCATAGCCTCCATTTGCCCAGGATGCAAAAGTATTGTGGACCTCAAGATCTTTGTTTTGGTCATATTTCCACCATCCATCACTGAATTGGAAAGTGTAGGCACCGATCACATTTTCATCCCCCCCCATACCGGACGCATTTTTGTAGATCTCTTTCCAGTTTCCCTTCAGGTAATAAGCCTGAGCCTCTTCTGCCTCTTCCTGAGTTTTAACATTGTATGCATCTGAACCAAACTCCGTTAGTAAGACCGGTTTCCCATATTCCTTTTTGACGCGTTCAAAGAGATCAGTAAATGAGATCCCTCGATATGTGTTGGTGCCAAAAATATCAACGTCGGTCAGTTCTTCAGAAATGATATCTAAGAACTGTACATCCCCGTTACAGAAAGCCACCGGATGATTTCCATCCACTGATTTCATTATTTTTGAGGCCTCATTCATTAACCGATACATGGCCCGGGCTTGAGTGGTTGAATTTCTGTCCTCAACAGGGATGTCTTCCGTTTCCGCTCCCTCCCAGAAAAGTCCATAGTTATTTTCGTTACCTATCAAATATAAGAGCAGACCAGGCGTATTCTTGTATTCTTCAGCCAGTCGCTTAACCTCCTCCAACAATATTGTTTGAACCTGGGGATCAGCATAATTTGTCTGAGGAATCCATTCACCGTCGACAGAAACACCATAGCGTCCAAATGAATGGTTCAGCATCGTATAGATCCCATAATTCTCATAGATGTAGGTGATCCACTTTTGGGGAATGCCGGTATACACACGGATCGAGTTCACACCAATATCCTGAAGCAAACCCATTTCGTAGTCCAACGCTTTTTGAATGAAATCATCGGATTGTTCCCATAAGCTGTATGAATATGTTTTGCCTATGGGGACGTAGTTCCAGTTCATCCCATTAATGAACTCGGCTTCTCCGTCTATAAGAAGCTGCCATCCATCATCAGATAGATTCACGGAAACATGATTTGGCTGAGCATGTACAGATGGGTTGCTACATGAAAAAACGACTATAAACAGACAAGCTTTAATTATATCCATATCACATTCCGGTCTCATTATTTGGGATATAATGGCAGGAACTCAGAGCGGCTCCAAATCTATATTCACTGAATGAAATATTCATATGATCTTCTTAGTTATATGATACCTTCGGTGTTTGGCATTAAGATATTTTACGACTCGAGTATAAGTTCATGCAAATTTTATCTTTTTTTTGCATGATTTTCCTACTTCTTTCTAACTCCTAAACTAAATAAACAAACCATCAGCACTATAATTAAGCCTAAAGGTATTGAAATTTTCCGTTCGGAAATATGCTTTTTTCCTGAGTTATTTGCAAATTTAAGCAAAATTTTTCCTCAATTTGCGTTATACTATATGGGAGTGCTTTTACCCAGTCTTATTTTGGAAATTTGGCTTCGAATCGCATCTTAGAATTGGACTTTATCCTGTGATATTGGGAGTACTCAGCGTACATTAACCATGCATTAAATTTTTGATTATGACATTTTCCTTTCGAACCCTACTGAGCATCCTTTTTATTTCACTGATATTTTCATCAAGTGCTTTTGCCCAAAAATTTGAATTGGTTTGGAGTGATGAATTCAATGAAACTGAACTGGATGAAAGTATCTGGAATCCCTGGGAAGGAACCGCCTATAATAATGAATGGCAATATTACACCCCTCGCGAAAAGAATATATATGTAGAAGACGGAATGCTCTATCTGGTAGGGCTACGTGAAAATTATCAAGGACAACCATGGACTTCAGCTCGTATTAACACACAAGGCAACTTTGAGTTTCAATATGGCAAAGCAGAAATCCGAGCTAAGTTACCATTAGGGAAAGGTCTTTGGCCTGCTTTTTGGATGCTTGGTAGTAATATTGAGGATAATCAAATTGGTTGGCCTTATTCCGGTGAAATTGACATCATGGAATATCGTGGTCACTTACCTTATCAAACCAATGGGACCATACACTTTGCTGCCGAAGCACCGGAATTTCCGCGTACCCCAAACGAAGACCACCGGTATATTGGTCAGGAATATGACCTGCCCTCAGGAAGTTTTTCCGAAGATTTTCACTTGTATCAATTTGAATGGACAGATTCTGTACTGGTTTGGTCTATTGATGATGTTGAGTTCTACAGGCTTACACGAGAAGAGATCGAAGCGAGAACCAGCTACTACCCTTTTGATCAACCTTTCTACATAATTCTAAATTTAGCCATTGGTGGAGATTTCCTTGGCAATCAGCAGCCTGATGAAACTACCCCAGACAGAAATGAAGTGATCGTGGATTACGTACGTATATATCAGGATACGAATAAGGACCCCGAAGTAGAAACTGGTTTGGGAAGTTCAGAAACTGTAGAACCTTACGACCTGATCGAGTTATCAGCTGAAGCAGCTGATGAAGATGGAAGCATCGAAAAAGTTGTCTTTCTAATGAATGAAAACATTATCGCTGTTGACTCTGTAGCTCCATATCAAGCCACTTGGAGGCCAGGCATTGACGGTTGCTATGACTTTCAGGTTAAAGCTTATGATAATTTAAATAACATGGGTTCGAGCACACAAGAAACTGTTTTTATTGTTGGAACAGGTTGTGAAAAGCGTGCTTTTAATGACGAACCTCAAACATTTCCGGGAACGCTTCAATTTGAACACTATGATTATGGCGGTTTAGATAATGCCTACTATGACACTTCACCTGACACTAACCTGGGTAATAACCTGGGAAACGAATTCAGAGACACAGAAGCGGTAGATCTGATCCCAGATAAAAATCAAGAAGGTAATCACTTGCTCACAGAATTGGAGGCCGGAGAATGGACTACTTATCAGATTGAGGTCACCCAGTCAGGTATTTATGATCTTGAATTACGAGCTGTAGGAGGATCACAATCTGGTCGTTTAGATTTTATGATTGACGATGAGGATCTTGTCTATTATACACGTTTGGTGGCAAGAGATGGAGAACCTTACATCTCAAAAACCGTTACTGACGTTGAACTTACAGAAGGCTCATATGAACTAAAAATGGACGTCGTTCAAGACGGGAACGGGCTTAAACCGGATCGGCTTAAAGCCATTTTGACAGAGAGTATAACCTCGAATGAATCTTCAAGAGGAATCCCATCCACAGTAACACTGCATCAAAACTATCCGAATCCGTTTAATCCTAATACCAACATCTCTTTTAGTCTCGACCGACCACAACACACACATCTCTCTGTATACAATAGTCTGGGCCAGCATATAAAAACCCTTTACTCTGGCACATTAACACAAGGTAGCCACTCTTTTTCTTTTGATGCATCCGGCTACAGCAGTGGTATCTACTATTATCAGTTAACGTCTTCCACCGGGACTTGGACTCGGCAGATGCTGCTATTGAAATAACTCCTTTCCTCTTTTCTTCCTCTCAGCTTTACCTTGACATTTTTTTTATGCAGAGAGTGCTATGGTTTGGAAATTTTGTTGCTCGGCAATTTAAGCAAGTATAAGACTGGCTTAGGGAAGACGCCTACCTTGTAAGGAAGGATCATCGAAATGCTTCATAAGGCTCTCAAATGCAGTCGTATCAACCGATATTTCGGCATCAGCTCTTAGCTCCTGAATTTCTTTGACCACATTGTAGTATTTTGACATTCGTTCGATCACCTGATCCTGAACTTCTTCAAACTCCACTCTCTGCATATCTCTTTCACTTACATTCATCACATAAAAAGCTTCGCCTGAATTGGCTACTACTGTCTTATTGAGAGGAGCTCTAAATACATGAGATTGTAACGCATACACTTTTCTGACATCAGCACCCTTATGGTATTCGTAGTTTGGATAGGAATCAGGGGATGATTTTCCTGCTTGAATAGCATTTTTGATCTCCTGAGCAGCTTTAAAACTATCTGCTGTAATCACCCAACCTGAGAATGTTCTACTTTTGCCCGCATTCATGTCCATGCCACGGAAAGCTGCTTTTTGTTCTTCAATTGGAATATCAGGAACAGGTTGTTCAGACAAGTATTCTTTTACTAAGTAAGTCTTGTAAAATTTTGACCGGTAGTCCATATTGTACTCCACAATGGGGTCGTTTTCAATATCCTGAACCAAACCAGCTTCAAAAAATACCTGATTTCGAAGTGCTCTTCCCACTGAAGCCATGGTACGGTTTCTGGCTTCTTCCAGAGGAATTGTCTTAAGCCAGTCAAAATAATCTCCGGCAGTAAATATCCTTTCCTCTCCTAAGTGTGTGTAACTTGCTATCGGAGTATTGGGATTAAATTCTTGCTCTACAAATTCAACCTCAGCGCTTGTGGGATAACTGGAATTATCCTGTGGAATTCCTGATGGCACCGGATTTGAACGGTTTCTGGGTTTTATTTGTCGGATTCTTTCAAAAAGATCTCTGACTGATTCCTGATCTACATTCACATCAAGACTTTGCATATACGTCTGTACAAACGCATCTCCTTTTAGCGTCATAATACGTTTTTTGGTCAGTCCTGTGATCCCCTCTTTTTTGTATTCAAATTCAGCACTAGTCATAATAGGATTACCGATCCTGTTATTGACAAAAATGATGTGATACCCCTGACGGGTTCGAACGGGCTCTGAGTATTCTCCCGCTTTCAGTTCATATGCGGCCTCTCCAAAAGCGTCATCAACGTTGAAATAACTGATCTCCCCCAAATAACCAGCCGTTGAATCATATTGGGGAACATTATAGATCTCATTGGCCAGATCCAGAAAAGATTCTCCGTTCTGTAATCGTTGATAGGCTTGCTCGGCTTCTTTTTGATCTGTAAAGAAAAGGTGACTTACATGTAGCTTCACCTTGGTATTAAAAAAAGCAGTTTCAACTTGCTGTTCGTCTGGTAAAGAAAGCGTATCAAGAAAGGAGGCTGAGTAGAATCGGTCGGCCACAGAAATTCGGAGAACCTGGTCCATATATTCTTCATACTGCTCCCCGATTAGGTCGTATTTCCCTGCCTGTTGAGCTAATAAAATATCATCCGTTAAAGAGTTCAGAAATGCATATCGCTCCTCTTTAGTATCGTTTCTCCCACTACTAAGAATATGCTGAATATACGCCTGCTGGAAAAACTCAGCTGTCACCGTATCATCATTCACTACCGATACTGTGGGACCTTGGTCAAAGGTTTCTTCAGTTTGGGATGATTCTCTCTCGCATGAAAAAAATAGAATTGAAAGTAGTGCAAAAAAGACAACAGTCTTTTTCATAAACTGATATTATTTGTAATTAAAAATAGATCTTAAAGTCGATCATTCTAACGTTGCTAAGGTAGTTTTGTTGGGCAATGGCAAAATCAAAACCAATCCTGATATCACTTAGTGCCATATCGAAGCCCGCACCATAACCGACATGACTATCAACTTCATTTCCCAAGAAAAGATCTTTGTATCCACCTCTCAGGTAGAAATTTGTTGAATTCGTTGAGTACACGAACTCGGCTCCAAAATCTCCATTTAATTTCTGGTCATTGGTTTGGTGAGACTCTCCCATCAACCTAAAGGTGTAATAATCTGTTTTCACTACCGGGACTTTTATCCCAAATTTAAAAGACAGTGGCAAGTTCCAGGATTGTGTCTCCCTGTTAACAAAAACGCGGTCGTTATTTCCGGCATTTTCAGGATTCGGGTCGTAAGTATCACGAAGGTTGATCCCTCCCATTTGGAGTTGCCCACCAAAGTTTTGGATCGAAGCCGCAAGGGTTAGTCCATTCAAATAGTCCGTAATAAGAGTAAGGCCAATATCTACTGCAACCGCACTTGCCTTCATATCCCAAATTCGTTGGGATATATATTTAGCTTTTCCACCAATAAAAAAGTTGTCCGTAAGTGGTTGAGCATAGCTTAAGCCAAAGACCATGTCACTGGCATCAAACAGTTCGCCATTACCGTTCGGCTGGGTCTCTGTGGTAACTTCCATCGTTCCATAGCTAACAACGGCACCACTTAGCCCGATCACACCTTTGTTTGAAATAGGAATCGCTACACCAACAGCATTATAGTCAATGTCAGCAAACATTTGGTAATTGGAGAAGAACACGCCTCCTTTCTTTCCTTCGTGCTCAATTGCAATACCAGATACATTCCAGAATAAGGCATCTGCCCCACTTGCTGAAGCCGTGTATGCATGCCCCAACGCCGACGCCCTTGATCCCGTCCCTATTGTCAGGAAAGGTGCTGCTGTAGTTCCCACTTTACTCTGAGCTTGTATATCAGCCGCCAGAAAAAGCGCGATAAAAAATATACCTATGTATGTGACAAAACTTCTGTTCATGATCTTCTTGTTCTGCAATTTCATTACTTAATCACCGCAAATTTTCCAGTTTTCTCTCCTACTCCCGGTGCTTCTACGTGGAACACATAGATGCCGTATGCCACATCAAGTCCGTCTTTTGTGCGAAGATCCCAATCGACATCACCATCATTAGTATTTGTATTATGCTGTAAGGTCTGGATGAGTTCGCCTCTCACATTAAAGATCCTGATCGTACACTCCTGAGGAAGATTGATAAACTTGATCCTTCGTTCTCCACGCCCTTCCAGGGAATTACTTACCTGGGGTTCATACAAAGAGTATGCCCTATATGGATTTGGAACCACTTTGACATTCTCTAGTTCGGTAGCAGCAAGTTCTTCGTCTATGGAAGATTCACTGGTAGTGAACTGGAAGAAGTCGCCCTCTGCAAAGGGTTTGTTGTTTGAAATTCTGAGCACCTCGCCTTCACCCGGCATAACGGGAGTTTCTCCTGAAGGAGCCCGGAAGTTGATATTATGTCTCAGAACACGAACAGCTGCAGACTTTTGCTCCATGATGATCAGTTCATCTGAAATGTCATATTCCTCATTCTCATTTCTGTCAAGGACCAACAGTTCAGCAGCTTCTCCTGTCCGCAAATTAACGGCCATCACATTCAGGGAATCCCTTAGGTAAGTTGCTGTCTGAAATCTTGGAGGATAGTACACGTCATTGTCTGACCATCTTAATTCGAAGTCATCCGGAGTCAATTCGCCATTTCCAGTTTCATTCACCTCAAAATCAGCAAGCCAGTTCGTTTCATAGCCATCCACTCTTCTGGGATCGAAATTGAACTGCTCATTATCAGAACCGTAATTGCCAACCCAGCCAGATCTGCCGAGGTTATAACCGATCTCAATATCATTCTGAAACTGCATGATAAAGCCTTCGACCACTGGAGACGATTCTTCCATCTGCCGGCTAATCAAGGTATCAGACCTACTGACATTGATCAGGGAATATCCGGCTGTTGCATAATATTCCGGGCTGACTCGAGTATCTGCACTGTCTCTGAAGAGAACTCTGTATGTATCTCCAAATGGAACTTGTGAACGGTCCACAATGGTAATTCCCATTGAACCTGTCCCGATCCCTGAAGTAATTTGATCAAGATCATCTTCTGTTCCACTTTCAATGTAACCGGCCGGGCGGGCTCTTGGCGTCACAGCTTTAGCGTTGATGGATGAACCTGTGAGATTGAAGAACTGATCTACCCCAAAGTTGAATACATTTTCTTGCGGATCGATCTCAACCCTTCCTGTCGAATCTACCACGCCGCGATCGTAAGCCACAACAGCGTAGTAATAGGTAACTCCGTTGGTGACCTCCTCATCTACATAAAAGTATTGCAGGCCAGTATTTGAACCAAGCTGATATACAGCTGTATTATCGAGTACCGGCAAAGATCCTTGTATATCATTTACAAGATCCCACTGAGCGATTGGCTCATAGAAAGTCGGTGTTCCCTCTACGTTCGTGATCGTTCGGGCATCACTTAGTATGGGGTCCGTTCCTTTGTAGAGTCGGTATCCTTCAAAGTCGAATTCCTGAGTGAACCGGTCAAAACTGTTCACTGACACTGAATCCCAACCCAGGGTTACTTTACCATCCCCGGCAATAGCGGTAAGTGTTGGTGCAAAGGGAGGTTGTGCAAAATTATAGTTGGCATCATAGATATTTTGAACCGTGATACGGTTTCTAAAGAAGTCATTTTCGTCTTCACCAAATAACCATGAAAGGGAGAAAAAATCACTTACTGACGGTGGCAGATCAACCGGCCCTGATGTAAAGAGCACAAAAGGCTCATTATTTCGAAGTACTTCCGGTTCTTTGCCAATTTCTTCAAATAAATTTTCTTCGATCTTTTCCCAAATAAACTGGTCTTCCAGTAGGATGGTGAACTCATAATTCTGTCTAACACCCAGATCAAAACCACTTAAACCGATTTGATCTGACTCAGGTATATCAAGCTGGTCGAAATTTCGTTCTCCGTCCTGAGGAATTCCATCAGCCTGTCCAAAATCAGGTCCCGGATAACCGCGGTCATTCGGGCCCAATCCATCAACACCTGTATCAGAGTTCAGAAACTCACCGGGATCCCATTGTCCATTATCATTTTCATCCGAAAAAGAGATCCAATTCGCATTTTCATCACCGGTCCACCAGCGTCCGGCCTGGTAAGCAGGCAGTTGGTCTATAGAGCCATAGACGCGTTCAAAGTTGGCCATGTTATAGTTAGATTCGATGTAGTTTCGAATATTCTCTTGTCCTTCTATAAGCATTCCTGGTCCGGAATCACGGCGTTCATCAACGATCCCATCCTCATCATTATCCAGCATATCAAATGGATCAGCTGGACTTTCAAGGAAAGCAAAACCAGTATATCCCAATTCATACTGTCCCCCATTGGGAAGCGTTCCTAGCCCATTACTGTCCCATCCGTAAGCAATATCAAGCTGAGCATTGAAAGCGGCATTGTCATCCGTTTCATCATTATCACCACCAAGCCCATAGTCATTTCCCTGAGCAAAGAACAAGCTGTCGTGTTGTGTTTGTCCTACATTCGTGATCCGGTACAACATGAACATCGTATCTTCAGCCAGCAAGTTAGCCCACTGTAAATATCGGACTTGTATTTGCAGACCTAATCCCCCTTTGGTTGAATCTGTAGCATCCGGATAGTACACGCCATATTCACTATAGGGTTCGCCGGTATCTTCATCGATCTGATATCCCTTATTTTGAAGATCATCGATCACATAGTACGTTTCGAGATCGGCATTGAATACTCCTTTCCCGAATAAACCATTCCATGCTCCGGGCCAGCCGGGATCATCCGGATTGTCCAAACGATCTGGCCAAAAATCAGGCCAACTTTGTTGATCGTCACTGATAGCGGGAATTCGCTGAAAAGAACCACTTATCGGACTTACCCTATTTTGATTCAAAAATCCATTAAGAGGTTGCATACTCCATAATTCCCCTGAAGGGCTTCTTCTTTGTCCCGTTTCGCGATAGTTGATGGCAACCGGATTCAAGGTTGTATCAGACATGCCGGGATAATATTGTTGCCATTTTTCTCTTTCTCCAGTGACACGGCCGACAATGTAGAGACCAATTCCGTCAATATGCCGACCACCAATGGAACGGGGCCATACACCAAACGGTACATCGTTGTATCGGGATAATTCGCCCGTATTACGATAATTTGTTTCGATCAAATTACCATCCAATACTCCCCTGGATATCCAGTTGGAAGATCCCCGGTATTCATCGGGAATGGATGATTGGGCAAATGCAAATTCGGACAAGCCAATAAATGCAATTACACCTGCTAATAAAATTCTGTTTAGATACTTCTTATACATGTATTTCATTCTAAAATTTGACGCTAAATCCTATACTTATTCTTCTTGGTGCAGATAAAAACTCCGGACGTTCGAACCAATCATCATACGTATTTAACCCAAGAAGGCGACCTTGCCTTGCATTCACTTCATCAATGGTAAAATCAGGGCGTCCTGAATCGTTATATACCTGTTGTGGAGCTTTTGCATCGAAAAGATTTTCGATCTGAAGTATGAGTTGTGCATTTTGCCAAGGTAATGTGTAATAAGCTCTCAAATCACTTAGCAAAGTAGTAGGACGATCTACATTATTTGGAATGTAGGAAGTTACACCAGACCGTTCACTTGTATAAGGCCGGCCGGTGTTCAAACGATTTACTAATGTGATGTTTAGGTCATCGATCGGTACGAATGTCAAAATGCTATTGATCACATGCCGTCTATCCCAGGGTAAACGGGCCAGCACAGTTATATCATCAAGCCCCGCCTCTCTTCTAAGCTGACTATTACCCGAAACAAAAGCACTTCCATCAGCAAACTGAAGGGTATAATCCAGGTTCCACCGAAACGATCCAACAGGTCTTTGTGAAAGTGATAAGGTAAAGCCACGAATAGTTCCATAGTCCTGATTTTCCGGCCTTGTTACAATCCCGGAAGTAATCTCGTTTCGTTCGATCAATATGGCAGTCAGGTTACGAACATCCTTTGTGAATAGGGTTAGTTCCAAGCCAATATCTTCTGTTAATGCCTGCTGAAGCCCGATTTCAAATGTAGATGTTTGCTCCGGATCAATGTCAGGATTACCAAAGCTTGTGGTGGTCGAACCTTCCAATACAAAGTATTCAGGATTCAAATAAATGCTGTTGAAAGAAGGAGTTTGAAAGAAAAGACCGTAAGAAAATCGTACTACACCGGTCTCACTAATTGGGAATGCAACACCTATTCTTGGACTGATCTGTGTTTTAATACTTGCTGGTCTGCGATTGTAAACCGAGTCAGCAGGATTGTTTACATCGGGTATGTACTCCTGTCCACCTAATGAATAATTTTTTGGAACCAAAAAGTCCGGATCAAAATAATCAAATCGTACTCCGGCATTAATAATCAGGTTTTCCAGCTCTATCTTGTCTTGTATATAACCGGCAAATTCTATGGGATTCACATTTAGATCTCTAAAACCTGCTCCGGGATCACGACTCGGATTGATCTCAGGTTCAAATCCAGTACTGGAATCAATGATAATCCCATAACTTTCACTCGATATATCGTGAAGACGAACCTGTCCGCCCACTTTAACCTGGTGAACACGGTTAACCTGGCTTGTCACACTACCTACAATGGTATGTGTTTGTGTAAGGTCGTTACCATAGCCAAGATCGTTACCTCCTATAGCAAAAGCATAAGCCCCTGTTTGTTGACCAAAACGAGGCTGAACCAGGCGATCATCTAAAATACCGTCATACAGTTTGCTCTCGAACTCGGATCGCAGGTAACTATATGACAGATTGGAAAAGGTCTTCGATGAAAAGGAATGTCTTAGACTCAGAATATGCGTCTGGTTGAAGGTATACTGACTATTTCTTCCTCCGGGCACATATTTTCGGTCATGAGCATAGTAGCTGCTTTCTCCGGATTGAAGAAAGGCATTATAATCCAGTTTTGTAGTGCCTGTGAAGTTATATGTCAAACTGCCGTTTAAAGAATATCTTTTCCCACCGCTCATAGGTACAAAATCACCATCTCCTGTAGATTCTATGATCCAGTCTTGTTCAGGATTATTTGGGTCTGTATAGCCGCCAGGAGGACTTGATTGGATATAAGAAGATGAATCTGAGGGATTGAAAAGCTCTCTTCCAAACAGGGTCCCCTTATCATCGATGAATCTTCCTGTCAGCTGGATTCCCAATTTGTCCTTGATTATAGGTCCTCCTGCATTTAATTGAAAGTCTAAGCGGTTCGGGATTCCGGCAACTTCATAATAAGGTACTTCTTCTGTTTCAAAATCCAGGTAACTCAGATCTGATCCTGGATCTGCATTACGTTCTAAAAAGTTAAGTTTTCTGTTACTGGCAATTGCCCTGACCAAGCCGCGGGTGTCAAAACTCCATTCATTTGGAACATCTTTAGTTACAATATTTACTACACCGGAAAGTGCTTGTCCATATTCAGCATTAAACACACCACTTATAACTTCCAGGCTGGAAACCATGTTTTGCTCAACCTCAAATCCAGCGCTGTTTGTATAAGAGTTATTAATTGGAACACCGTTCACAACATAGGCAACCTCACCTATTCTGCCTCCCCTGAAGTGCCCTTCTACCACACCAGCCTGAAGGTTAACAACATCATTAACAGACTGAACGGGAAGATCTTCGATCTCTTCAGAACTTACATAGGAAGTTGTAGTAGTACGATCCTTTTCAACTATGGGGCGTTCAGCTGTTACAACCACCTCCTCTCCTTCAATGACCTGTTCCTGAAGCTGGACATTTATCTCTGTAGTACGGTCTATGATCACCTCTACGTTTTTGACCCGTGTTTCCGCGAAACCGATGAACTTAAACACCAAATGGTATACACCTGGATCTACGTTAATGATACTGTAGAAACCATCAGGTTCAGTGATGGTACCTCTGTTTGTTCCATCAATGATAATCTGAACTCCCGGTAATGGGTCTCCATACTCGTCAGTAACTTTTCCGGATATTTTCCCTTTGCTTTGAGATAAAGCCGCAACTGGCATCAGTAATAATATCAAGAGTACCAGTAGATCTCGAGCTGATGATAAATTCATGAGTAAAATTGGTTAAAATTTAGAATAGAGAAGGTGCCTTCACACACCTTCTCAGTTTAAATACTTCAAAAATTATTTGATCAGCATCATTTTCTTGCTGCTGCTGAATTTGCCGGCTTCGATTCTGTAAATGTACAGTCCCGAGCTGAACATGGACGCATCGAAATTAACAGTATGCGCTCCGGATGTCATTTGCTGTCCGTCGATCAAGGTTGCAACTCTTTGTCCAAGAATGTTATAGATAGAGAGTTGAACTTTTTGACTGCTTGGCAGCGTAAATCCAATTTTTGTAGTTGGGTTAAATGGATTTGGATAATTTTGATCCAGGTTGAAACGCAGTGGAGTATCTACAAATTGCTCGTTACTGGTAACAAGGTCACTTCCCGCGATTGCAGCAGAACCCAACATGGTGATATTATCGTCACCCTCGTAGTTGAACCCTCCGGCCAAAGAAGATGGATATGTAATAACATGAGATGGATTTTCCCACCAGTTACCACCGTCGCCACTGTCTTTGTCGTATAATTCAAAACTCAGTGGAATATACTTGAGAGCATTTTTCTCAGGCAGTACCAATGGTTCATCTATAGGTTCACCACTATCATCAGTAGCTACTAAAAGATCATTTACATCAAATGCTGTTACAGCTCTCCAACCAACTCGGCTTTCACCTTCTACTATATTTTCATATAAAGAAGTAAAGGTAAATTGATGCTCACTGTTGTAATATAGCGTATTGTATGGTTTGTCAGGATCTTCAGTATTGTGCTCTGTCACCCAGAAACGAGTCAACATTCCATCTGGACCAGGATCGGTACTTTCGGAACTCATTTTAGGCTGTAGAGATAGGAAATAATCTGGCTTATCACCACGACTTCTGAATTCATTGGTAGTACCTGTTGCGAAATCAACATCGTAGGTACCAAAGTGAATTTTCAGCTGGTCTTTAAGGTAATAGTTCCATTCCAGATCACCGTCGCTAAACTCAGAAGACAGGTCTCCTGTCCCAACTCCCGGTATAAATGTATTAGGGTCCTGGTTCTCACGAGGATATACCGTTGTACCAAACATATCGGTTGGTGCGGATGTTGGTCCCGCAAGAATGTCATCATCATAAGCTTCTACGAAAATATACATTGTTTGCAGTCCTTCGGCTCTACCAAATGCCATCCAAACCTGAGCTGAGGCGTCTGTCTGATCAATTCCCTCTTCTGATAGTAAGAAAGGCTTAAAATCATCTGTGGGCCAGCTCTCAAGATTGATCTCTCCTGATTCAAGATCAGAAATGATCTGTTCTTCTTGCTCAGTTGATAGTTCAAATATGTAAGGCATTACATCGCCAGTAGCCGTTACATTAGATGCAGTAAAGTTGGTTGGCGACTTGATGCTGTACTGTGTAGTTGGAACTACAGCATAATGGTACTCTACACCACTTACAGAAGGGTGAGGCAGCTCAGCTTCGTGAGTATAACTCAGAGCATCTGAAGTTCGGAAACTACCGATGAATTTAACTCCTTCGTCTTCAATGCTTTCAATTTCAGAGCCACTGTAATACAACTCATAGTTGAAAATATTGGAGCTTACATCGTGGTCCCAGGAAATATTTACTTCCCCTTGGCTTGATTCAGAAACCACGTTTCCGGGCAAGTCAGGCAATGCAGTAGCTACACTTAGATCCGTTTCGGAACGAGAACCAATGAAGAAGTCATCCACATAGAATGCACCACTTTGGTTGTTACCTAATCGGAAAGCAATTCTTCCCAATTTGCCCCACTCCGGGTCGCCACCCAGTGTAGAATCGTTAGGGCTGACATCCATACTTCCATTCCATGCGGTTGGGAACGTCCATTTTTCTTGCTCTTCGCTGTATTGTTCGCTTGCAGGAAGCGGATCTCCATTCAGATCTAAACCTTTCAATGCAGAATCGTGCTCAGCAATAGTTGGTTTTGGCAATGGAATCGCAAGCTCATGCCATTCATTGTCATAATATTCGCCCAATGGATACGCAATACCCCATTGTAGATCACTGTTTGTACCGTTTGTGACATCTGCAAGCATCAGGCTACCTGTTGCTCTCAACACACCTTCAGCATCCGTGTGATCCGCAGGATTGATTCGGATTCTCAGATATACAGTATCTACATCGGCCATATTTTGAGAGAAATCTACTCCACCGGAGCCTCCCATATCCCAGAAGTATCCTAATTCGAAGAAAGCTCCTCCGTCTCCCAAACGGTGAACGAGATTATCTTCTTCAATAACATCTTCAACAACTGTTCCATCAATGCTTGGAACTAATACATTCGGTCCGTCAACAAATAGAATTTTGTTGTCTCCAAACGGAGGATTTGGCGGATCGTTCTTAATAAATGTAACGTCATCCCAATAATAGGTCTGTTCACCTGCATCAGCTCCGGCAGTACCGAAATTGAAGAAAATGGAAGCTTTGCTATATACGTTAGCAGTATTGAGCTCTGCCGTTCCTTCTACCTGATTCGTAAAATCAAACTCAAGTGTTTCCCAGCCTTCAGCTACGGTTGTATTAACCTCAGTTTCTACACTTATATTAGCATCAGCAGCGTCTTCAACTTTCAATCGTACAGGTACATCTGCAGCTGGAGACCAAACTCGAATAGTCATCACTGTGCTAAATTCAGAGAAAGGAACCGGGGCTGTAAAACCGGCGGCACCACCAATTGTTGTACCTGCCCAGGTTTGAGCAGAATCTGTTTTCACTGATTTGGCAACCAGGTTTTCATCATCGGTAGGATCTACAACGATTTCGGAAACATTATTTCCAAAATCAGTCAATGCATAATCTACACTGGCTGTATCTTCAAAAGATACCGGTAGAGAAACCATATCCTTAACATCACCTGAACCCCCACCTTCAACTCCAACTTGTTTAAGGGACATATTATCAACTATGAAGTCGTCGGCCGATAATCCTAATTCAAAAGCGAACTTAACCGGATCTACAGTCTGAGACAGGTTAAATTCAAATTCGTAGGTTTGCATCTCAGTATTGGCCACAGAGTCAACAACAAAGAATGACGTAAATGATCCTCCATTTTCACCAAAGTAAAGTCTGAATGGGCGGCCATCAACATTTGACTGCGCATCAAAACTAATCACATACGATTCACCGGCTACCAACATATTAAGCTGTTCAGCGGAAAATTCCTGAATAAATTGCAGATGCCATGTAGCCGGACTTTCTGTAATAGTAGCATTGGTTACGGTAGCCTGACCATCAGTAACGCCAAAATCAGCCGTTGCACCTTCTCCTTGGAAATTGGTCCACTCGGGAGCTAATTCTCCGGTTGAGAAATCACCATTAACTAAAATTTCAGGTCCTAAATTAGCTTCTGCAGATTCAAGTACAATATTATCTACCGTAAAATCTCCATCAGACAGACCCAATTCAAAAGCGAACTTAACCGGATCTACCGTCTGAGACAGGGTAAATTCAAATTCGTAGGTTTGCATCTCAGTATTGGCCACAGAATCCACAACAAAGAATGACGTAAATGATCCTCCATTTTCACCGAAGTAAAGTCTGAATGGCCGGCCATCAATACTTGACTGAGCATCAAAACTGATTCGGTAAGATTCACCTGCCACTAACATGCCAATTTGTTCTGCAGAAAACTCTTGAATGAATTGCAGATGCCATGTAGCCGGACTTCCGGCAGTTGTAACATTTGTCACCGTAGCCTGACCGTCGGTTACACTAAAATCAGCCGTTGCACCCTCTCCTTGAAAGTTTATCCAAGCAGGAGCTAATTCTCCAGAAGAGAAATCACCATCCATTATAATATTGTCTTGAGCTAATGCAGGCTGTGCTACCAGGAATATACTGGCTGCTATACCTAACAAAAGACTCTTAAACACTGTAGCCTTTTTCATAATTGTATTATTGAGTTTTAAATTTTAGGAAGCGCTTCTTCAGAAGCTCTCTTAAAGTAAATTTTACGAAACTATTATGCAAATAAAAGAAATATTTTGCACTGATTTGCACAATGACTTCATCAGGCATACAATAACTCCATCTAATATGAATACTATATAAAGACACGAAAATGATTTCATTTAAACACAAAACCCCAAAAAAGACCTTATAAGTACGTTTATCAATTCATTAAATGACCATGTCCCTCCATTTTTTTATTACGCAAATTTTGCATAAACTTAATTCAAGAAGGGTTATATTACATCTTATCATCAGTAATAAGGCAAATTTACATCTAGTATATCACAGGCAAAAGACAGCCTGCACTACTTACCATAAAATATTCGGCGATGAAAGTTACACTAAAACATATAGCAGAAGAGACAGGGTATTCCATTTCAACCGTTTCACGTGTATTGAATGGAACAGGAAATATTAGTGCCGAGGTACAAAAAGAGGTAGTTAAAGCAGCAGAAAGACTAAATTACCCATTTGCCAAGTCAAAAATACCGATCTATTCTAATGGTACTCTGCATATGGCATTGGTTACCGATTTTCAAGAAGGCGAATTCTACTCTTCTTTCTTCCATGGCTTTAGTCAAGCAGCAAAAAATGCCGATATACAATTATCCCTAATTGATGTTGAAGATCATTATGAAGAGTTGAGTAAAACGATCAACCAGCTTGACCAACAAGTTATAGATGGTATTTGCTTGTTTATGCCACAAATGGACCAGATAGATTACAAAAACCTGCTCAAGGAAACACGTAATACCATTCCTATTGTCTCTAACACCATGATTCAAAGCCCAGTTGTGCCCACCGTTACCTTTGATGGGTTAAGTGGCGGTCACCTTGCGGCTGAACACTTTATAAACAAGGGATATGAAAGCTTTGGGATTATAAAAGGCCCCTTCGAGAAAGCTGAATCCAGATTTAGATACAATGGTTTTAAGGATCACCTTGAGCATCTGGGATACACCCTTAAATTGGAGGCAGAGGGAGACTTTAGATTCCGCAGCGGTGTAAAGGCATTTGAAGATTTTGAAAGATTAGAGGATAAACCAGAAGCTATATTCGCCTCAAACGATCTTATGCTCAAAGGTTTTATGGAGGCAGCTAAAAATAAGGGGTACAAAATTCCGGAAGACGTAGCGTTAATTGGATTCGACAACACCCCTATGTGCGTTGAAAGCTATCCAAAGATAACCTCTATTAATACTGATTTTAAAGCTCTTGGGAAAGAGACTTTTAAAGTACTTAGAGATATAATATCTAATGACCACAGCCGGAATGGAACACTCAGCCTGGTACCAGTATCTTTGATAGAAAGAGAGACTGCATAAAAATTATGCAAATTTTTGTTTATTTTTTGCCTTTATTTGCATTAATTGTTTTCGGTTCGAATTAGTCACATTTCAGCCTTACAAAAATTTAGAATGCATCGATGTCAAAGAATTTACTTCTCATTTTTTTCTTCATGATACCTACATCAACTATTGCCCAATCAACAAGCGCTGTATACAAGGATCCTTCTAATTCTATTGAAAACCGGGTTCTCGATCTACTATCCAGAATGACCCTTGAGGAAAAAGTCGGACAGATGACTCAGCTGAATATTACGCTGATCAATAATACCGGAAAGCAGCGCAATGTAGAGCTTAATGAACGCAAAGCTCGCACATACATTAATGATCATCACATTGGTTCTTTTCTAAATGGAGAAGCGGTTCCAGCGATAGAATGGTTCGAATACATCGATCAGCTACAGCGCATTGCAGTTGAAGAAACGAGATTGGGTATTCCTATTATTTATGGGATTGATCATATGCATGGAGCGAGTTACCTGGCTGGATCTACTATTTTTCCTCATAATTTAAACCTTGCAGCTACATTCAACATTAAACATGCAAAGCAGACCGCAAGAATTACCGCTATAGAGTCCGCGGATCTGGGACATCACTGGAATTTTGCTCCTGTACTTGATCTGGGGCGTAATCCGAGGTGGCCACGTCTTTATGAGACCTTTGGCGAATCTCCTTTTGTAGCCGCCCAAATGGGGGCCGCTTATGTAGATGGCTTGATCAATAATGAAGAAATCAAACCTTATAAAATGGCTGCTACCGGTAAACATTTTATCGGCTATTCAGTCCCAAAATCTGGATGGGACCGTACCCCAGTCGATCTTTCTGACCAAGCGCTTTATGAATTTCATCTTCCTGCCTTCAAAGCTGCCATGGAAGCAGGAATGCAAACGGTCATGTTGAATAGCGGTGAAGTTAATGGTGTGCCAGTGCATGCTTCCAAAAAACTATTAACCGATCTTTTACGCGAACAACTCCATTTTGAGGGTGTTATTCTAACAGACTGGGATGATATCGGGAAGCTGGTCGACTACCACCATGTTGCTAAGGATTATACTGAAGCAACCGAAATGTCTGTCAACGCTGGTATTGATATGAGTATGACACCAACCAGTCTGGATTTTAATGTATCATTACTTGAATTAGTGAAACAGGATAGAATTTCTGAGGAAAGAATTAATGAATCAGTAAAACGGATTCTAACTCTCAAATTCGAACTTGGACTTTTTGAGAACCCCTACCCCAGGAAAGATCGTTTAAATAGAATAGGTTCTGATCAATATAAATCAAAGGCAAAGTCGGCTGCTGAAGAATCTATCGTTCTTCTGAAAAACGATAACGAAATATTACCTTTGTCTAAAGAAACTAATAAAATATTATTAATAGGTCCTTCTGCCAATAAGAAAGCAGAATTAGGTGGAGGCTGGACAATAGGCTGGCAGGGAGCCTCTGAAGATCGCTACCCGGAAGATATGCACACTGTTTATTCAGCACTTAAAGCTGAATTTATCAATTCGGAGATCACATTACTACCACCAAATACACCAAACCCTGAGATTCAAAAAGCAGCAAAAGATCATGATGTAATTATCATTGCTTTCGGTGAAGAGCCATATACTGAATTTATTGGAAATATAACTTCCCTCGAAATTCCAGCAGATCAAAAATCACTCATCAAAGCAGCGACAAACACTCAAATTCCTACAATTGGGGTATTCATCGGTGGACGCCCAAGGATCGTGTCAGACGTCATTGACGATATGCAGGCTTTCCTATGGGCAGGTCTTCCGGGTTTTGAAGGAGCTGAGGCCATCGCCAATATAATTACCGGCGATGTAAACCCCAGTGGTAAACTGCCTATTTCATATCCAACATTTGTCGGACATTTTGTTCCATATAATCATAAGGCAAGTGATGTATACGTATTCAATTCTGAAGAAGAAAATTTTATAGCTCAGGATGAACATAACGTATGGGAATGGCCTTTTGGGCATGGTCTAAGTTATACCACTTTTGAATATTCTGATGTTGAATTATCAGATACACAGATATCCAAAGATGGAGAAATTGTTGCAAGTGTAACGGTAACCAACACAGGGAAAAGAACCGGAATGGAATCTGTTATTTGGTATATAAAAGATCATGTCGGAACTATTACCCGACCGGTGCGTGAAGTCAAACATTTTGAGAAGATCTCCCTTGAACCCGGAGAATCAAAAACACTCACATTTAGTATCCGACCGAATCTACATCTTTCCTTTCCCGACTTTGACGGCAACTACTTACTTGAGGACGGTGATTTTTCCGTAATTGTAGACGATAAATTTAAGTCTTTTGCGTTCAAAAAGAGCGAATCAAAGTAGAAGCTATTTTATGAGTAACAGCAAAAAGTTTTCACCCATTGGTACATTCTTGGTCTTATCAACACTACTATTCGCATTAGGTTGCTCAGCCGGTGCTGAAAAAGAGAGTGCTTCAAAAGTTACTATCGAATCAACCGGCAATGCATTCCAACTGTATGTAAACGAAGAACCTTACTTCATAAAGGGTGCCGGCGGATCCGAAAAACTCGACGTGCTATCGTCAAATGGTGGAAACTCGATCAGAACATGGAATACCAACAATTTGGAAGTAATTCTAAATGAAGCTCATAAGAATGGAATCATGGTTACGGCAGGGCTATGGGTACAGCATGAACGACATGGATTTAATTACAGTGATCAAGAAGCGGTACAAACTCAATTAGAGGATTTCACTCAAGTAGTAGAGAAATTTAAAGATCATCCTGCTCTGCTTATGTGGGCTATCGGAAACGAGATGGAGCTCAATGCTTCAAATATGAATGTATGGAATGCTGTCAATGACATAGCTAAAATGATCAAGGAGATTGATCCGAATCACCCTACAATGACGGTAGTTGCAGAGATAAACAGCAACAAAATTACGCACCTGATCTCAAAGGCTCCTGATATAGATATCTTAGGTATTAATTCTTACGGAAGTATAGGGTCTATTCCTGAACGGGTTCGTCGGCTTGGGTGGGAGCGTCCTTACATCATAACTGAATGGGGACCAAACGGTCATTGGGAAGTTCCTTCTACCGCCTGGGGAGCCCCTATAGAACAAACCAGTACAGAAAAGGCAGATTTGTATCAAAGCCGTTATCAAAATGTGATCTTGGCTGACGACGAACGATGTCTGGGTTCTTTCGTATTTCTGTGGGGACAAAAACAAGAACGTACATCAACCTGGTACGGACTTTTTCTGGATTCCGGAGAGCAAACAGCAACTGTAGATGCCATGAATTACAACTGGACTGGTTCCTGGCCTTCAAACAGAGCTCCAAAAATTACGAACCTTACCGTCAATGAGCGTAAGGCTCATCAAAATGTTCGTATTCAGCTGGGAAAAGTAGCCACTGCAAAAGTTGACACTGAAGATCTTGAAAATGATGACCTAAGAATTGAATGGGTTGTCACAAGAGAAAGTACCGACCATGGAAACGGAGGAGATTCTGAAAGACGTCCAGAAGAGATTACAGACCTTTTCATCTATTTTGATTCTGAAGGCGCAGCTTCGTTTGAAACTCCGGATCAGCCCGGTGCATACCGCTTATTTGTTTATGTATTTGACGGTCATGGCAAAGCTGCTACTGCCAATATCCCCTTCTCAGTGTACTAAAAGTTTCTAAAGTCTTTGAGCTTTGAGCTGCACGTAAAAAAGATTTCCCCAATCCGTGCAATCCCAAAATCTCTCTAATCTAAGGTCACATATTACGCCGATACTGCCCGCCAACCTCATACAATGCATGAGAGATCTGTCCCAGTGAAGCCACTTTCACCGTTTCCATAAGCTCTTCAAACAGATTTCCATCGTTGCGGGCTACTTCTTTGAGTTGTTCGATGGCTTCTTCGGCATCTTTTTCGTTCCGTTTCCAGAATTGCTCAAGGTTTTCGATCTGCTGTCGTTTTTCTTCTTCCGTGGAGCGAATGAGGTCGACCTCTTTTTCTTCCTCTTCTCCTCCATTTTCTTTTTGAAAGGTATTTACGCCAACAATGGGCAGCTCACCTGAGTGTTTCTTGGATTCGTAATACAACGACTCATCCTGGATCTTTCCGCGTTGATACATATTCTCCATCGCGCCCAGCACACCCCCTCTTTCAGTGATGCGGTCAAACTCCGTCAGGATAGCTTCTTCCACCAGATCGGTCAGCTCTTCAATGAAATACGAACCTTGATTAATGTTCTCATTCTTGGCCGTTCCCATCTCTTTATTGATGATCATCTGAATGGCTAGTGCACGACGTACCGATTCTTCAGTCGGAGTAGTAATCGCCTCGTCATAAGCATTGGTATGCAGGGAGTTACAGTTATCGTAGATCGCCAATAAGGCCTGCAAAGTAGTGCGGATATCATTGAACTGAATTTCCTGAGCATGCAGCGAACGTCCACTGGTTTGAATGTGGTATTTCAGCTTCTGAGAGCGGTCGTTGGCTTCGTACTTATTCTTCATGGCTACCGCCCAGATTCTTCGGGCTACCCTACCAATCACCGCATATTCCGGATCCAAACCATTACTGAAAAAGAAGGAAAGGTTATGGGCAAAATCATCCACATCCAGTCCGCGGGCGAGATAGTACTCCACAAACGTAAACCCATTTGCAAGCGTAAAAGCAGCTTGCGTAATGGGATTCGCTCCTGCCTCTGCAATGTGATAACCTGAGATGGAAACTGAATAGTAATTTCTGACTTTATGCTCGGTGAAATAGGTTTGAATGTCGCCCATCATCTTCAAGGCAAATTCGGTAGAGAAAATACAGGTATTCTGAGCCTGGTCTTCTTTCAAGATGTCGGCCTGAACGGTTCCCCGTACCACAGACAGCGTATCTTCCTTGATCTTATTGTAGGTTTCTTCGGGAAGCAGCTGATCCCCGGAGATTCCTAAAGTAGATAAGCCAAAGCCATCACTTCCCTCCGGTACCTCTCCTGTATAATCGGGTTGCTGAACCCCTCGTTCCTTAAAGTATTTCTTGATCTTCTTTTGGGCTTCTTCCCACTTTCCATTCTCTTTCAGATAGCGCTCCACTTCCTGATCGATAGCCGTGTTCATGAACATCGCCAGTATCATTGGCGCCGGACCATTAATGGTCATAGAAACGGATGTTTTCGGGGAAGTTAGCTCAAAGCCGGAATACAGCTTCTTCATATCATCCAGCGTACAAATGCTTACCCCGGAGTTACCAATCTTACCGTAAATATCAGGTCGATATCCCGGATCTTCACCATAAAGTGTCACCGAGTCAAAAGCCGTCGAAAGTCGCGCAGCCGGCATGCCTTCACTCACATAATGAAATCGCTTGTTGGTACGCTCGGGCGTTCCTTCCCCTGCAAACATTCGGGTTGGATCTTCCCCTTCCCGTTTGAATGGAAATACCCCGGCTGTGTATGGAAAATAACCGGGCAGATTTTCCTTCAGCGCAAACTTAAGTTGCTCGCCTTTGTGCTTCGTTTTGGGAAGTGCCACGCGCGGAATCATCAATCCACTCAGCGATTCTCTGTACAGCTGATTTTTAAATTTCTTGTCCCGGATCTGCACCTCAAAATACTCTTGCTGATATTTCTCAAACAGCTCATTCCATCCTTCCAGGATTTTCTTGGGCAGTGAATCTAGCATCGATAACCAGTGCTCGCGCATCTTGGACAGATTATCCTCCATCACCTGTTTTTCGTCAGGATTCCAGCTTTCGAGCTGATCAATAGTTCCGGAAACCTGATCCAGTTTTGAAGCTACATCCACTTGCTCTTCCACCCACTCGTGATAATCCCGAACCGTTTCAGAGATCTCAGACAAATACCGAACGCGTTTTCCAGGTATGATAGCCTGAGCCTGAATATCCTCAGCCGGATTGGGATTGGTGTAGATCTTCGTCTCCCAGCCAATATCATAACGATCATTCACGCGATCAATCAGTGCCTTGAATAACCGGTTCACTCCTTCATCATTAAATTGCGCCGCAATGGTTGGATACACGGGCATATCTTCCTGTTTGGCGTGCCATTGACCCAGATTACGGATCATTTGCTTGCGGATATCACGGAGGGCATCCAACGAACCTTTTTTCTCAAATTTATTCAATACAACCAGTTCAGCCAGATCCAGCATGTTGATCTTCTCAAGCTGTGTAGACGCACCGTACTCGCTGGTCATTACATACACCGGGATATCCGTGTATTCGACGATCTCAGTGCCACTCTGACCAATTCCTGACGTCTCCACAATGATCAGATCAAATCCCGCAGCCTTATACAATTCAATGGCTCCAAGCAGTCCCTTGCTCGTGGCACGATTGGAAGCCCGTGTTGCCATACTGCGCATATACACCTGCTCTGTGTCTATGCTGTTCATCCGAATGCGATCTCCGAGTAAAGCGCCACCGGTTTTTATTTTGGAAGGATCTACGGAGATGATCCCAATTGTAAGATCTTCAAATTCTGTCAAAAAACGTCGTACCAGCTCATCCGTAAGCGAGCTCTTGCCGGCCCCACCTGTCCCTGTAATCCCAATTAGCGGTATGGTCTTTTCAGGGATCTCGATTTCAGTCTCATCATCATTCAGAAGTTTTCCTTCTCTGTAGAAAAGTACGTCCTGATGTTCATTTTCTATAGCAGTTAAAGCACGGGCAAGCGCACCATTATCCCGCTCAGCCACTTTTTTCATATCAGGCTTCGCAACTGAGATGGGATCAAAATCACATTCTTTAAGCATGAAGTTGATCATACCCTGCAGGCCCATGGTACTTCCGTCTTCCACCGAAAAAATGCGGGTTACACCAGCTTCCTGAAGCTCGTTGATCTCATCTTCCACAATTACACCGCCGCCGCCGCCAAATACTTTGATGTGTCCGGCTCCATTTTCTTCCAGCAGCTCGATCATATATTTGAAGTACTCCACATGTCCACCCTGGTATGAACTGATGGCGATACCTTGTGCATCTTCCTGAATAGCACAGTTAACAATCTCATGTACCGAGCGATTGTGCCCAAGGTGGATCACCTCTGCCCCGCTGCTCTGCAGAATACGGCGCATGATATTGATACTAGCATCGTGGCCGTCAAACAGGCTGGCAGCCGTCACAAAACGGATCTTATTCTTTGCCTGATAGGGCTCCTGAATGTTACTGCCTTTGTTATTGGAAGATGATTTTTTGGATGAAGCAGATGTTGTTTCTACTGACATAAATTTTTTTATTGAAATTTGGAAGCGGTTCCAAAAGATACAAATTTGAACAGGGATTTTCGATCCCTAATATGATTTCCGGTTATTTTCTTAACACCCTTTTATTCAAAAGAGATCCTTACGCCGGAAGTGAATCCTTCCCGAACGTTAAGATTGCGCTGAACATAATAGGGCTCCGGTTTTCGATAAGGGATCACAGTTCCTTTATCCCATTGGCCGTTACTATTTTCATCCCGAAAGATAACGAGCGTATACGTTAAGGGTGGTAAATTTTCAATGATTCCCGAATTATATAAGGCATCGGATTTAGCGAGTACTCCACTGCCCTGAAATATATTCACAATATGGGCAGCTGTAGTATCGGTATTCTCTAAAGTCAGCTCGATCTCTCCATACTCTGTAGAATCCCAGATCTGCGGTTCAAATAATGTGCGACGCTGCGACTTTGGATTCCAAACCAAAAACTGATACTCCACGTCTTCGATCCATTCACCCTGTGGATTTATTGTAAATATATTGCGTTCGGTTTCAAGAGTTGGCCAATCCGTAAAATCCACATCCCCTTCGATCACAACGGTGGAATCTGAGATGTCAGAGTTAGTGATAGGAGCAGCGAAGGTAACTTCAAATGGATCATCCTGCAGAAGTCCTTCCTCCCCATTTACCGAAATAATGCGTTGCTGCGTGGTATCCGGCTGAGATGAACCGGGAAAAGAGAAATCACGGGTGCTCACCGCATTTCCGGCCTCGTCTGTAATTCCGGACACATTCAAAGTATACTCATCCTCTTCTGAGAAAGGATCGGTGGAATGAGCAAAGATCACAAAACCTTCGTTTGGGGAGACATATAAAGGGTAAGCCACGGTAAAATCTTCACCCACAGAATCGCTGACTACCACTTGTGCATCCGAGCTAAAGGTCATGTTCTCACTGAATCGCAATCGCATACGATTCTCTGAGAAAAGTCCCACTCCCTGCAGCGTTGGTGCAAGGGTATCCGTTTCTGAAGTGTAGAGTACATCCAGCGTATCTCTGCCTCCTTTTTCAAGCTGAATGAACTCCCTGTAAAAAGGAAATGCATTTTCACTCCCTTGGTCCCAGATCATATTTCGGTTTCGGTCGTCGGCCAGTATCACTTTATAGCGCCCTACCGCCAGATAGGAAAACTCAAACGTTCCGCTCGTATCGGTTTGGGCATAATAGTTAGCTCTTTTGGACAGATCTGCCGGCTGCCGATACAACAAAACATCCCGGCCTTCAGCTGCTTTCCCATCTTTTGCCTGCCGGATCCGCCCCGTGAGTGAGCCTCGATCGATCTCATCTCCCGTTGAAACTGCCAGCGTGATCGGTTTACCTAAACTGTTATTATGAGTATCTGAAATTTCAGAGCTTAACTTAATAAGGATGGTTGTAGAGTCTGGTAATTTTTCGTCAAATGTAATGGTGAGTGATTTTCGTCTCCAGGCAATCTCATAACCAACACCAAAGTTCGGCTCAACCGTAATAGCTGATCGTATATTTCTTCGCTCAATAAACTCATTGAAGTGGAATTCAAAAGAACGTCCTTCAAAATTTGTGGTTCCGGATTCGGGATTCGTCTGCAGAAGCTGAGGGCCTTCTTGATCTCCGGGTCCCCCGCCGGGTGGCATGGGGGTTGCGCAGGCTGTTAAAAAAACGACAGCAACACTAATAAGATAGATGACCGGGTTTTTATAGTATTTCAAGAGACAGGTAATTTCTTTTATTCGAAAATATATAAAATATGGTTGCGTAACATGGAATCGGGCTATTAAAAAAACAAAAGTTTAGCTGCAGGACGATTGTAAAGAGACAAAAAAATTCCTATTTATAGGCTATAAATCGAGGTACAAAAAATTAGCATACAGAGATCAAATTGTGAAACCTATATTTAGTATGAAGCTTTTTACGGGGTCTTTTTTAATTCTACTTCTATTAGGCGGATGTGCAGCTTATCAACTTGACAATGCCCAGAACGAATTACGTAGTTCTTTTGCATCCGGTGATTACCAGTCTACGGTTCAGCTTGTAGAAAATCTGGACCAGCAGAACGTGTATAAAAGTAAAGATCAGGTACTGCTTTATCTGGAACACGGCCTTGTGAATCATTTTGCAGGAAATTATGAAAACAGCAGCCAGTACTTTACCCGGGCAGAAGACGAGATCGATGCTCTTTTTACCAAGAGCGTGAGCCGGGCTATACAATCATTTGTAGTTAATGATAACACCCTGGCCTACGACGGAGAGGATTATGAAGATATTTACCTGAATGTATTTAAAGGCCTGAACTACATTCACATGAATGAACTTGAAAGTGCGCTGGTGGAAGTCCGCAGGGTTACTTACAAACTGGAGCGTCTGGATGAAAAATATCACGGCCTGGTGGAAGCATTATCGAAAGCGGATACCACAAGTACTGGTGAGGATAAATGGAAAACAGGAGAAACGAATGTTCAAAACAGTGCCCTTGGCCGGTATTTGTCTACCATCCTCTACGCTAAGACCAACAAACCTGATGATGCCCGCATCGAGCTTTCCAACCTGATGAGAGCTTATCAGGAACAGCCTTCGGTGTATGATTTTGATAAACCTTCCCGGGAAGAATTAGAACGACTCACACGACCTGAATCCTACAATGTATTAATTAAAGCTTTTGCCGGACGGGCTCCCATCAAAGAGCAAAATGATATTCGATTCTATGACTCGGATTCTGATACCTACATCAAATTTTCAATGCCTACGCTTAAAACCTACAACTCCCGCGTGCGACGTATCACCGTTGAAGTGGATGATCAATCGCCGGTAGAGTTGCACCTGATCGAAGAAATGGGACAAGTGGCCAAGGAAGTCTATAAAGTGAAGGAACCCATTATTTATGCAAGAGCCTTAGTGCGAGCCGTTCTGAAAGCAGGTGTGGCCGAAGGGATCAAGAACAGGGCAAAGAAAGAAAGTGAGTTTCTTGGAGCCGCCGCTAATATTATGGGTAAAATCGCTCAGGAAGCGTCTGAAAAAGCCGATCTCAGGAGCTGGCAAACAATGCCCGGAAAATCTTACTCCACAGTACTTAACCTTGCCCCCGGCACCCACCAGGTAAAAGTTAAGTTCTACGATGCTTCGGGAAATATGCTCAATAATTATGCACAGGAAGTTACTATCGCGGAAAACACCTCCCTGGAACTTGTAGAATCAATTTATTGGAATTAATTCAAGATCATTTCAACCCTATGAAAACAAAATTATACGTCTTACCAATTTTCTTAGCTTTACTTTTTGCAGGATGCAGCTCCTCAAAAAACACAAGCGGCAGCAACAGTCTGCCCGACTGGGTTTTAGATCCTTCCTCAGAATACAGCGAACAACAATATTTGATGGCGGTTGGATCTGGCAGTTCTCTGAATGACGCGCGCTCGGATGCACTCTCCAGCCTTTCTCAGATATTTCAGGTTGATGTGGATGCTCAGGAAAACCTATACACTGAAAGCATTGACCGGAATATTAATAACGAGGTGTATTCAGAAAATACATCGGAGCTGTTAAATAATATCCGGCTGGGCACCAATCAGGAGCTAATGAATACCACGATCCTGGATTCAGAGATCGATGCAAATGGCACATACTACGCCCTGGCGGGTATGAACCGGGCTGAATCGTCCCAAATTTATCAACAGGAAATTTCTAACAACAACAAGCGTATAAGCGAATTGGAATTGAATGCCGAATCGGAAGACAATACCATACAAAAGCTGATGCTATTAACGCAGGCCAAATCGTTTGCCGCCGCCAATGTGGTACTTACCAAACAGCTTAATATTATCCGTGGCGGTGCCGGAACAGGTGGATCTGCAACGCATACGCACACCCAACTTCAGGAAAAGGTTCGAAGTGTTCAGCAGAAAGCAAATGTCATCATTAACACGGATAATGCAACTGAGACGGTCAGATCTGCTGTAGTTTCCGTTTTACAAAATGCCGGTTTTAATATTACTGATTCCAACCAAAACGCAATTCTTGAGGTCTCTATTAACTACCAAACGCAACGGGCAGACCTGAATCGGGATGATGCCGAATTTGCAAAATGGGAATTGGTAATAGACCTTACTGACCTGGAAAGTGATCGCTCTTTTCAGACTTTTATAACTGAAGGTCGTGATGGAGCTCCAAGCTATGCTGATGCTCTGAAACGAGCCGATTTCACCGCCCGAAACAAAATTCAAAATGATTTTACTTCCTTCTTAAACAAAGAGTTAATGCAAAATGAATAACCACAGACCTATGAAATACTCCATCTTTACCATCTTATTTACCGCTCTCTTATTTACAGGATGCGGCCCTTCACAACAAGTAAGCCGCGTATCATCCGATACCCAAACCGACCTTTCCGGTCGCTGGAACGATACGGACGCCCGAATGGTGGCTGATGAAATGATCAGTGATGCCGTTTCAAGACCATGGCTCGATCAGTTCATGAAAAACAACGATGAACCCCCGGTTACCATCGTTGGCCGGGTACGCAACGAAACTATGGAACATATTGACACTGATGTAATCACCAAGGAAATGGAGCGTGCTTTTGTGAATAGTGGCAGAGTTCAGGTTGTAGCAAGCCAGAGTGAACGACAGCAAATACGACAAGAACGTCAGGAACAACAGAGTTTTGCTTCCTATGAATCGGCCAAAGCTCTTGCTCAGGAGCTTGGAGCAGATTTTATGCTGATCGGAAACATTAGTTCAATCCTCGATGAATCGGTTAGTGGAAAAGAAGCAGCCATTTTCTATGATGTTAACCTTGAGTTGATCGAGGTAGAAACCAACCGCAAAGTCTGGATAGGTAACAAGAGAATTAAGAAATTGATAGAAAGTCGCAGACTCCGGGGTTGATCTGACAAATATCGATAAAATTAATTTCAAAAGGCTTTCTGACATTAGGAAAGCCTTTTTTATTTTATACCCATGCTTTTACAAAAACCCGCACTCTATACCGACCTATACGAACTCACCATGGCGCAGGGGTACTACCTCTCTGGCCGCCACGAACAGCCCGCGACCTTCGACTACTTCTTCCGCAAACTTCCCTTTTCAGGGGGATATGTGGTTTTTGCCGGTCTTGCTGATCTGCTCGAACTTTTGGATGATTTTCGCTTTACAAAAGATGAGCTATCCTATCTAAAGGAACAGGGCTTCAGGGATGAGTTTCTCGAGTACCTGCAGAACTTCACTTTCCAGGGAAGTCTCCATTCTGCCAAAGAAGGAGAAATTGTTTTTGCCAACGAACCTATTGTCCGGGTTGAAGGCACGGTATTAGAAACACAGATCATTGAAACGTTGTTACTGAACACGCTAAATTTTGAGTCTCTCATTGCTACAAAGGCTTCTCGCTTAACCCAGGCTTGTGAAGGTCGTCCGGTATTAGATTTTGGATTGCGGAGAGCTCAGGGACTCGGTGGGCTTCAGGCATCAAAAGCAGCAATGATCGGAGGTTTGAAAGGCACTTCAAATGTGATGGCAGGTCATCTTTACGGGGCGTCTGTAAGCGGCACAATGGCGCATTCCTGGATACAGGCTTTTGAGGATGAGCTAACCGCATTTCGCACCTATGCCGAACACTATCCGGATGACTCTATTCTGTTGGTTGACACGTACGATACCTTAAAGATCGGCGTGCCCAATGCCATTAAAGTTGCCAAAGAACTGGAAGCTGAGGGTCACCGGCTTAAAGCCATTCGCCTTGATAGTGGAGATCTTGCTTACCTGGCACGAAAGAGCAGGGAAATGCTGGACAATTCCGGATTTGAATACGTCCAAATTGCCGTATCCAATCAGCTTGATGAACACCTTATTAAAAGCTTACTCGATCAGGGCGCTCCCATTGATCTGTTTGGAGTGGGCACCAAGCTGGTAACAGCCTACGATAATCCCGCTCTTGACGGGGTTTACAAACTAAGTTCTATAAACGGACGCCCTACACTGAAGATCTCTGACAACGAGGAAAAGATCACGCTTCCCGGTTCGAAGAAAATAATTCGGTACTTAAACGAAGATGGCACCTTCAACTGCGATGGAATTTTACTGAATGATGAAGATTCCGTGGACGAGATCTATCATCCCTATATTGCACATCAGTCGCGAGTAGTAAAAGACCTGACTCCCCAGCCTTTGCTTCACAAAGTTATAGACAACGGCAAAATCACAATAACCGTCCCTTCTGTACAAGAAAGTGCAGAATACGCCCAAAAAAGGTTATCTGAACTAAATCAGGAGCATATTCGCTTTGATAACCCACACATTTACAAAGTGGGATTAAGCAAAAATTTACTGGAGCTAAAAACTAAACTTATTCAAGAGCATTAGTACCATGAAAGCATTAGTCATCGTAGATATTCAAAATGATTTTTGTCCGGGCGGTGCACTGGAAGTTCCTAACGGGGATGAAGTCATCAAGCCAACGAATGACCTGATTCCACATTTCGATTGTGTTGTGCAAACCCAGGACTGGCATCCCGCTGATCACCTTTCTTTTGCCTCCAATCACAAGCAAAAAGAAGCCTTTGAAACCACAGAAATGGAATATGGAGAGCAGGTTTTATGGCCTGATCACTGCGTACAAGGAAGCACAGGAGCTGAATTTCATCCTGATCTAGATTCTGATTCCTCCCAGCTAATTGTGCGAAAAGGTTTTCGTAAGCACATTGATTCCTATTCCGCTTTTTTTGAAAATGATCAGGATACTGTGACCGGACTTCATGGCTATTTGCAAGCCAGAAATATTGACGAAGTTTTTATTACCGGCCTGGCTTTAGATTTCTGTGTAAAATGGACTGCCTTGGACGCTCGAAAATTAGGATATACCGTGAATTTAGTTGAAGATGCTGTGAAAGGTATCGACATGGACGGCTCAGTGGATGAAGCCTTCGAAGAAATGAAACAAGCTGGTGTACAGTTTGTGCAATCCAAAGATGTAAGGAGTTAAATTGGGCACCTATCCAGATGTTGATTTTGCTGTTATTGGGGCCGGTGTTGCAGGACTTGCCATTGCCCGTTCTCTAATCCAAAAAGGAAAATCCGTTTGCCTTGTAGACACTCGTGACATAGCCGCAGGAGCTTCCGGAACACCGCTTGGATTGATCAATCCTGCCACGGGCCGGTATGGAAGCAAGGTTTGGGAAGCTGAGAATTGCTTGAATGCTGTTGCAAAAGATCTACAGGAAGTTCAAAGTTCGGCACCCAACCGATTTTATAAGAATACCGGCATCCTCCGCCCTGCTCAGGATGAAAAAATGGTACGACGAATGCGGGAAAACGTGGACAAAAACGATTGGCCCGAGGGCTGGTGCTCTTGGCTGGATGAAGCCGAAGTAAAAGACATCAACCCAAACTTAAACTGCATGGGCGGTGCTATGTGGCTTCCCAAAGGATTGACAGTAAATGTGGGAGAATATCTTAAAGCAAAAGCTAAATTTTTAACCCATAAGGGTCTCTCGGTAAAAACCGGCCGGCAGTATGAACTTTCCCTGGATAAGGGGCAACCAATTTTCAAGTTTGATGACGGTGATACCATTCATGCAAACTCAGTAGTCTTCGCCGCCGGGTATGAGACTTCAACATCAAAATACTGGGCATTTCTTCCATTGCATTCAATAAAAGGACAGGTAGCTACTTTCACTTCACCGGAAGCAGACAATTTTGACTATTCCCTGTCTGCGCTAGGCTACATCGCTTCCATTTCTGATTCCCGGTTTATTGCCGGCAGCACTTATGAGCATCATTTTGATGATCTTGAACCGGATAAAGAAGGTTTGAAATATCTTAAAAACAGATTGGGTGGAGTCTACCCCGCTCTTTTTGAAAAAGCACGACTTATTTCACAATGGGCCGGAGTACGAGCTTCAACCCCAAACCGAAAACCTTTTTTGGGACAGCATCCTGAGATCAAGAATTTCTACGTTTTCACCGGTCTTGGTTCCAAGGGTTTGATGTATAGCGAGTACATGGGAAACCTGCTGTGTGAGCATATCCTGGATGAGAAAAGGATTCCCGAAAACCTTAATGTTGATCGGATTGAACCTCAATAAAAAAGCCCGTCGCCGATCAGTTTTACACTTCACAACAACGGGCTTAAATAAAGGGGCTGGCTAATATCAGATTATCAGAATCGGATCAATAAGCCACTCCAGGCTACTCCTGCAGCAGTACCATAATTTGAAGAATTAGCTACATTCGATGCTCCAACGGTAAACTCCAGGAAGTTAAGATCTACACCAATACCCGCAGAATAAGCTGCTGATGAGAACCCACCAATGCGCGTACCAACTCTTACAGGGATAAAACCAAGTATGCGATATTGTGCACCAAGACTTAGAACGCTGCGATCGGAATTTATACCGTTCGTATTGAATCCACGTCCATAATCAAGAGCCAGTAACAGCTTGCCCATCTCTAAAGAGGCTCCAAAATTGAACATAGAAGGAAGGCTGTAACCGATTCCGCTTGTTTGCTCAGAGGAAAAGTTACCATATACATCGCTCTGTAAACTATCGCTGAGGTTATCGAAGAAGGTATCTACATCATCGTCATTTCCAATACCTTCAAAGGTAAAGTCAGCATCTGCATAAATGTTAGATGAATTGTTGTCGAAGTTTAGCTTACCCAAGTCAGTTAACGACATGGAAACACGAAGTGTTTTCTTTTTGTCGATAAATAAAGGGATGGGAACAGAAGAAATATCCATTTCCAGTGTACCACCAAGGTCCAATCCAAAACCAGTTGCCTGAGCTCCGCCCAGATCATTACTGGCCGCATCACCAACATCAACATAATCTCCAAACTGGGCATCGCTATTTTGATTATAGGCTGCTTCGTAGGCTTGCAGTTGTCGCGAGAGTTCTCCTATGGTTTGCAAGCTGTAATCAAACTTATGATTGATAGAAAAGTTCGAGCCATCTGAACCGTCGTTAATTTGAAGGCTGGAATTGAAATCCAGATTAGCTGTATAAATACCATAAAGATATTTCGGAGCTGCTCCTACGTATAACTGGATATCTTTGGCAAAAAACAGATCTGGAATCTTTACAAAATCGAGGTGACGTGCATAACCGACCGATATTTCAGCAAAGGCAACGGTATTTGAGCTAAAGTCTACCGGCACGGCATTTTCAAATTTGTCGGAGTCCAGTCCGTAAAATAGAAGCTCTGCCATTCCTTTGTTGATGGCAAAGTCTTCGGAAACACGAACCCGTGAAGCCAAACTAAATGCCTGATTCGATTTCCGGTGAGATACACCAAGCGGTGCTATACTAAATGTAGTTGAAAGTTCACGGGAATTACCTGAGCCCTCACCAAACCAATCATTAAGCATATTTACCCGTGTGTCACCATCAATTAACTGTCCGGTTGTCAAATACTTATTGTAAACCGAAATGTTAGCTAAATTCCCACCTGCTTTAAACCCTATGTTAAATAATCCAACCTGGGTTTTACTGTGAGTATCAAGCATTAGGTTTGCTGGGTTTACAAAGTTGGCGTTAAAACCATCCATGTAGGCAGTACCGCCACTTCCCATTGCTATGGACTGAGACGTATAATGCCGTGACTGTCCATTTGCGGTTGATGTTAAGACCGTTGATGTTATTCCGAACAATACGATCAGCAGAATTATGTTCTTTTTCATGATGTTAAAATAATCCGTGAAATTCATTTTAGTTTCCCCCTACTTGAGTTTCGATAAACAATTCAGTTTTCACCGAGAGGGTGATAAAGTCCGTAGTTCTGATTCTAACGTTATCTCCACTTCCGTCCCCGCTATTGTCTGTGGTAACCAGCGAAGCTGAAACTTTCAGGAACTTCGTTTTATATAAAGATTGTATTTGGCTTTCGCTTAATGATATTTGAGTTTTTCCGGTTGTAGGGTCGTTGGCAAACCTGGTGTTATCATTAATTCCGGATGCTAAAATTCCCAGTCGTTCTTCAGAAGACTGAGGAATAGTGGCAATAGGGTTATTATCAGCATCGAGGAAGGTAATTTCGAGATCGATTCCAAGTGGCAATCCATTCTCATAATCAATAACAACGAGCCCTTTTTTAATGAAGGTATCATCTCCTTTTTCTGAAGAGGGCAGATCTCCAAGATCATTTTCCGTGGTATCACTAAAAGTAGCGGCCTCCGATGTTGAAAATGCCAGTGGAATATCAATGGCTATTTTAGGCACAAAACTCAATGAGTCTGTAATAGTGGTTTCTTCTTCATCTTCGTTTACCACAGCCTTGCCAATAAACCGGATTTCAGAAGGCAGGTTATTCAGGAAGTTCACAACACTGGTATTATCACGATTGAATTCCAGTGTGGCTTCTATCTGCTCTCCTGCATTTGCAGGCGCATCCAACGTAAATTTTATCATTTGTTCAGGGAGAAGATCCTGTCCACGTATTTGTAAGCCTGATATTGGATCGTTGGCTTGCACATCATAAGGGCCACCGGGCAATCCTCTTAAAAATCGCTGTTCTCCTTGTCCGTTCACACCCACGAAAGCTCCATAAATAGTAGTGGGCACAGTTATGTTTGAGGTGTAGTTAATGGAAAGACGGGGATTGGTGAAATTCAGTCCGTCTAATTGGGAAGACAGATCCTCTAACCCATCAATCTCGGTAAGCTCGGCCTCGTTATCGTTGAAGAGATCCAGGTTTTCGTCAACATCATCAGCATCCTCATCATTAAGCAACACAACCTGCTGCCTTACAATACCGGTAGCTTCTTTGATCTGAAGATTACTTATCTCCACATCCGATGAGATTGACTGCGTCTCATTAATAACCCGAATTTGATCACCGGGCGCATTGTCTTTTGTGTTTTCAGTGAAGGCATTTATGGTGTAGGCCACTTCGTTGTTGGTGGCATACAGTTTACAATTTGCCAAGCTAACATTTGCTTCTGGTGATAAACCCGGCTCTCCATTTTCTGCTCTTCGAATTCGTTGTTCCCCGGCATATTCAATGGTCAATGGATCATTATCAATGACAAAGTCGTTGCCAACCAAACTGGCCGGACATTCTCTGATATCAGAAAACTCGATCTCTAATCTGATACGAAACTCCATTTCATTTTGTATAGGAGAAACAAGGATTCTACCAGATTTTAGCAAAACAAAATGGTCAGGACTAGTAAATTCAAACTCTTCATCCCCAAAAGTGGCAAGACTTGTTGTAGAGAAATCCTGCTCATCAAGTGCTGCCTGTACCTGTGAGGCGGTAAGATTATCACCAACAGCAGATACAACCACCAAAGATTCAGGCTCTCGCTGAAATGTTTGTCCTGTACCGGTCCACTCAATTGAAACCCGTACAGCAGGATTAGCGAGTTGACAACTACTTGGGTTTGCTTCACAACCTGTAAAAGGGATACTTATAGTTGTTTGCTCACCATCATTAATGGTTCCGCTACTTCCATCTGCAACATCCGATTCACTTCCACCTGTTGGACTTGAAACCAATGTCACATTAATATCATCCAGATTAAAACCCAGATTATTTTGAAGCACGATATTCAAGGCGCCGTCTTTAAAAGTAGCACTTTCAAATAGATCGGTATTTAGATCAATTGTGACCTCAGGACTGACCGTTTGGTTTGGGACATTATCTCCCTGATTCACAGTGCTCTGGGGAATACCGGTCAGGTCTTCAAAACTTGCCTCACCTAAATTCCCAGAACCATCTGAGGAAAAATCGGTAACCTCGATCTCCCCTACCTGAGATTCAAAAGAAGTTGGGTCTACACTTACAACCGGAACCGCGTCATTCAGATCACCAAATTCAAAATCCTGTTCTTTTGAAATAGTGATAAAATTATTGGTCCCATCTACAACAAACAGAGAGTCTAAATCTGTTGAAGTGGTATCTATAAGTGCATTTGAACCTCCCATAAACTGATAAGTTTTGTTGTAAAGAATAGGAGCTTCAACTTTTTGTGAAGTCTGAAAATCCGGTTTCTTTGGAACTTCGCATCCCGCAAAAACCAACGTAGTTGCGATTAAGAATAGAAATAGCCTTTGTATCTGCATAGCCGAGTAATTATTTATGATTATTAAATTTGCTCCCGAAAATGAACCTAAAGTCTTCTTCAATGAAAGCGCGCCAAATTATAAAGGATTACAGTTGAAACTAAATTAAATTTAATTCACTCTTAAAAAACCACCTAATCATGCAGTTCATGATTAGACCGAGATGAGTAAAAGTTTTCTCCTTAAATAATCTAAAATTTTCACTAAAAAATATATTTCTGATAGATTTAAAGGTAAAAATAGTTCAAAGTACAGTTTTTTCTTTTTCCCCTGCCTTATCTATACCCCATGAAAAACCTATAAAAAAATGTATATAAAACAAAAAAGGTACTGTTATGAATAACAAGTAAAATGTGAATCAAATA
>CERJ01001976.1_pt1 | contig 59228 bp, 48 predicted proteins | sample 530781 | NCBI WGS metagenome assembly CERJ01 (sample SAMEA2620967, study PRJEB7988) | marine metagenome | biome: marine biome (ENVO:00000447); feature: deep chlorophyll maximum layer (ENVO:xxxxxxxx); material: "saline water (ENVO:00002010), including plankton (ENVO:xxxxxxxx)" | depth 30 m
TTAGAAGGGCGTTGCTCTATCCAGTTGAGCTACGGGCGCTCAACTTAACACTATGTCAAAAAAAGTGAGATTTCCTGATCATATATGTAATCAGGAAATCTCGATGTCGGGGAGACAAGATTTGAACTTGCGACCCTTCGCTCCCAAAGCGAATGCGCTACCGGACTGCGCCACTCCCCGGTTACTGTCTTCAAGACAGATCCCAAAAATACGAACGATTAATTTCGGAGGCAAATACTTTTATGGTTTTTCTTTAGATATTTCTGACAGAAGTTGCTGACTGAAGCTATGCCAGCTCAGTTCTTCTTTTAACGGAATTAAAGCCTCTTTTAGCGCAGATCTTAGGGCTGAATTTTTTAGGGAAATGATGGCTTCCGCAAGTTCTGAAGTGTTATTTTGAGAAATGATCCAGCTGTTTTTTTTGTGTTCTACATGTTCAGTGAGTCCCTTAAGGTCGGTAACAATGGAAGGGAGGTGAAAATTAATCGCATTGGCCAGAATTCCACTTTGAGTTGCAGACCGGTAAGGCATCACCAAAATATCAGAGAGAGTAAATAGTTCAGCCATTTCGTGGTCGCTAACAAACCGGTCGATGATTGTATAGTCTTCCTTATGATCCTCCCTGATATTTGATATCAAAGGCTCCTTTTCGGTATAAAACTCACCTGCTATGAGTGGTTTGATATTATTCATATTAAGGTCGAGCGTATTCAGGGCTTCTATAAACAGATCCAGCCCTTTATAAGGACGTATGAGTCCAAAAAAAAGAGGTATAAAATCTTCTTGGCTAAAACCATATTTCTTTCTGAGTTCTTGTTTGGAATCGGAAGGAAATGACTGTTCATATACGGGATGGAACAACACACTAATGTTAATATTGAGGTCAAGTGCAGAGGCTTCCTCTAAACTTTTTTGTGAAAGCAAAATTACAGAATCTGCTTTGTTGAGCAACTTACCAGACAAGGTTTCACCGAAAGGGAAGTTTTCGTGTGGCATCACATTGTGTGCCAGAATATGAATGGAGGTTGCTGAGGCTTTTTCTTGGATATGACCAATGACCTTCAGAAATGCCGGTGCAAAAAAGGGATGCCAATAGCTGAAAATGACCTGATCGGGATTTGGGCTAAGAATTTGTTCAGCTGCTTTTTTCCAATTGAATGGATTCCAAGCATGCAGAACTCTTTGTGCATAATCCGAATCCATTTTTGTGGTATCAAACTGTGTTTTTCCGGGAAAGAGCAGGCTGGGATAAAGGTGAGAAAAGTTAAAAGCCTCTACCTGAGTTATATCCTTTAAGTTCCGGTACAAATAATCACTAAAGGTTGCTATTCCACCGCGGTAAGGCGGGAAAACACTGACGAATGAAACCACAGAATTTTTCTTTTGATGGTACTAGATAGTTCAGGTAATCACAAACAAAAACGGTGGTTTCTGTATCATTTTTGGTCATTTATTCATTTCTTTGCAGGGTTAATACCCACTATTTAATCATCATCATGAGATTTATTGTTTTAGGTTTAGTTATAGCATCTTTTTGTTATTCAGAGTTGTATGCACAATCCATTCGTGTTTCAGAGTCTGCAAGTACAAGGGGACATTCCAGCGATCAGTTTTTGGTTGCAGGACATCAGGTTGATATTTCTGAGAGAGGATTGGATGGTTCTGCTGATGCTTCTTTAAGTTCGGTTTCTGCTGTTTCTGTTATTTTTGAAGGCAATTCAGTGCAATTATTTGGAGGAGCCGGTGCTTCGCTGAATGAAGTGACCTATGAAGCCGAACCCGGGGATGATTCTTTTAAGCTTTATGTAGAACCAAACGGAGGTTTCATCGTCCGCGAGAATATTGCCAACTTCCTTTTTTATGGTCCGGATGGGGGTATTAAGAACACAGTGTCTAATAGCTCACAGAGTACGGAAGGGGAGTCAGTTTCGGAGCTTGCTGCAGACCGCATGTTTAAAACAGTGGTGCTCTACAACCCTAAGATTATTAGTGATGGTGTTGAACAATCTCGGGCTCGGGTTATCGACGAAAGGGGGGTAGCGACGAATATTTTTTATGACTCTCAACGTGCAATCAAAGATGTGGCTGTATCTGAAGACGGACAGTTTGTGGCTGTTGTTTCAGTTGCTCAGGGATCTGATGATCAGGTATCAATTGTTGATCGGTTCGGGAATGAACTGGGTGAATTTACATTCAACCAAAATATAGAGGATGTTACGTTTTCTCCGGATGCACGATTTATAACGATCCGTTCAAACAGTCGTGTGGGAATATATTCTGTGATCTCAGGAGAGCGGGAGGGAAGTACGAGTTTTCGGAATATCCTTCAATATGCGGCTTACGTACCTGAAGATGAGAATATTATCGCTGTTACAGCAGACAGAAACGGAGAGGTTCTGTCAAACGTAGAGTTTCACGCTATAAATCTTGCGGCCCGCTCTATTGAGAGACAAGAATATACAGGTCGTATTGGTAATTCAGACTTTTTTGATATTTCGATGGAACGCACAGCGAGGAATACTTATACGTTTTCCGGTTGGAATAAGATCTTGAATGTGTCAGTTAGATTTTAAATCTAGATAACTTCTAAAGCTTAATAGGAAACAAATTCAAACAAAAAAGCCCTGCATATCCAAATGATAGCAGGGCTTTGATATTTTTAAGGGCCTTTTTTTATCTAGGCTTCTTTGGGTTTCTCTTCTGAGGTATCTTCCTCTTCAGATTGTTCCCCGTTTCCACTGGCTTTAGCCGCAGCTTCGTCCCAGTCAAAGGCTAATCCATCTCGAGATTTATTCATCTTGATCTTGATGACCGAACCTTCGTTATGTTCGTTTTCAAGTAACTCTTCAGCGAGTGGATCTTCAATATATTTCTGAATAGCTCGCTTCAGAGGTCGGGCTCCGTATTTCTGATCGAAACCTTTATCTGTGATGAACTCTTTCGCCGCTTCGGTAACTTCCACGGTGTAACCAAGCTCTTTGATACGCTTGAACAGATCTTCGTTCATAATATCGATGATCTTGTGGATATCCACTTTCTCCAATGGTTTGAAAGTGATGACATCATCAATGCGATTCAAAAACTCAGGATTGAACACTTTCTTAAGCGCATCCTGTATGGTTGATTTCATCTTCGCGTAATCGAAGGCAGAATCATCGGTATCAAAACCAATGCCTTTGCCCATATTACGTATATCACGGGCTCCAATATTTGAAGTCATGATGATAATGGTGTTTCGGAAATCGACCCGGCGTCCAAGACTATCTGTCAGAATTCCATCATCAAGTACCTGGAGCAAAATGTTGAATACATCCGGGTGTGCTTTCTCAATTTCATCAAGAAGAACCACACTGTATGGTTTGCGTCTTACTTTCTCTGTAAGAACACCGCCTTCTTCATAACCAACATAGCCCGGAGGAGCTCCAACTAAACGAGATACGGAGAATTTCTCCATATACTCACTCATGTCAATTCGGATGAGGGTGTCTTCTTTGTCAAATAAATATCTGGATAGAACCTTGGCCATTTCGGTTTTACCAACCCCGGTAGGACCAAGGAAGATAAATGAGCCAATGGGTCGCGAAGGATCTTTAAGTCCCGCACGTGTTCTTTGAATGGCTTTGGTAAGCTTGACAATAGCTTCTTCCTGTCCGATCACCTTGCCAGAAAGACTTTCCTTCATCTTCAGAAGTTTTTGTCCCTCTTTCTGGGTGATCTTGTTTACAGGAACACCACTCATCATAGCGATCACAGAGGCAACATCTTCTTCATTAACATCGTAAACAATGTTCTCAGACTCTTTCTCCCATTCACGCTGAGCCATCTCAAGATCTTCGATCAGTCGTTTTTCTTTGTCACGAAGACGCGCAGCTTCTTCAAAGCGCTGCTTTTTAACCATCGAGTTTTTCTCTTCGCTGGTAGTCTCGATCTCTTCCTCAAGGTCAATGATATTTTGAGGAACCGTGATATTTGAAAGGTGAACTCGGGCACCGGCCTCATCCAAAGCATCAATGGCTTTATCGGGGAGGAAGTGATCGGTCACATAGCGGTCGGTTAGTTTTACACAGGCCTGAATGGCATCATCTGTAAAGCGAACGCTGTGGTGCTTCTCATATTTAGATTTAATTTGATTGAGAATATCTATGGTTTCCTCTGGTGTGGTTGGGTCAACCATTATTTTCTGGAAACGACGCTCCAGAGCGCCATCCTTCTCTATAAACTGTCGATATTCGTTCAACGTAGTTGCACCAATTGCCTGTACATCTCCACGGGCAAGGGCAGGTTTTAGCATGTTGGATGCATCGAGTGAGCCACTTGCTCCACCGGCTCCAACTATCGTATGCAGTTCATCAATAAAGAGAATCACATCTTCCGTTTTCTCAAGCTCTGTCATCACGGCTTTCATGCGTTCTTCAAACTGTCCACGATATTTAGTTCCAGCTACCAAAGCAGCAAGATCCAAAGCGATTACACGTTTGTCGTAGAGCACGCGCGATACTTTTCGTTCAATAATACGGGTAGCCAAACCTTCTGCGATGGCTGTTTTACCAACCCCGGGTTCCCCAATAAGAACAGGATTGTTTTTCTTGCGACGGCTCAGCACCTGGGCCACGCGTTCAATTTCCTTTTCCCGACCAATTATTGGATCGAGGCGGCCTTCTTCGGCCATTTCAGTAAGGTCTCGGCCAAAGTTGTCGAGAACCGGTGTTTTTGATTTTTCCATTTTCTTTTCTCTTGAGCTCCCGGAACCGGATGACGATCCCTTTGAAGTGGAAGCACTGGCGGTCATAGAAGAGGAGTCATTCTGCTCTTCCCGTGATTTTCCTGAAATAATAAGATCCAGTTCTTCACGAACTGCATCATAGGAAATACTAAACTGCTGTAAGATCTGTGCAGCAATATTCTCATCATCTCTGAGCAGGGATAATAAAAGATGCTCAGTTCCAATGGTATCACTTTTATACAGTTTGGCCTCGAGGTAAGTGATCCGTAAAACTTTTTCAGCTTGTTTGGTGAGCGGAATATTACCGACCTGAACGGATCCTCCTGTACCTCTTACGGTATCTTCAATAGTTTTTTTGAGTTTGAAAAGATCACAATCCAGATTTTTTAAAATTCGAACTGCGACGCCATCTCCCAAACGAACAATACCTAATATTAAGTGCTCCGTCCCGATGTAATCATGTCCAAGCCGCAGAGCTTCCTCGCGACTAAATGTGATAACATCCCGGACTTTGCTTGAAAAGTTTCCCTCCATCTGACAAGTTCCTTTAGTGTTTTTTTAAATAAATTTCTTTGGTGATTCAGGTAGAAAAAACGTGTAAAACACTGCTTTAGTTCATTACTACTTGAAGGTAGTAGCGAGGAAAAGTAAATGCAAACTAAATGCGTACCGAGCAAATTAAAATAATGGCGAACCGGTCATGTCATCCGGTTTTTCGAGCCCCATTAGCTTCAGAAGTGTAGGAGAAACATCAGCAAGGATACCATCCTTCAGATCAATTTTTCCGGGATAATTCACCACAATTGCCGGAACCAAAGAGGTGGTATGTGCGGTATGCGGGCTTCCATCTTCTTTGATCATTTGGTCAGCGTTGCCATGATCTGCAATTATCAGGGTACGATATTCGTGTTTGTTGGCGGTTTCCATAACTCTCTTGAGTTGTGTGTCAATGGTTTCGACTGCTTTGATGGCCGCTTCCATTACGCCGGTATGGCCTACCATATCAGGGTTGGCAAAATTGAGCACTACAAAATGATATTTATCTGAGCTTAGATTCTCGATCAGTGAATCAGCCACCTGATCAGCATTCATTTCGGGTTGAAGGTCGTAAGTGGCCACTTTTGGGCTTGGAATTACATTCCGGTCTTCACCCTCATTCGGTGTTTCAACGCCTCCGTTAAAGAAATAGGTTACATGAGGATATTTTTCCGTTTCGGCAATACGGAACTGCTTAAGTCTTTGCTTGCTTATCCATTCACCCATCGTATTCTTAAGATCTTGCGGGGGGTAAGCAACGCGTGCAAAATCGAACGTCTTATCGTAAGCAGTAAATGTTGTATAGTGTAGGTCGAGGTCTTCGACGTCAAATTCATTAAAATCTGGCTCGTTAAGAGCGCGGGAAATTTGGCGTGCACGATCTCCACGAATATTGTAGAAGATAACAACATCGCCTTTTTCGATGCGGGAATCTGCAGTATCATCCAGCAGAATGGGTTTAATGAACTCGTCGGTCACACCATTTTGATAGGATGTCTGAAAAGCTTCCTCGGCTGAGTTAAAGCGTTCCCCTTCTCCATGAACCAGTAAATCGTAGGCAAGTTTGATACGCTCCCATCGGTTATCACGGTCCATTGCATAGTATCTTCCTATAACTGAAGCCAGTTTTCCAACTCCGACCTCTTTTGCTTTGGCCTCAAACTCCCGGGCATATTCAATACCTCCATCGGGGTTGGTATCGCGACCATCTGTAAACGCATGTACATTTACGTTATCAATGTCATGTTTTTTGCAGAGCTCAAGTAGGGCAAACAAATGCTCGTTATGGCTGTGAACACCTCCGTCCGAAAATAATCCCATGATATGAATTTTATTTCGGGGCTTGGCTTTTTCCACAGCTGCAAGCAGTTCTTCATTCTTAAAGAATGAGCCATCTTTAATGGCCTTGTTAATTCGGGAAAGTTCTTGCCAAACAATACGGCCGGCACCAATATTAAGGTGTCCGACTTCGGAATTTCCAAACTGTCCATCCGGAAGACCTACATTTTCTCCGCTGGCAGAGAGTTTGGAATGAGGATTGTTTTTGAAGAGTGAATCGATGAAAGGAGTGTCAGCTTTATCTACAGCACTGACATTCGGATCTTCAGCCAACCCGAATCCATCTAATATAACGAGTAATGCTTTTGATTCGGGATTGGCCATCCTATAGGTGCTAAACTTTAAAGATTGTTAACGTACTTGGTTAGCTGAGCTTTCTTGCGAGCGGCGTTATTCTTATGAATAATTCCTTTAACGCTCATGCGGTCAAGAAAAGAAACAGCATCTTTCAGCGCTTTTTCCGCTTCTGCTTTGTCGGTGATGTCATATACATTCTTAACCAGTTCTCTCATTTTAGAGCGGCGTGCACGATTGTGCTTTCTGTTTTTCTCAGCCTGACGAACTCGTTTTTTTGCTTGTTTTGTAATTGGCATTGGTAAACGGTGCTTTATGAATTGTTATTACCCGATTTTTATCGAGAAACCAAAATTAAGAGTTATGAAAATATTAAACAAGAAATGATTGAATAATAAAGCAGATAACTTTATTTTAGCTGATCTGTTATGATAGTAGTAATTGATGGGCCCGCAGGGTCAGGTAAAAGTTCAACAGCAAAAGCCGTAGCGGCACAACTTCAGATTCAATTTCTTGACTCAGGAGCGTTGTATCGCGTGGCTACTCTTGTTTATTTGAATTCCGACAAAAATTACGACACGTTCTTTGACCTTTTGGAAGAAAGTAAAATCTCATTTCATTTCAAAGATGGAAAGTTTCACGCCTTCCTCAACAACGAGGAAGTGAGTGATGAGATCAGATCTATGGAAGTTTCTGAGCATGTAAGCGAAGTGGCTTCCAATCCTGATGTGCGTAAATATGTAAATGATTTAATGCGAGAAGTTGTTAAGTCTGACATATATATAGCCGATGGAAGAGATCTGGGTACGGCCGTTTTTCCTGATGCAGCACTTAAGTTTTTTATGGTGGCTGATTTGGAGACGCGGGCAAAACGACGATATGAAGAAGTGAAAACCCAGGGCAAAAATGTTACGCTGCAAGAAGTAAAAGCGAACATAGCCCAGAGAGATGCCACTGACTCAAATCGTAGTTCCGATCCTCTGAAACAAGCAGATGATGCTATTTTGGTGGATACCTCTGATATGAACTTTGATGAGCAAGTTGCTTTCATAAGCCAAAAGATCGAACAACTAATTTCACAACAGAAAACTTAAATCTTAAACTTATCCCACAATTGAAAGTCAGTTGTGAGGTAAACCAATAACCAAACATAATGACTGAAGAAACAAAACAAGAAGAACAAGGACAGGAATCAACCGAAGAGAAGGTTGAAGAAACCACGGTACAGGCAGAAGAATCTGCTGAAGAAACACAAACTTCTGAAACTGAAGCTGCTGATGAAGTAGCTGAAGAGCAGGAAAGAGAGAGAGAAGAAACTCTTACGCACGTATTTTCCGGGGATGTTGAAGGAGAAGTATATAATATTGAAGATCTCCAGCGCCCTTCTGATGAGTATTCTGATGAAGAATACGAGGAAATGGTGGGCATGTATGAGAATACGCTCAATGAAATTGAAGAAAAAGAAATTGTTACCGGCCGTGTAGTTTCTGTTGATGAGAAATACGTTGTTGTCGATATTGGCTTCAAATCGGAAGGTATTATCCAGGTTAATGAGTTTTCTAACGAAGCCCTGGAAGAAATGGAACCCGGCGATGAGATCGATGTATTCCTCGATCGAGTTGAAGATAAAGAAGGACAACTGATCCTTTCTCGCCGCAAAGCAGACATCCTGCACGCCTGGGAGAAAATCGAAGCTTCTCACGACGATGGCGATATCATCGAAGGATACATCAAACGACGTATCAAAGGTGGTATGGTTGTGGATGTTATGGGAATCGATGCTTTCCTACCCGGTTCACAAATTGATGTACGTCCTGTTCGCGACTTTGATGCCTACGTGGGCAAAACCATGGAATTCCAGGTTGTTAAGCTCAACATGGCTGCTGAAAATGTAGTTGTTTCTCACCGTGCTCTTATCGAGTCTGATCTTGAAGAACAGCGTGAAGAAATTCTCGAAACCATTGAAGCCGGTCAGGTTCTTGAAGGTGCCGTTAAAAACATTACTGACTTCGGTGTATTCATCGATCTTGGTGGCGTTGACGGACTGCTTCACATCACTGACCTATCTTGGGGACGTGTGGACGATCCAAACGAAATCGTATCTCTCGATCAGCGCATGAACGTTGCTGTTATCGACTTTGATGAGAAGAGCAAACGTGTTTCTCTTGGATTGAAGCAATTACAACCACACCCGTGGGAAGCTATCAACGAGAAGTATCCTGAAGGAATGAAAGTTCAGGGTCGTGTAGTATCTATCGCTGATTACGGTGCATTTATTGAGCTTGAAAAAGGTGTTGAAGGTCTGATCCACATTTCTGAAATGTCTTGGACACAGCACATCAAGCATCCATCTCAATTAGTCGAGAAGGACGATATCGTAGAATGTATTGTATTGAACATCAACGAAGAAGAGAAGAAGATCTCTCTTGGTGTTAAACAACTTGAAGATGATCCATGGGCAGATATTGAAGAACGCTTCCCGGTTGGCTCCAAGCACACCGGCGTTGTTCGCAACCTCACCAACTTTGGTGTATTCGTTGAGCTCGAGCCCGGTATTGACGGCTTGATCCACGTTTCTGACTTAAGCTGGACTGAGAAAGTTGATCATCCAAATGAAGTGGTTGACAAAGATCAGGAAATCGAAATCGTGATCCTGGGAATTGACTTCGACAACCGTCGAATTACTCTTGGCCACAAGCAGGTTGAAGACAACCCTTGGAAGAAATATGCTAAAGAATACGCACCCGGCAACAAAGTTGAAGGAGAAGTAGTTAAAACTACCGACAAAGGCGTATTTGTGAAGCTTCCATTAGGTGTTGAAGCATTCCTGAATTATTCTAAATCAGTTGAAGCTGAGTACAAGGAAGGCGACAAAGTTGAAGACGCTTTCGTCTTGAACTTCGATGAGCAAAGTAAAAACATCGAACTCAGTCAGCTTGATTCTGACAAGAACAAAGCCAAAAAAGCCAAGAAGAAAGTAGAAGAATCCGGTATGGAAACTGGAGCACCTACACTTGGTGAAATGTCTGGACTGGCAGCTCTTAAAGCCGATATGGAAGAAAAAGAGAAAGCAGAAGCTCAACAAAAAGCCGATGCAGCCAAAGCCAAGAAAACTTCTAAAGATGAAGATGAATCTGAAGAAGAAGAAAAATCAGACGAAGAAGAGTAATCTTCTGGCCTAATACATTCAAAAGCCTCGTTCATTAAATTGATCGAGGCTTTTTTTATATCTGGCAATTATTGCACTACTAATCTCGCGTTCTTTGCGTTACATTTATCGCAATGAAAACACTATTCAACTTTATAACACTTTTTTTGGTCTGCAGCTTCCAGCTGGCAGAGGCTCAGCAATATCCTTTCCGTACCTTTTCCATCGAGCAAGGACTAAGTGAGTCAGTAGTCTACGATATGGTTCAAGATGAGGACGGCTATATCTGGCTAGGTACTGGATACGGACTCAATAAATTTGATGGTATTCGCTTTCAAACGTATTTCGAAAGTGATGGGCTGAACAGCAGCCGCATCCGTGCACTGCATAAAAGCTCGGATGGTAAAATTTGGATCGGCTCAGAAGGTGGTGTTAATTTCTTTACAAGCGATAGCATTTATACACTTTCTGTTTTAGACCCCTTACAGAACACCACGGTTACAGAAATTATGCAAGATGATGTCGGAAATATTTGGTTTGGAACCGATGGCAGTGGAGTTTGGCAATTTGACAGCAACCAGTTTTTGACCCAGTACAGCACATCTAATGGCTTGGTAGGAAACCGGGTTCGAACCATAGAAGAGGCTCCAAACGGAGAAATATGGATTGGGACGAGGAGCGGGATTACCGTTCTGAAAGATGGGAATTTTGTAAACTATACGGAAGCCAATGGCCTTAATGATCAGCACATAAGAGATATTGAGATTACTTCGAATGGGGATGTTTGGATCGGTACACGCAATGGATTGATCCGGTTCAGGGAAGATAGTTTTGAGCTTTTCACAACAAAAGATGGATTAGTAAACAACCTGATACAAACCCTGACAATAACCCCGGAAGGAGACCTGTGGGTGGGGACCGAGAGCGGCGCTAGTTTCTATAATGGGGAAACATTCCAGAACTTTACCGTAAGGTCGGGATTGTCTACCGAGATCATTCAATCTTCAATGCTTGATAACGAGGAAAATATTTGGCTGGGTACTTATGGAGGAGGGGTGAATCTATTCCTTGGCGATTATTTTGCAAATTACAGTACTACTCAGGGTTTACCCAATAATCTGGTAACATCATTTACAGAAGATGCTGATGGAACTACTTGGATAGCTACTTTTGGCGGAGGAATTACAGCACTGGAAAATGGTGAATTTCAAGACCATGGAGTAAATAGTGCACTTCCTGACAATCAAATCTATACGCTTTTCACTGACTCTAAACAGCGTACCTGGGTAGGAATGGGAGACGGCCTTGCCATCATTCAAGACAACAGTGTAAAGGTTTTTAGCGAGCAGGAATTTCCCTATCCGCGGGTTCGGAATATAATGGAGGCCTCGAATGGTACATATTGGATCAGTACATATGATGATGGAATTATTCGGTATGATGGAAGTCAGTTTGAGCAAATTTCATCAGAAGATGGATTGATCAGCAATCGGGTATTGATCTCAGTGGAAGGAGATGACGGCTCCATCTGGATCGGGACATATGGTGGAGTCACTCGCTATATGGATGGTGAATTCCAGAGTTTTGCCATTCAGGAAGGACTTCCAAATAATGCCGTCATGAACCTCGAAAAAGATCAGCAGGGACGAATTTGGGCGTCTACTTTTGGAGGACTCGCTTGGTTTGATGGTCTTCGGTTTCAAAGTATAACAAGGAATGACGGCCTGCCCGATGATGTGTGCTACTTCATTCACCAAACAGAAGATGGCTTATTTTGGATAGGGACAACCAACGGAGTGGTCCGATTTAATGCAGAGAAGTATTTCAATAGTGATAATGGAAATGCTGTGGAGGCTTTTCAGGTGTTGAGTACCGAACAGGGACTGATAGCCAATGAGCTGAACCTGGGAGCCGTGTATGAAGATTCAGAAGGAATGTTGTGGTTTGGTACTGTCGAGGGATTCAGTCGGTTCAACCCAAATTCGTATGGAGGCAATCCGGTTTCCCCAAAGGTTCATATCACGGGAATAAATGCATCAGGCCGGGAGTATCAGGCCGGAAATCCTTTCACGCTATCGCACGAAGAAAATTACCTTGAGATTCGGTTTGCAGGAATTAATTTTACCGCACCTAATCAGATTCTGTACGAGTATCAGCTAAGTGGAATAGATCCGGGCTGGCAGCAGACAACCAATCGGTCCGTAAAATATCCATCGCTTCCACCGGGTGAATATACCTTTAAAGTGCATGCCCGAAATGTAAACGGCGCGTGGAGTGAAGATGTGGAAGAAGTGAAATTTAGTATTACAGCACCCTTTTGGATGCAGTGGTGGTTTTTGGGGGTAGTGCTGATCGTTTTGGTGGGTATTATATACTTATTCTATAATTATTACCGCGTGCGAAAAATGATCGATATTGAGAGGATGCGGGTGCGTATAGCCAGCGATCTTCATGATGATGTGGGGGCTAGTTTAACAGAAATTGCCCTGCAATCGGATTTTCTGCAAGCCACCGATACCAATCCTGAATTAAATAAAACCCTTCAACAAATAGGGAAACAATCCCGAAAAATCGTTTCAAGTCTTGATGACATTGTATGGTCGATAGATGCCAGGAATGATACCTTGGGAGACCTAACCGACCGCATGCAGGATTACATTCTTAACACCCTGGAGCAGAAGGATATGGTGGTGAGCTATGATTTTGATGACCTGGATATGGATAATAAACTTCCGGTTTCTGTGAAAGAAAATGTGTATCTGATCTTTAAGGAGGCTGTAAATAATATTGCGAAGTATTCGAATGGTGATCGGGTGGACATCAAAATGAAAAATAATAGCGGCCGGTTTGAATTTGTTATTTCTGATAACGGTACTACCGGAAAAGGCACAAAAAAAACCGGGCATGGATTACGTAACATGGATATGCGAGCGCAACGGATAGGCGCAAATATTACTATTGATACGGAGAATGGATTTTCTATCAAAGTTGAGGGAAAACTGAACGCTAACTAAGGAGATATTATGGCTGTGATTGGAATTGTGGAAGACAACAAAAAAATCAGAGATCTGATACAACGTTACCTGGATATGCAGGACGGGATGGAATGTCCCGTTGCAGTTGATTCGGTGGAGGAAATGCTGGATCACCTTGAAAAACACGAGCGACCTGAAGTGATCCTGATGGATATACAGCTACCGGGAATGTCGGGTATAAAGGGGATGGGGATCATAAAATCAAAATATCCTGAAATTGAGATCATGATGCTTACAGTGTATCACGACTCGCACAAGATCTTCGACTCTCTTAAAGCCGGCGCTTCGGGATATTTACTGAAGCATACCTCCCTTCCTGAGATCAAAGAATCTATAGAAAACCTGTTAAAAGGTGGTGCGCCCATGTCTCCCCAGATCGCGCGGAAGGTGATCTCTCACTTCAATGAAGAAGCTCCCAAAAAGAACGAAGAAAGCATGCTCACAAACCGCGAACAGGATATCGTGAATGGTCTGGTAGACGGACTCAGCTACAAGTTGATCGCTGATCGCTACGATATATCCATAGATACGGTACGGGCCCATATTCGAAACATTTACAAGAAATTGCACGTGAATTCGAAAGCGGAAGTAATAGCAAAATCTTTGCGTGGTGAAATCTGATGCTCACATTAACATGTGATAAAATGTGAGTAATGAGATAGCTATTTTAAAGTGAAGCAAAAATAAAAGCCCCAAAGGTATCCGTCATGAAGTCTCAAAAAGTTATCCATCGGTTTTTTCTCCTTTTCCTGCCATTTATGCTAACAGGTTGCTACACACAATTTCAAACCTTTGATCAGTTTCCTGTCGAAGATCGTGGATACAGTTCAAATTATTCATGGGATGAGTACAAGCAAGAGGCGACTTCTGAACGAGAATATCAAAAAGAAGCCGTTGACCCTGAAGCGGAAGCATTGGAACGGGAATTGGCTCTGCAAGAAATGGATATCTATTTTCAGGATTACGAAACAAAGCGCTGGTACGAAGAACATTACGCCAATAAATTATTTTGGGAAGGCTATGATGCCGGCTACGACGATGGATATACTGATGGTTGGGTCAATGCTGGATATTTCCCTTACAGCGCACGTTACAGCTTCAACCGCCACCGATTTTTAAGAGGATACACCGGCGCTTTTGCATACTACGATTTTTACCACTATCCAGGATTTTATTCCTCATTCTGGTATGACTATGGTGGCTATTATGGTGGTGGATTCTACGCCGGCTTTTACGGCAACCACTGGGGATATTACAGCCCATATTACAACCATGGCTACTGGGGAAATCCCTATTACAACTACCATGTTGCCTACAACAGATATAATTGGAGTAAAAAATATCGCAGAGACGCTGACCTGTATAGAAAAGGTCCTCGAAACAGTGGGCTTGTTAACAGAGGAGATTATAGAACACGCGGCAGCAATGGCTTAAAAAGTGGAAATTCCGGTGATTTCAGAACCAGGGGAACGGGTGTAACCAGAACCCGCAATGTAAATACGAATACTCGGGTAAGAAGCACAAACGGGAGCTCAATTGGAAGAGGTTCGTCCGGAGATGTAGGCCGAAGTCGTGGATCCTCAGTTGGTAAATCAAGATCATCAGGAAGTGACAACAATACGCGGAGTCGTGGCAGCGGATCATCGGTCGGAAAACGTTCTTCAGGTGGTGATAGCGGAAAAAGCAGATCAAGAGGTGGAAACAACTATCAATCTACTTTTGGCCAGACATCGGTACGAGACATCAATATTTCTGATATCAGAAGCCGCAGTTATACCATTCCTGCACGCCGAGTTTCACAAACAAACGGTAGAAGCAGCAGTTCGCGATCAGGCTTTTTTGACCTGTTCAAATCTACATCATCTGACCGCACAAATTATCGTTCATCTTCATTGTTCAATAGTCGGGTGAGGGGAATTAATTCATCAAGCCGAAGTACCAATTCACGGAGTGTAAAAAGCAGCTCCTCATCGCGGTCTTCATCAAAAAGTACAAATGTAACCCGAAGTTCGTCCTCAAGCAGGTCATCGAGCGGCACCAAAAGCAGAAGCTCCTCAAGTTCGAGCAAACGAAGCCGCGGCGGTAACTAAGCCTCCGGCTCAACTCAAAAAATTACAGGATATCCAGAATATGAAGAAAGCAGTCCTTCTTCTTACAGCCCTTTTATTGTCTTTTAATTCCCTATTTGCACAGGATGGAAATAAACCTTCTTCGTATGCAAATCTGGCGCTACAGTTCAGCCAACAGAATTTTAACGGAGATGCAGCAAATGGCTTTTTACCTTCCGTTTCTACGGCATATGGCTTTGGCAGTTTTGTGGATAATCCGGCGAGTATAGCTTTGCTGAATGAAAGCTCGTTCAGTTTTGGACTTTATAACTCTAATGTAGAAATGGAAAACAGCTATCAGGGCAACACGGTAATGACCGAGGACAATAACCTTGGGTTTGGCGACATCGGGGTGGTATATAAATTACCAACCGAACAGGGTAGTTTTGTGATGGGAGCCGGCTACAATCGTGTTACTAACATGCGTGATGTTACCAGAATCAGCGCCAGAAACAACCAAAGTACCATCACTGATGACTTCCGCGAACCCGACAGCGACTACTACGGCCTTGCCTACGATGTGTATGCCACCGACTGGGGTGATGTGGATTCAACCTACCGCGAATCCATTTTCCGCATTGGTTTTGATACCTATCCCGGAATTACCCAGGAAGCTGAGGTCACGCAATCCACAAATATTGGCGAGTACTCCGTGTTTTTTGGTACTGAATTTCAGAAGAATCTGTTTTTGGGACTTTCTGCTGGAATTACATCGGGCACTCACACCTACCGCAGAAATTTTCTGGAAGTAGATGAATTCAATGACTATAACGCCGAGTTCATCCCATCCGATACTGAAGGAGAATACACCGACATCGATAATATTCTGACCTCTGATGAAATTGATTCAGATGTGATAGGTTTTTCCATTCGTGCTGGACTTCTATACCAATTTTCACCTAATATTACATTAGGAGTAAGTTACTTGTTTCCTTCCACCATGGTTGTTCAGGAGCAATACTATTCATCCATTACCACCGAGTTGGATGACGGCTCAACGCCATTTCAGGCCGACTTTGCCAGCGATGGCGTTTATGAATACCGGATCAAAAAACCCGGTGAACTTAAAGCCGGATTGACTTTTTCTGACATTGGAAATTTTGATCTGTCACTGGCGGCAGAACTAAGCGATTATTCCAACCTGCGTCTTGATTTTATATCCGGAAATGATCTGAGTTTCAACGACGAAGTAGCCCTGCGAGAGCAACAAGAGGAGCTGTCTTCCTTCATGAGTTCATCATATCAGATGAAGGCAAATTTAAAGGCAGGACTGGGATATACCCTTAACGATCAGCTAAAACTAAAAGCGGGATACGCGTATTTACCGGGAAAGAGTTCGGTGTATGAAGCGACCAAGAACATAGTTTCAGCGGGGTTCAGTACCCAAATAACCGACAATATGGTTTTCGATCTGATGGGGCAATATTCCTTTTGGAACGACCGTTCAGTAGCATATTCTTACTTCGATTATAATGACGGTGGTATAGCTCGCTCTGAAACCATCGACCATGAAGTGACAACCGTAAAAGTTTTGGCAGGGCTAAGAATCTTATTTTAGTACGATTACATAGTAGCAGATCCATACCAATAAGAACTCCGTAGTTAGTTAAAAAAGGCCTCTTGATTGAGGTCTTTTTTTATGCGGAAAATGCTAACGGGTCGGAATGGATAAATTCAAAACCTTTGCTGATCAGTTTTTCAGAAGAAACCTGCTTTCCATCATTTCCACCATCTATAAACGTTGGTTTTTTCATTTCAAGCCGTTCTGTGATGGTTGTGTAGATCTCTTGTTTGTCGGGGTGAACCGGAGCACATACATTCAGTATTTCACCGCGCAGATCATTTTCAATAACCCATTCTGTGGCTCGAATTACATCCTCGCGGTGAACCAGGTTTACAGGGGCATCTCCACCTGAGATATCCTTACGGCCTGCCATGTACTTTGCGGGGTGGCGGTCTTCCCCATATAATCCGGAAAGTCTCAGTATCACAGCATCAGGGAAATGTTTTCTTAATGCACCTTCTGCGGCTACAATGGCGTTGCTGTTTTCAGGATCGGGAGTGGCATCATTTTCGGTGACTTCACCTTTCGCATTTCCATAAACAGAAGTGGAACTATACATGATGACCTGCGTGTTTCTTTCAGCCAGAACCTGGGCAAGTTGGCCCATAATTAGTGGATATGTAGAGCGATCATCACCCCGACCCGGAGAAATAGATATCAAAACGGAATCGGTTTCAGGAAGCCTTATTTCAGACAATGAAGATGCCGGCAGTTCCAATTTTACCGGTTTGATGTTATGGTCGCTGAGTTCAGAAAAATTAGAAGATGTGCGGGTGGTGCCAAATACGGTAACATTTTTTTCTGCTACAATTTGGCCTAGTTTTTTTCCAAGCCAGCCGCATCCAATTATCAATAAAGAACCATTTTTCGCTGAATTCATTGTATCTTCACACTAATCAAAGTTATTGTAAAACTATAGAGTAAACATAGACTAAAATCAGGCATGGAACAATCTAAAACAGGTATTTTATTGGTAAACCTTGGATCTCCCGACAGTTATGAGCCGGCTGATCTGAAAGTATATCTGAGAGAATTTTTAACGGACAAGCGGGTCATTGACTTCCCTACTCCGATTCGGAAAGCTCTTGTGGAAGGGATTATACTGCCAATTCGCCCTAAAGAGTCTGCTGAAGCCTACGAGTTGATCTGGTGGGATGAAGGCTCGCCTCTAATTGTGATTACACAGCGAGTGATCGACAAGCTGCAGAAAAGATTGGGTGATGAAGTGCCTATTGCCATGGGAATGCGCTATGGAAATCCATCTATTGAAGCCGGTTTTGATGAGTTGATGGAGAAAAATCCGGATCTTGAACGAGTCTTTATGGTTCCACTCTATCCTCAGTATGCGATGGCTACCACTGAAACGGTGATCGAAAAAGCCAAAGAAGTTTGGCAGAATAAATATCCGCAGCTGGAAATGATCACAAAAGATGCATTCTATGACGACCCTCAGTATGTAAAAGCACTGTCTGAAAGTATACGTCCATATATAGAAGAGCATGATATTGATCACCTTCTGTTTTCTTACCATGGGGTTCCTGAACGACATATCAAGAAAAGAGATATTACGGGCGATCATTGCCTGAAGTGCGAGGATTGCTGTAATGTAAATTCTCCCGCACATACATTTTGCTATCGTCATCAGGATGTTAAAACTACCCAAAACGTAGCCAGGTACCTGAATCTTGATAACAAAGATTTTAATTACAGCTTTGCGTTTCAGTCTAAGCTGGGGATAGACCCATGGCTTACCCCGGCAACCGATAATGAGCTGGTTCGGCTGGCTGAGGAAGGAGTGAAGAAAGTAGCCGTTTGCTGTCCGGCTTTTATCTCTGATTGTATTGAGACGCTGGAAGAAATTGGCATTCGTGGCAAAGAAGACTTTGTGGAAGCCGGGGGAGATGATCTCATCCTTATTCCTTGTGTGAATGATAATGATCTTTGGATCGATGCTCTCGAAACTTGGTGTGCCGATATGCTGAAACCCGAAGAAGCCGTTGCTTAATATTAAGTATAGAGTTTAAGGCAAACTCTGCGTTCGTTTTTGTTATCTGTAGATAATTTTGTGTGAATAAAGGCTATGAAAGAAGAAGTATTGGTTTTTGGCGGAGGCATTTCAGGACTTGCCACAGCATGGAACCTCCACAAGGCCGGAATCCCCTTCAAACTTATCGAAAAGCAAACAGAAACCGGTGGAGTTATATCCTCTGAAATTGTACAGAACACCGTACTCGATTTTGGCCCAAACTCCCTTCGCGACCGGGATGGATCTATCCGCAAACTGGCAGAAGAAGTGGGGTTGAAGGACGAGATTATACAAATTTCTGAGGCCTTTAAAACGCGTTTCATTGTTCGGAACCGGAAGCTTCAGGCGCTGACTCCATCCCCAAAAACCCTATTCACAAGTAAAGTGATCTCAGGTAAAGGGAAATTGCGGGCATTGGCAGAACCATTTATTTCTAAAGGAACTTCAAACGATGAAAGTGTTGGAGCATTTTTAGAACGAAGAATTGGCAAAGAGGCGGTGGCATATTTGGTGGATCCTGTTTTTTCCGGTATCTACGCCGGGGATATCTATCAGATCAGTAAAAAAGAGATTCTTCCTCAATTCGCTGAGAACGAGCAGAAATTTGGTTCTTTAATGATGGGAGCCCTTCGTACCAAGAAAAAGAAATCTGAAATCAAGCCGATGGTGCTATCCTTTAAAAAAGGGATCCAGCAGTTGCCGGAAGCGATTTCGGGTAAGCTTTCAGATCAAATTTTGAATGAAGAAGTGACGGGTGTCAGGAAAAAGGGAAATGGATTTGAGGTGGAAACCTCTGAAGGAAAGTACGAGGCAGCTAAAGTGATATCGTGCTTGCCCGCACACAGTTTATCATCGGTACTGAGAGGGTTTGATCCGTTGCTTTCCGAGACGCTTCGTTCTATTGACTATGCCCCAATGCTTTCAACTCAGGTTGTTTTTAACAAGGATGATATCGAATTGCCACAATCCGGATTTGGCTTTTTGATTCCCAGGAAAGAAAATATTCGTCTGCTGGGTGCTATCTGGAAATCCAGCATCTTCCCTGAATTATCATCTTCAACAAGTTCTCATTTCACCCTAATGATCGGAGGGGCCCATGACCGGGAGATTTTAATGGATGATATTCAACAGATCGAACAACAGATTTTGGGCGAGTTCACGGAATTAATGAATACCTCTGCCAAGCCGGAAGTCGTAAAGTCTAAATTATGGCGTAAGGCAATCCCTCAATTCCATGTGGGGTATGAATCGGATCGTCAAAAAATGGATGAGGCTGAAGAAGCGAATCCCGGATTTTATATCGGAGGGAATTACCGGTGGGGTGTTTCAGTGCCTGATTGTGTTAAAGCAGCCGAAAAATTAGTGCAAAAGCTGAGCTAATTGATAGACGGGAATATAAATTTGAGATATATTGCTCTTCCATTCAGCATTAAGACAAGTAAGACCATGAAAAGAATATTAACTCTGATCCTGATCCTGTTTTTTTCAGGAAATCTTTTGGCTCAACAGGAAGAGACGGTAAATGCAAGTCGCCAGCTTGGCCTAAGCTATTCTTCACTGGGAGGTGCGGGCATTCATTATATCGTGCCTACAACCGAGAATGATAATATTAAGTTTACCGGTATTTTAATTTATCGCGACGATGCAGAGGCCAGAGAAACATTCTTCTCAATTGGGGCTGAATATCAGCGCGACCTGGTGGAGGGAAACGACAAAAGAGCCTATTTTACCACCGGCGCGCATATCGACAACCAACTCAGCAATACGCTCTATTTTGATTACTATGATAATGATTCCTCATCGCGCGTTGGTTTTTTTAACGCAGGTATTGGCCTTGGTTTCGACTATGGCAATATCACCGATGGCATTATTTTAAACATACATCTCTCCTATCAGCTAACAACCGGTTTTGGAGATGTGGATAGAACTAGGGTAGGGCTTGGGGGCGGACTAGGTATTGGGTTTAATTTTTAGACTCTTTCACAGAGCCAGTTGAGTTCATTCAGTGATAAGACAGAAGCCAGCAACTTTCTGATCTCTGTCAAAAGTTGTATAGCCCAAAGTTCATCATTATTCCATGCTATTTTGCTGAGGTTTAATTTTGCTTTCCCCTCTTCAAAACCGATATTCGGGCACATATTCACAAATAGGACCAAATGAATAAGAAATCTCCCAAGGGCAATGGATTGTTTGCCTGGGCTTTATACGATTGGGCAAATTCCGCTTATTTCGTGATGATACAAACCTTTGTATTTGCGGCCTACTTCTCCCAATCCATCGCTGAAAATGAAACCTCAGGAACGGCTCTTTGGGGGAATATGATAGGCCTTGCAGGATTTGTAATTGCCATATCAGCGCCTTTTCTGGGGTCGATCGCAGATGAAGGGGGGCGACGAAAGCCCTGGATCGGTTTTTTCACACTGATGTGTGTATTTGGATGCGGGATGTTGTGGTTCGCCGAGCCAAGTACAGATTTTATCTGGTTTGCGCTCATCATGGCCTTTATAGCTACGCTGGGAGCCGAGCTTTCTTTCATCTTCTATAACGCGATGCTTCCGGATCTGACAACGAGTCTTACCATCGGGAAATGGTCGGGCTGGGGCTGGGCCATGGGGTATGCAGGCGGATTATTTTGCCTGATTATCGGATACTTTGGATTCGTGGAATACGGAGCCGATTGGTTTGGACTCAATGAAAGCTCTCTTCAAAATGTACGCATCACCTTCCTTTTTACTGCGATCTGGTATGCACTTTTCAGTCTTCCAATGTTTCTGAAAACGCCCGACGTTCCTTCAAAGAATAAAGCCACTAAACAAGCGATCTCCGACGGAATGAAGGAATTGAAAAAAGGCATCGCATATTTAAAGAGTGAGCCCAACATCTGGAAGTTTCTACTGGCACGCATTTTCTATAATGATGGTCTTGCCACCATATTTGCAATGGGAGGAGTGTATGCCGCCGGAACCTTCGGCTTCGATACGGGGCAGATATTCATGTTTGGGATCGCGCTCAACATTACAGCAGGCATCGGTGCTTTTAGCTTTTCCTGGCTGGACGATAAAACCGGGAGTAAGAACACGATCGTATGGTCTCTTGTGGGGTTGATCATCCCGGTAGTAGCCGTTTTACTGGTAGAGGCGGAAACCTGGTTTTGGGTGTGGGGTTTACTGCTGGGAATATTTGTAGGACCGGTGCAAGCTTCAAGCCGAACTTTTATGGGAAGATTGGCGCCGCAAGATAAACGAAATCAGATGTATGGCCTTTTTGCATTGTCCGGTAAACTTACTACATTTGCAGGCCCTATTATGGTGGGGTGGATCACATTGTTGATGGGCAGTCAGAGATGGGGCATGAGCGCTATTTTGCTGCTTTTGGTAGTAGGCCTTGGATTGATGTTCTCGGTAGAGGAAATTCAGGGAACATCGAAGGAAAAAGTACCTTTAACAGAGTGATAAAGAAAACCATACATTTAATTACTTATTTGTTAAATTAACGAAGATTTTATTACTGTTAAGTTATACAGTTTCAATTAAAAGCAGGTATTGAATTAAGTAGATGCCTTTAACTCAAACTAAATTTACAGGAGTACAACATATGAGTAGAATGGACGATATCAACAACGTAGTAGAAGAACTGCAGGTTGACATGGATAAGTTTTATGAGAAAGGGAACAAAGCAGCAGGTACCCGTGCTCGTAAGCATCTTATGACCTTGAAGAATCTGGCACACGAAATTCGTCAGGAAATTCAGGCTAAGAAAAACGAAATGTAATTTCCGGTTCTATTACGGATTTTTAAAAGCCACCTTTGTGTGGCTTTTTTTATTTTAAGGCTGTTTTTACACATAACGAATATCAACAATGAATACAGAGCCAACAACCAGAATTCATAAAAATGCCATCAAGGCGTGGACGGTTAATGCCCTTCTTTACGGTCTTGTGTGGTTCGTGCCGGCAGGTTTTTTTCTGTTGATCTCAATCGGGCAAAACTCACATTTGCCGGATCCATGGTATATGGGTGTTGACTGGGTCATATTTGCCGCTCTGTTTATAGCCGGTTTGTTCTTTTATCTACTCATTGCGTTGTTATTTCCAAAGCTAAGGTGGCAGCGCTGGAAGTACGATATCTCCGAGAAGGAAATTGATATGCTGCGTGGTATCATCATCAAAAAAAGGACCCTGGTGCCCATAAACCGTGTACAGCATGTGGATACGCGACAAGGACCTGTATATCGAAAGTTCGGGCTTTCATCAGTCACCATTTCTACCGCAGCTACAACGCACGAAGTTCCTGCTTTGGATGATGAAACAGCTTCAGAAGTTCGCGATACCATTTCAACCCTTGTCAGGAAAGTAAAAGAGGATGTCTGAATTTAAGCGCCAACATCCGGTTGCTGCAGTAAGTCGGGTCATAGACCTTATTAAGCAGAACTTCATTACCCTGCTGATCCTGTTATTTATAGGGACCTCAAACTCGGATGGATATTTTCTCTATTTCATAGGGGGCGGTCTTGCGATCGCTCTTATTGGAGGAGTTTTTGGATGGTGGGTATTTCGGTACCGGGTGTATGAGGATGAGTTGCAAATCCTAAAAGGCGTTTTTATTAAGAATAAAGTCTATATGTCGAAGGATCGCATACAGGTCATCGATATTACAGAAGGAATCTTGCAGCGCATGTTTGGTTTGGTTCAGGTTGAGGTTAAAACGGCTGGAGGAGGCACTGAATCAGCGACCATAAGCGCTATATCAAGAGAGGAGGCAGAAGCGCTTAGGAGGGAATTACGGAAGAAGAACGGAGGGGAAATTGATGGGGATGAAGATACTGAGCTAACTGAAGTTGATGAGCAGGAAGAGATCCTTGACAGCTGGAAACTATCTAAGAAAGACCTGGTGGCCGCTGCATTTACTTCCGGTAATTTTGGGTTGATCGCTTCCATTTTAGGTGCCATTTCAGGACAGCTGGATGATTTTATCAATGAAGAAACCATCGAGTATCTTTATGAGATACTGCCCGGCTATAGTAATGTTTCATTGATCGTTGCTGTTGTTATTGCCATCATTATTATCTCTTGGACGCTGTCATTTCTGGGAGTCATATTCAATTACTCAGATTTCAAGCTGGAAAAAACCTCTAAAGAGCTCATTATTACTACAGGACTCATAGAGCGAAAGCACATCACTGTTCCATTTAACCGCATTCAGGCCGTTCGTTTTGTGGAAGGAGTGATCCGCCAGCCTTTTGGATATGGGATGATCTACGTGGAAAGTGCCGGGTTTAACCAAACCCAAAAGGGGCGCTCAATTGTGATAGCTCCTTATATTTCTGCCAAGGTGTTTCAGGATTTTTTGAAGACCTTTGCGGGCATCGATCATCAACCCGAAGAAACTATCACCCCGCCAAAGAAAGTCAGGTTTAGATATATACGCCGCCCTACCTACTTTTTACTGATAGCGGTACCTGTACTTTGGTATTTTATGGAGTATGGCTGGCTTTCTGTTTCCCTTATCCCAATGATGGCGTATTTGGGTTGGATGCGCTATACAGACGCCGTCGCTTCATTCGATCAACGCTTACTGAAAATGCGCTACAGGGTACTTTCACGCACTACCGCATTTGTGAGAAGAAACCGGGTCCAGGATATTGAATTGACTCAAAATCCATTTCAAACCCGAAAAGATATTTTCAACTTAAGTGCTATGGCAGCGTCCGGGGCAGGTGGAATGAGTTTTGAAATAGCCGATATCGCAAGTAACGATTGTGCAAAGGTCTACGACTGGGTGACGCCAAAGGATGAGGAAAAATTCACCACTACAGATGAAAAGGCTCATGAAGACATAGAAGCACTCAGCAAGGAAGAATCTATTTCAGCTCAGGATGCTACGGGTCAGGATCATTTATCTGATTCGGAGTCGAAGGTAAAATGAATAGTAAAGGAACTCCATTCGCCATCCTGGTTGATCGCAAGTGTGCCATCAATACGTCTCACCAACACCTGAATAAGTGTCATTCCAAGTGAATCACTATTCTGAGGATCAAAGTTCTTATCCAGCACATTCCCATTGCTCTTTACTTCCAAGCTAAGATGATCCCCATCCTCCTGAATTGAAATAATCAAAGTACCTTCTTCTTTTCCATGAAAGGCATGTTTGAAGGCATTATTGATCAGCTCGTTAACGATGAGTCCGATCGGGATGGCCTGATTGATGCTCACGCTCAGCGGCAGCACGTCGATCTGCATTTCAATGGTCTGCTTATTAGAATGATATGTTCTCCCGATCTCCTCCGCCAGTTCAATTACGTATACATCGAGTGGGGTATCCGATAAATTTGTGGATTTGTATAGCTTTTCGTGCACCTTGGCTATAGATTTGATCCGAAGCTGACTGGCACTCAATATCTGCTGAACTTGTTCTGACATCCCATCTTTCTGAAGTTCGAGCAAACTGGAAATAATGGATAAATTGTTCTTTACCCGGTGGTGAATTTCCTGCAGCAGAAGCTCTTTTTCTTCAAGCGATTTTTTGATCTGTTGATCTTGCTCTTTACGAACCGATATATCCCTTACCGTGCCTACAATTGCATCGGGTTCGCCATTTTCGTCACGCACAAGATTACGGGTGTTGCTAACCCATTTCCAGTTTCCCTCAGCATCTTGAAGGCGATATTCCAGCGTGGGCAGAAATTCCCGGTCGTTAATGGACTGATATTCATCCACCACTTTCTGAATCCTTTCTTTATCCTCAGGATGCATATTTGATAGAATGAAATCGACTCCGCCTTCTAAAAATTCTTCAACATCATAGCCCAGCATAGATTCTAATGCAGGACTCACATATTCATATTTCTTAGTTTTGATGTTCATCTTAAAGAGAATGTCCTGCGAGTTCGTAAGCACATTCCGGAACTTGTTTTCACTTTCTTTGATGGTTTCGGCCCAGATCTTGGCGCTGGTATAAAATCGGCGAGTGAGCCATATACCAATACCAATTATGAAAAGCCCTAAAATAATAGTGGCCCATTTAACGATTCTGTTCACAAGGCGGGCCATGCTATCCATAGATTCAGAAAAGCGAAGCTCAAGGGCAGTGAGCTCATGATCTAAGCGATTGAGCTCTTTTGTCCAAGCAATTTTTTGCTCGTAACTTATATCGCCCTGCTGAATGGTAGCGTGAATGTGCTCCCCGAATTCGATCAGTTGATCAATTTTTCTGTCGCCTTCTTCCCAGATCTCGATAGCATCTTTTACGGGGCTAAAATCATGAAACCAGTCAAAAATGCGGATCATATGGGGAATATCATCCGGGTGATTCAGTCCTTGCCGAAATCCCTCAAAAACAACGTCGTAATCATAGTTGTCTTTTTTAAGTTCTTCCCGGCCTCTGCGATCTCCCATTATAACACGCAGAACACTATTGAAGCTTTCATAATCCTGCGCATTTTCAGTAAGTATATAGCGGTGCAAATGGATCATCGATTCCTTTTGCGACTTTGTCCAGTGGCCTTCTCCTCCAACATATCCCCTTAACCCGGAAGCAAAACTGATAGCGAGGGTCACATTGATAATAAGTAGAATGGCACAAGTAGAGGCAAAAATGAGCAGACCTATGAACTTGCGGTCAAAATCAAAACCATTTTGCTCTGCTGTTTTCTTCATGTTTTGATGGTTGGGTTCAGAAACCTAAAGATCTGATTATTAATATCTGCCTACTTTTCATGATAAACGAACTTAGCAAAAAACACCATCATCGCATAAGCTTTTTGTATTTGATGCGGTGTGGCTGGTCGTCGGTTATTCCCAGACGTTGTTTCTTGTTTTCCTCATACTCTTCAAAATTACCTTCAAACCAATAAACCTGACTGTTTCCTTCAAAAGCTAAAATATGGGTAGCAACACGATCCAGGAACCAGCGATCATGAGAAATAACCACTGCACAGCCAGCGAAATTGAGCAGGGCTTCTTCGAGAGCACGGAGGGTATTCACATCCAGGTCGTTGGTAGGCTCATCAAGCAGCAATACGTTTGCACCTTCCTTCAGTACCTTTGCCAGGTGAACACGATTTCTCTCACCGCCTGAAAGTTCAGTCACTTTTTTCTGTTGATCACTTCCACTGAAATTGAAGCGTGCCACATAGGCACGGGAGTTCACCTCGCGATTTCCAAGTTTTATGACGTCATGTCCACCGGAGATTTCTTCCCAAAGGGTTTTATTGGGATCCAGCGGGCGCTTTTGGTTGATGTAGCCCAGTTCAACGGTGTCGCCTAAAGTGAAGGTACCTTTATCGGGTTCTTCTTCTCCGGTTATCATTTTGAAAAGGGTGGTCTTTCCGGCGCCATTAGGTCCGATTATACCAACAATGCCTCCGGGCGGAAGCCTGAAATTCATGTCTTCAATCAACAACTGATCTCCAAAACCCTTGGATACGTTATCGGCTACAATTACTTTATCACCAAGTCGTGGTCCGGCCGGGATGAAGATCTCCATATCGTCGCGGCGCTTTTCATGTTCTTCGGAGAGCATTTCCTCGTATTTATTGATACGAGCTTTACTTTTTGCACGCCGACCTTTTGGATTTTGACGGATCCAGTCCAGTTCCTGCTTCAACGTTTTTTGTCGTTTAGACTCTTCCTTTTCCTCTTGCTCAAGTCGTTTCGACTTCTGTTCAAGCCATGAGCTATAATTTCCTTCAAACGGAATACCTTCGCCACGGTCCAGTTCCAGGATCCAGCCGGCTACATTGTCGAGGAAATACCGATCGTGCGTTACAGCGATCACGGTTCCTTCGTAGCGATCCAGATGTTGCTCCAGCCATAGTACGGATTCGGCATCCAGGTGGTTGGTTGGTTCATCCAAAAGCAACACATCCGGTTTTTTGAGCAGAAGACGGCATAGGGCTACACGGCGTGCTTCTCCACCAGAAAGGACTTCCACAGAGGTATCACCGGGAGGACAGCGAAGGGCATCCATGGCCTGCTCCAGCTTGCTATCGATATCCCAGGCATCGATCTGGTCGATCTTTTCCTGCAGCTTCGATTGCTTTTCGATGAGTTTTTCAAAATCTGCATCAGGATCACTGAATGCCGCATTGATAGCTTCGTATTCCTTAAGAAGATCCATAGTATCCTGAACGCCTTCTTCAACGATCTCTTTCACGGTTTTAGAAGGATCCAGTTTGGGCTCCTGAGAGAGATATCCAAATGTAATTCCTTTTTGGATACTGATATCGCCCTGGTACTCCTGATCTTCTCCTGCAATAATTCGCAGTAAAGTAGATTTACCAGCACCGTTCAAACCAAGTACTCCGATCTTGGCTCCATAGAAAAAGGAGAGGTAGATATCTTTTAAAACAGTTTTGTTGGGTTTATAAACCTTGGAAACCCCAACCATCGAAAATATGATCTTGTTGTCGCTCACGGACTTAATTTTTATTGATTGAAAAGGAAATAAAGGTAAGAAAAGACATTGACTTTCGAAGAGTCAAAATTCCGAAAGTTTTTCAAAATGATCCTCTTTTTCTGACCTGACGAGCACGAACTATTAAAGGCAGGATGAGGCGCTTCTCAGAAGAGCGGGATTGTAGCTCAAACTGACTTATTAGTAAGCTTACCCTAAAGCAACATCCAGTACCATCATGACCACAAATCCCACCATTAAGCCCATCGTAGCCAAATCGGTGTTGCCGTGTAACTGGCTTTCTGGGATCAGTTCTTCAACAACAACGTAGATCATAGCTCCTGCTGCAAACGCCAGTGCATAGGGTAAAATTGGGGTGATATAGATCACGGCAGCAGCGCCAATAACTGCCGATACCGGTTCCACTATTCCTGATAACTGCCCATAGTTGAAACTTTTAAAACGACTAACTCCATCCCGGCGCAAGGGCATTGAAATGGCCACACCTTCCGGAAAGTTCTGAATACCGATACCAATAGCCAGTGTAATAGCTCCGATCACGGTAGCTCCACCGGCAATATCCAATCCCAGGCTTGCAGCTCCAAAGAGGACACCAATGGCGAGTCCTTCCGGGATATTATGCAAGGTGATCGCCAGTACAAGCAAAGTAGCTCGTTTCCATTTGGTTTCAACGCCTTCGGCAGCATCTCTTGGTAAACCGATATGAAGATGGGGAAGGTAGGCATCACAAATTCGAAGAAATAAACCACCCAGTAAAAAGCCAATGGCTGCTGGCACCCAACCGATCATTCCCTGAGCTTCGGCCATTTCGATTCCCGGTATGATCAGCGACCACACACTGGCTGCAATCATCACTCCGGCAGCAAACCCCATCATACCATCAAGCACTTTGTAATTGATCTCTTTCGTAAAAAAGACCAATGAAGCGCCCAGCGAGGTAACGCCCCAGGTAAAAAGCCCGCCTAAGAGGGCTTGCATTATTGGACTAAGTTCAAAAAACCAGTTTGGTATGAATTCCATTTTTTCTTTTAAAGATAAGAAAGTTTTATTGAACTTATAAAATTATTAGTCATGGCTAACATTTTTTGCTCTATTTACATATGTAGTTTTCCATAGTGTTTTAAATCAATGATTTGAGATTTTTTTGAAATAGCGAAGTGACATTCAAGGAAATTTTTCGCATCATAAAGTAATCGGTTAAGTAAAATTTCTGATGTTAGCTGGAAGTCATCAAAAAAGATAAAAAATGAAGTTTAGAATCGTTACATGTTTAACAGTGATCGTTTTAATTTCAATACAAGCATTTGCGCAGGAGGCTTCAGTTAGCTGGCCATTAGATGGAGAGGACTTGCCGGCTTCTGAAGGTCAGCAGGTTACGTCTTCATCCAATCATAAGGGGCAAATTTTGGGGAGTGCAACAGGCGTTTCTGCCGACCTGCCCGAAGTAGCCACGTACAATCCGGAAGGGATCTCTACCACATTTGCCACGGCCGGTGGTAATGTCTCATCAGATGGGGGAGCTGCAGTCACTGAAAGAGGTCTTGTCTGGAGCACTTCTGAAAGTCCTACAATTGAAGACCGAAAGAGATCAGCAGGTTCGGGTACAGGCTCATTTTCAGCTACAATGATCGATCTGGAACCGGCCACAACTTATTTCTATCGTGCATATGCTACCAATGGAGAAGGAACTGCTTACGGACGTGAAGTCTCAATTACAACCCTTACTGAAAGAACAGTACCTGAGCTGACTACCAACAGCGTCGCCAATATTATGGTAAGGACGGCTGAGACCGGCGGTAGTGTAACTGAGTGGGGAGGTTCGGAAGTGACCGTACGGGGTGTAGTCTGGAATACAACGGGTGAACCTACCATCAACGATAATGTATTAGAAGCTGGAAGTGGAACCGGTGATTTTGTGGCAACGCTATATCCGCTTGAGGAAGACACCCGATACTATGTACGAGCTTTTGCCATAAATGAAACCGGAACCGGATATGGGGGAATGAGAATCTTTAAAACCCAAGTGGCTGCTCCTGACATCACAAAAGTTGTGGCGCAAGATGGCAGCGGCGATTATACTTCCGTGCAAGATGCTTTTGATGAAATTCCCCGCAACTATACAGGCATCTACACCATCTATGTTAAAAAGGGAGAGTATTACGAGAAGTTGATCCTTGAAGAAGAAAAGGGGAATGTTAAATTAGTGGGCGAGCATCGAGATAGCACCGTTCTCTGGTACGATGATTACGCCGGTATTTCCGGGGGCACAAGTCAATCGTATAGTGTAGCCATTAATGCGGATGATTTTGTAGCCGAGAATATTACATTTCAAAACGTGGTTAAGAATGATAAATCGGTTAGTGACCAACAGGCTGTGGCTTTGGTTACAAATGGAGACCGGCAGGCTTATTACAACGTAAATATTTTAGGATATCAGGATACGTTTTACGCAAGAGGGTCGAACGGAACCGGGCGGATTTATATCAAGAATAGCTACATAGAAGGCTCTGTAGATTTTATTTTTGGCCGAAATATTGTTGTTTTTGACAGTACTCAAATTCACATAAACCGGGATGGGGGCACGCTCACGGCCGCAGCTACTGAGGCGGAGTCAAAGTTTGGATTTGTATTTATAGATAATGTGATCTCAGCAGATTCTATTGGATTTGATGGAGACCCCATCGAACGCTTCTACCTTGGCAGACCCTGGCAACAATCACCACGAACCGTATTCCTAAACACCTATTACCCGAAATCGCTGAGCCCCAGCGGATGGCTTTCATGGAATGTGGAACCGGCAATGTATGGGGAGTATAATTGCTCTGGTCCAGGTTGTGTGTCCTTCGAAAATCGGGTAAGTTTTGCAACTGAATTAACAGAACAAGAAGCAGCTGAGTACACAATAGAAAATATTTTCTCGAAGGAAAGTAATCCCAACTATGGTCGAGACTGGAAACCTTCTCCGGAACTTTATGCAGTAAGCAATACCAAAGAAAATTCCACAGTACCAGAGAGATACGAGCTCAAACAAAATTATCCCAATCCATTCAATCCTGTTACAAATATTACGTATTCAATACCACAATCAGGACAGGTCAAGATTTCTGTATTTGATATGTTAGGGAAGAAAGTGGTAACACTGACCAATGAGATACAGTCTGCCGGAGATCATACGGTGACTTTTGATGCTTCCTCACTTTCAAGTGGCGTTTATCTCTATAGAATTGAAACAGATAATTTTGTAGGAATGAATAAAATGACGCTTATTAAATAAACGGGACCAGGCTAATGCAATGCTGAACTGAGGTTTAATAAATCACACGATTTTGCCTACCTTTTGTCTTCAGAAATTTTAGTTATGAAAAATAAGCCGAAAGCATTTACTGAAGATATTCCGGAAGGACTTATCCGGATTTTTTTGAATGTGGAATCTATCACTTGTCAGGTGGAAAATGATGCCCCGGATTTTGTGAATCCTTTGGAGGATAAGCCGCATGTAAAGATCATCCCCCAAACAGATCTTTCTCATCTTACCAACGTCTTTGAACGAACATATCCGGTGACGCTTGATAAACGAAAATCAAAGGATGATTTACTTGCCTGGCAGATGGAAGAGCAGGGAGTATGGTTTGATATTGATATGAATCATGTGAAGGAGGTCTGGCTTTCGGAATTTGATTTCTATCTTGAAAGTGAAAAACCCCGTTATCTTTCGTATTACATCCGGGAAGTGGAGCATAAAGTTCAGTGGCTCCAGAGGGGGCAGGAAAAAGGGGAGATCACATCACTCAGTGAATTTAAAAAACAGTTTAAACCAAGTGCGGTTACGGGGAAATATAAATTTAGTGGGATAGAAGTGATCAAGTGTGCGGATATGCTGGGACGAGCGATCAGGAAAATTGATATGCGCACGGAAACAGCACTGGTGAAATTCAATACAGCCAAGGGCCGATTAGAGCCGCTTATCATAGGTATGGCAGAAAAATTAGGATATCAAATTGAAGTGCTTGATAAGGATACGATACGCCGCGAAGAGGAAAGAGGGAATAGCGTCAGCCATATGATATCGCTGAAATAATAAAACCGGGATTCCATTTTCGGGTTTAGAAATAAGTTTTAGCAAAGTAGATCACAGAATGAGGATCTACTCTCCCATTTTCCAGAAGATGATGCCACCTGCCTGTTTTCCGGTTTCGATCACATCAACCCGTTTTAAGGTTTCCAGGTTTATGACATCTACAGAACCGGGCTCACCTCCAATGCCTTCCACAGAAATAAATGCAAACTTGTTGTCAGGAGAAATGGTGACACCATGACTGACTTTACGGCTATTGGTGATCTTCGCCAGCTCTTTCTCTTCATTCAGGTCCCAAACGCCGGTAGCGCCTTCACCTTTGTAGGTTACTACAAGCATATTACCATCATTTGAAACTTCCAGATTGTAAGGCGCTTTTCCAGTCTTCCAGCGATTGGTGATCTTCCAGGAATCCGTATTTACTTCAATGATCTCATCGGATCCATTTCCGGCAACATAAACCAAAGGTTTGACAGGATGCGGATCTGCCCAGGTCGGCTTTTCAACTGGATTGTGCTCCATGTTTTCATGATTCATACCGGAGTGATCCATTCCTGAATGTGCATTCATTTTGGGTGAACCGTTTTTGGAAAGAGGGATGCGGTTGGCAACCTCGAGTTTTTCAGTATCGATCACGATCAGCTCGTCCGTCATCATAGAAGCGTGATATTGCCACTTGCCGTCATCACTGATCCGGGAACCGTGGGGCATAATTCCTGTGTCAATATCTTCCAGCCGCATCATCGTATTAGGCTCAACCACAGAAACGGTGCTTGGTTCCATATCACCATGGAGGTTGAAATTCACTACATACAACAAACCGGTGGACCTGGAGATATCCATAGTGGCAGGAAACATTCCCAACTCCACTTTCTCCACAAATTGATTGGTTTCGGTTTCGTATTTCCACAAAGAGCCATAAGGCATTCCGTGAGCAATACTTACAAACCAGTGCTCGCCATCAGGTGAAATAGTAAGTCCGTGTGGTCCTTCGTTTTCTTGTGGCCAGGTACCCACTTCAATGGTTTCTGAAATTTCACCTTGCTCCGTTTCGCCATCAAAATGAATGAGGTGAACCCGGTCATCGGATTCGGCGGCAACGTAGAGGTAATAATCTTGGGCGTTCAGCGAATCCGTGAGAAATCCCAAAAAAAGAACACTGACAAATAAAAGGGCATGCAAAAACTTCATAATATTCTGATGAATAATTTAGAATTCCAGGTGTGGGTAAAATAGCTCAACATCTTTTTGGTAAAGCCGGAGAATGCGTTCACGGTCTTTCTCCTCTACACTGAGTTCTTTTCTGGGAGATTTATTGCGATGAACTAAATTCGATTTCTCAACCGGGAGGTTAATTTCATCAGCAACTTTTAAAAGATCTTCTTCAAAATTCTCGAACCGGCCTACAAAATCAACGTGATCTGTATCTATAAGTTTATGTTGAGGGACTAAATGAATGTCGGCATTAGTAAAGTTTTTACTTTCAACCCAGTCTAAAAAATTCTGAAAATCTTTCATTTTCTGATACTCACTCTTAGGGAACTCAAAATAATTTCTTTTTAAAACCATGCCTTTCCAAATTGAAAGAAAGCGATCAAGTGGATTTCTGACAAAAGTGAATTTGAAAAAATCTTTATAACGATCAGGCTGGTAAGAAACTGGTGAGCTATAAATGTAGCTTTTTTCCGGGCTGTTTTCTTTAAGTAAATGGTGAATCGTACGGCTTGCTACCTTATATGTTCTGAACCAAATTGCTTTATAATGATAACAGTATGAAATAGGGTAGCGCTTTTGTTTGAAGGGAGTTACGAAATACTTATTGAAGTAGAAATGCTTTAAGTTATTTTTGGTTAGTGGTCTCATACTGAGTGGGCGGTCAAACTTTTACAAATAGGTAGAACAGCCCAAAAGTCTGTTCTACCTGTTACATTAAGATTTTAATTCGTTCCTTGCTGAGCAGGTTCCAATAATTTCACTGACCATAATCCTGAATTCCAGTCGGAAATGAAAATGTGGCCTTTGTGAGGTTGAGGGCCCCAGGTGAAGGGGGCATTTGGTACTACAGCGTCGGCGTGTGTGGGTTCAAATTTGGCAATTTCCCTTCCCTGATCATAGAGATTACCCATCAACTCTCCGGAAATATCCACGATGCGAAGGCCACCGTTATAGTAAGCTACATAGAGCGTATCACCTACCACCCAGAAATTATGGGTGCCCGCTTCAGGAACCTGATATCTGGCTACTTCCTGGGGATTCTCCCATCCGTTGAACTTTACAAAGTGAATCCACCCTGCTGCAGCGGCTGGATTATTTCGCGAAGGAAGTCCTTCAGGAAAAGCCTCATCGCCACCAATTACATAGAAATCACCGGTCGATTCACTTTTGAAAGGAAATGCAGCATGATTCCATCCGCTTGGGTAGGCATAACTTCCCAGTTTAACGGGGTTTGACGGTGAGCCGCCCGCATCAGCCAGTTCGCTGTTTTTGCTGCCAATATCTACGGCTACAATTCCATCGCGCCAGTTCGAGGAATAGGCAATGCCATCTTCGATCCATACATCGTGAATAGAATGGCCCGGTGTATCCAGCTCAAACCGATTTACGGTATAAGGATTCGCTGGGTCTTCAATATTGATGATATCGTATCGGGTTCCGTTATTCACGGCATATACATGATCTTCATAGATAAATGAATTGTGCACGCCGCCGGTAAGTCCATCTGTATATTCGGTGATGACCTCCACATTGCGGGGATCAGATACATTCAGAATAACGATCCCATTCTTACGGTCAGAGGCGCCTTCCCTTGTCAATACCCCAATGGTACCATCAGCTGAAATTTTCACGTCGTTTACGGTTCGGGCATCAACACGAACAGTATCAACCGGAATCAGATTTGCAGGATCGGTGACATCCCAGAAATAGGTATCACCATTTGCGCCCCAGGTTCCGGTGATGGCATAATCGCGGCCATCCTGACCTTCCCAAACCCAGAGATCAGAGGTATGTACATCAAAAACCTGACCGTGTCCTACTACTTCAATATCGCGGGCTACATTACGTTTGCGTACCCGAATTACTTGGTCAGCAGTTGCTGTACCAGCACGTGCACTAAGAATGAATGTCCCCGGAACGTTGGCTACAAATTTTCCATCCTGATTGATCTGTCCTTCCGCTCCCTGACCAAGGTTGTCTTCAGGCTGGGCTTCAAAAGAATAGGTGATCGGGACAGCAACAGCATTTCCGTTGTTTCCTTTTGCTGTAGCATTTAAAGTGATCACATCTCCGGTACGCACGTTGGTCTGTGAATTTGCGATCGTAATTTCTGCAGCGGGGTTTTCTTTAACATTGATATTCAGCACAGCTGATTTCCCTTCAGATGTGGCTGTTATCTTGGTTTTTCCAGGTTTAAGCGCCAATAATTTTCCATGAGAAATAGTGGCAACTTCTGGATTACTGCTTTTGAAAGAAAGCTCTGGGTTTTCCCGAACAAGTTTCATCTCATCGATCACATCAACAAGAAGGTCATAGTTTGTTTTCGAGAAAAAGCTCTCAGGAATCTGTTTGAATTCCAGTTTGGCGATAGGAGGGTAGGGCACTTCTATATTGAAACGGGTTCTCACTCGCTGATCTCTGGGACCAGAACGCTGTGCAAGCACCGAAAAGGTTCCGGGCTTGTTGGCTTTCACAAGTCCATCCCGGCTAACTTCAAGTGCAGCCCCATTTCTGGAATAGAATAAAACGGTATCAGGCAAAGCTTCATCGCCATCCATGAGTGTGGCTTTAAGCTGAAGTTCTTCACCAACCTCAACCACAACCGGGGTAGGTTCAATTTTTATAGTCAGTTCATTATTTTCTTGCGCATACAGGTTGCCGGTGAAGAGTAAAAAACACGCGGCCAATAGTTTAACAGCTTTTCCCATGGTAGTTATTTTAGTTAGCGGATCTAGGATTTTGTAAAGAGCTGTAATAAATCAAAAAAATGCGAGATAATGAATTATTTGTACCCTTCATATCTCTCTTTTTGAGTTCATTTTTCCTTATTTTACACAAACAATTTCTCATAGATAACTTTCCGAAATGAACGGGCGGTAATCTGTGTTTCGATTCAAAAAATAACCCTCATTTACAGCCTTAAATGAACATCAATTTCCATCAAGAAGTTTTTGCCCACCGACACAACGGACCTAATTCTGAATCGATCAAAAAAATGCTGGAGGTTATAAAAGCTGATTCGCTTGAAAAGCTGATCGATGAGACTATACCCGAAGGCATTCGACTGAATAGCCCACTCGACCTTCCACAGTCTTTGAGTGAAGCCGATTTTCTGGCTGAGTTCAAGAAATTGGCTTCCGAAAACAAGATCTACCGATCTTTTATAGGGATGGGCTATTACGACACATTGATGCCCAATGTGATCAAGCGAAACATTCTCGAGAATCCCGGTTGGTATACCGCCTATACCCCTTATCAGGCTGAGATAGCGCAAGGTCGGCTGGAAGCACTGATCAATTTCCAAACCGTGGTATCGGACCTGACGGGAATGGAGTTGGCAAATGCCTCTCTTCTGGATGAAGGAACTGCTGCTTCTGAGGCAATGAGTATGTTATTTGGACAACGAAAAGGGAAAAAGCGCAAAGAGGCGAATGTCTTTTTTGTATCCGAATCGTGCCACCCTCAAACTATTGAAGTGCTTCAAACTCGTGCCGAGCCTATTGATGTAGAAATAAGGGTTGGGGATCATAACGAATTGGATGTAACAGATCCCAAATTATTCGGAATGTTGCTGCAATATCCGGGTACTGATGGAACGGTTGAGGATCACACCAATATTATACAAGCTGCTCATGAAAATGAAGTTTATACTGTAGTCGCAGCAGATCTTCTGGCTCTTACATTGCTGAAAGCTCCAGGCGAAATGGGAGCCGATGTGGTAGTTGGATCTTCACAGCGTTTTGGCGTACCGATGGGATATGGCGGTCCGCATGCGGCCTTCTTTGCCACACAGGAAAAATTTCAGCGTAAGATACCGGGACGCATCATTGGCGTAACGCAGGATGCAGAAGGTAAACCTGCGTACCGAATGGCGCTTCAAACCAGGGAACAACATATTCGTCGTGAAAAGGCGACTTCTAATATTTGTACAGCGCAGGTTCTTCTTGCGGTGATCGCCGGAATGTATGCCGTGTATCATGGACCGGAAGGATTGAAAAAGATCGCTTCCAAAGTTTATGGCTTGACCAAACTCACCAAAGACGGATTGGAAAGAATGGGTGTGGAAGTTGAAACTGAAAACTTTTTCGATACCATCACGGTGAAAGCTGATGTAGCTACCATCCGTAAGGCAGCCGAACAGAAAGAAGTAAACTTCAGGTTTGTAGATGATAGCACGATCGGGATCTCTTTTGATGAAGCGAAGAATTTGGAAGATGTCAATCTGATACTAAACATTTTTGCCAAAGCACTTGGTGAGAAAAATGACTTTGACTTAGCAGCAGAATCCAAAAAAGCTAAGGTTGAATTCCCTGAAGCTTTGACTCGTACTTCCGAATTTATGGATCATGAAGTGTTCCATCTCTATCATTCTGAGCACGAGATGCTTCGATACATGAAGCGTCTTGAGAATAAGGATCTCTCGCTGGTGCACTCAATGATCTCGCTCGGTTCTTGTACCATGAAATTGAATGCCACAGCCGAAATGATTCCTGTAACGTGGCCGGAATTTGGACAAATTCACCCCTTTGCCCCTCGTGAACAAGCGGAAGGGTATACCCAATTATTTGACGAACTCAGTGATCAGCTCTGCGAGATCACCGGTTTTGCGGGGATGTCGCTACAGCCTAACTCTGGTGCTCAGGGCGAATATGCCGGACTAATGACCATCCGGGCCTACCACAAAGCCAATGGAGACGATCACCGGAATGTAGCGCTGATCCCATCCTCGGCTCACGGGACCAATCCTGCCAGCGCAGTTATGGCCGGCATGGATGTTGTGGTCGTGGACACGGATTCTCATGGCAACATCTCCAGCGATGACCTGGCTGCCAAGGCAGAGAAGTACAGCGATCGTCTGGCTGCATTGATGATCACATATCCTTCAACCCACGGTGTTTTCGAGCATAAAGTGAAGGAGTTTTGTGAGATCATTCATAAGCATGGTGGACAAGTATATATGGACGGCGCTAACATGAATGCGCAGGTTGGGCTTACAAGTCCGGGTGAGATCGGGGCGGATGTGTGCCACCTGAATCTCCATAAAACTTTTTGTATTCCTCATGGCGGAGGCGGCCCCGGAATGGGACCGATTGGTGTAGCAGAGCATTTAGTGCCGTTTTTGCCCTCTCATTCCGTTGTTAAAACAGGAGGGGAGAAAGGAGTAACCGCTATTTCGGCAGCGCCCTGGGGAAGCGCCAGTATCCTGACGATCTCTTACGCATACATAAAAATGATGGGCGGCAACGGACTGACCGATGCCACCAAATATGCCATCCTGAATGCAAATTATCTCAAAGATCGGCTCAAAGATTATTTCGAGATCCTGTATACCGGAATGACGGGTCGTTCAGCGCATGAGTTTATTGTGGATCTTCGTCCGTTCAAACAATCCGCTGGAATTGAATCGGTGGATGTGGCCAAACGCCTGATGGATTACGGCTTCCACGCTCCAACCATGAGTTTTCCTGTTCCGGGAACCTTGATGATAGAGCCGACGGAAAGCGAGTCGGTTGAAGAACTGGATCGTTTTTGTGAGGCCATGATCTCCATCCGAAAAGAAATTCAGGAGATCGAAGAAGGAAAGGCAGATAAGGAAGGCAACGTTCTTAAACACGCTCCTCACACCCAACGGGTGATCATGGCGGATGACTGGAACCGAAACTATTCCCGTGAAAAAGGAGCGTTTCCACTGGAAGACCTCAAATACGATAAATTCTGGCCTTCAGTTTCCCGGGTTGATGATGCCTATGGCGACCGAAATCTCGTCTGCTCCTGCATCCCAATGGAAGCATATGAAGAAGGAATTGAAGCGGTGTAGAACATCGAACACCGAACATTCAACACCCAAGGAAGAACGTTAAACGTTCGATGTTCCTTATTGGATGTTCAATCCCTCCATTCCGCCGGATCAAACCACCAATAGCCTTCCCGGGCGTAATTGGGGCGGGTGAGGAATTCCCGAAGTTCTGCATCCTGAAGGTGTTCGTTACGGGCAAGGGCTTTTCTGAATTCAGTCCACAGGTCTTGATGCTGATCTAATGAAGGTCCTTTGAGCATTAGCTGATAAAAGTCGTTTTCGAGGGAGTTTCTGGACCTTCCCGGTTTCCACGTCTGGGCTTCAAAGATGGCGTTATGTAGAATTCGCAATTTGTCAGACTTCATAGGCTTGTCGGATTTTACGAGATAATGGGTTTACTCCGAGGCAAAGATCAGTATCTGCAGGATAAATGAAAAGGGCATTTCCGAAATCGGTTTAATCACCGATTTTTGCTATCCTGCGATTCAATCCAAATCTCGATCGTTATGAAAAAATCAGTTCTGTTCTTCTTCCTTTTTATCCCGCTTTTCACAAATGCACAACAATCCAACGCCGATTTTTTCTGGGAAAATATCTCAGCACTGTGTGGCAAAGCCTTTATTGGAGAAGTTGTAGAAGCCCCGGCTGATGATGATTTTCGGAATCACGAATTGGTGATGCACGTGCTTTCTTGTGATGAGGAAGTTATCAATATCCCATTTTTTGTTGGGGAGAACCGCTCCCGAACCTGGATCTTGACCAGAGCTGGAGATCATATTCAATTAAAGCACGATCATCGGAAGGAGGATGGAACTGATGATGAGCTCACCATGTATGGCGGAACTTCTGTCAATACAGTATCAGCGACTTTGCAAACATTTCCAGCCGATCAGGAAACGGCCGATCTGATTCCTGCAGCTGCATCGAATATTTGGTGGATCGAAATAGTTCCTGGTGAATATTATACCTACAATCTTCGCCGAATTGGTACCGATCGCTACTTTAGCATCCGTTTTTCTTTTGAAGATGAAACCGAGATTCCACCACCCGCCTGGGGTTGGGAGTAGGAAGAACATCGAATATCGAACATTGAACATTCAATGTTGAAGTGACCTGTCCTCGTGCCGCACACCTGCGTCGGAACCTGTTAGGATTTGCTGAGGGAGCTTGATATGGTAATATCACCTTCCAGGGTTTTGTGAACCGGACATTTTTTGGAGATCTCCAGCAGTTTATCCAATTGTTCCTGAGATAGATCGCCCTTGATGATCAATTCTTTTTCAATGTGATCGATCTTGCTTTTGGGATCTTCACACTCGGCGCAATCTTCGGCGTGGCGTTTATCATGCCGCATTTCCAGGTAGATATCATCCAGTTCCCAGCCTTTGCGTTGGGCGTACATTTTTACGGTTATCAGGGTGCAGGAGCCAAGTCCCATTAATAAATAATCATAGGGATCGGGTCCGGTATTTTGACCGCCTTTAACACTTTCCGGTTCATCGGCGATGAGTTCATGTTTGCCTGCGGTTAAAGTTGTTTTGAAGACTTCATTTTCGGGGAGGTGGACGTGGACGATCTTTTGCTCACTCATAGTAATTGTAAATTTTAAATGTTGAATTATAAATGAACGTAATTAATTAAACATTTAAAATTTATCATTTACAATTCGCTAACGTAGTGATAACTAATTAATAACAGTTCGGCTATGCCTTCATAACATAATCAGTGGATATTTAGCCAAAAATCATCTAAGGCTATGAAGCGATCTCTCGATACCGTTGTTTTATCTGATATCCATCTCGGAACCGTAGGCTGCCACGCCGTAGAACTGGTGCAATACCTGAATTCCATCGATCCCAAGCGGGTAATTCTGAATGGGGATTTCATCGATATGTGGAATTTTCGAAAATATTATTGGCCCGATGCCCATATGCACGTCATCCGCACGCTGATCACGATGATGACCAACGGGACCGACATCTATTACCTGACGGGTAATCACGATGAAACCTTACGTAAAATTTCGAGCTTACAGCTTGGTCCTCTTTTTATTCGCGATAAGTTGGTATTGGAGATGAATGGGGAACGGGTGTGGTTCTTCCATGGGGATATATTTGACATCACGATGAAGCACAGTAAATGGATTGCGAAATTGGGTGGCAAAGGATACGAATTCTTAATTCTCTTGAACCGATGGATGAACACCATTTCCGAAAAGCTGGGATATGGCAAGTTCTCACTTTCCAAAAAGATCAAAGACAGCGTAAAACAAGCCGTCAATTTTATTGATGATTTTGAAGTTACAGCGATGGAACTGGCTATTGAAGAAGGCTACGATTATGTGGTGTGCGGTCACATCCATCAACCCAAAATACGCGGTTATGAAAATGATAAAGGCTCGGTTATTTATCTGAATTCCGGCGATTGGGTGGAGAACCTGACCTGTCTGGAATATGACGGACAGGAGTGGAGTCTCTACCGTTACAGCGAAGATAAAGTGCTGCAAGAAAATCCCCGGATCAATCTGTTGATGGAAAGCCACACTTTTGACCATAAAGTAATGATCGGATGAAAATTCTGTATGGCATTCAGGGCACGGGACATGGACATATAAGCCGGGCGAGGGTGGTGCTGCCAAAACTGCGGGAGTATGCAGAGGTGGATGTGCTTATCAGCGGCTATAATTTCAAAATGAATATAGATGGTCCCGTGGATTTTAAGGCACGAGGTATGAGCCTGGCTTATGACAACGACGGCAGTATTGATATTTTGAAAACAATACTGGAGCTGCATCCCCTCACATTTATGCGAGACATGGAGAGAATTCCTGTTCAACATTATGATTTTGTAGTTAATGACTTTGAACCGGTTACGGCCTGGGCGGCAAAAAAAGTCGGAATACCCTGCGTAGCTATAAGTCACCAGTGTTCTTTGTTATCAAAAAAAGTACCTCGTCCAAAACAGCATGCGCCTGTAGCAGAACAGGTTTTGAAGCACTTTGCACCTGGTACAGCCTCGGTAGGCTCGCACTATATGCGCTATGATAATTTTATTGAACCTCCGATCATCCGGAAGCATATCCGAGATCTGAATCCGGTTTTGGGCGCTCATGTTACCGTTTACCTTCCTGCTTTTGATCACGAGACTTTGTGTTCCATTTTTGGTCAGGTTAAGGACATGGAGTGGCATATCTTTTCTCCAACTTGTGATGCAGCTTATATAAAAGGCAATGTTCGGGTTAATCCAATAGGTAAAGATTCGTTTTTGAAAAGCGTTGAAAGTTGCTTGGGCATCATTTCAGCAACCGGTTTTGAAACCACATCGGAAGCTATGTTTCTCGGAAAGAGGTTGCTGACCATTCCCATCCGAAATCAATATGAACAGTTATGTAATGCGTCTGCGCTGGAAAAATTGGGCGGTAAAGTTGTTTACCGGATCGATCAACAATTCCCCGTAGAAGTAGAAAAGTGGCTGAATGATGGAGAAGCCCTTTCGCTGCCTGAAATTTCAGAAGAAGAAGAGCTGGTGCATAAGATCATTGATGCAGGATTGGACAATTCAACCTCATCAGGAGTGAAAAAAGAAAAGACAAGAAACTGAAAAACAAAAAGAACAATCTGCTAGTCCCATAACCTGTTGTTTGCGTTTTAAATTTGAAAGGTTTAGGATATAATTCATTTTCAATGATAGAAATGCATAATGATCTTTCGTTTTATATTGATCCTTATTTTAATCACAACTGCCTGCTCAAGCAGTGAAGAGCAACAACCGGGGACTACGTTTTCAGTATCTTTTGAAAAAATAGATGAGACCACAGGGGATAAGGATATTGAAGAAAGCTGGCTTATCAGGCCCCGGAATATCACCGTAGATAATTACGGAAATGTGTATGTAGCCGATGAGGAACAGAACTTCATTCAAAAATTTGACAACGATCTCAATTTCATTCAATCTCTGGGAAGAGAGGGAAGGGGGCCTGGCGAATTTGACAACGTTGGTGACATTACTGCCGATTCTGTGTTGCTTGGTTTTGACCGTGGCACACAAACCATCCATAAATTTGATTTAGAGGGAACATTTCTGACCTCTTACACGGTAGAAGAAGCCTCAAGATCCACGAAAATTATTCGGGCGGCACCTGGATTCGTTCTAGCCTATATGCCCTTCAGTCAAAACCTCGATGCTTTTTTGGGGCTTCATAACTACAGCAACGAATTTGAGAAAATAGGAGAATCACAACTTCATGCTTCTGAGATCTATCCTGGTTTTAATAAAGACCTTTCTTACCAGGTGCTGTCGGGATATGGAAATATCTATGTGGTTCATGAGCAACGAATATTGATCGCTCCTTCCACCTATGCAGGCAAGATATATGAGTATACATTTGATCCAAATTCTGAAATGTGGAGAAAGGGAAAGATCATCCAGGGGAGTGAAATTGAAGAAGCTTACTCAAGACTTCCGGGACGTGATAATGCGGATATGCTGTTTTTCATGGCAGGGAATAGCGAACCTTCGGCATTCAGACTTCATGGAAAATCTTTTTATCTCACCCAATTAAGCAGCGGACAGTTTGTTCATTTTATTTACCGGGATAAAGGAAAAGAAAGGCAGTATGGTGTAGAGCTATTTGATGAGAGTTTGAACTATCTGGGGTTTGAAGTGCTACTTGCCGATCCGGATGCTTTTGATGATGACCGAATTTATATGCATCCACCCAGGGCTAAGAACGATCAGGATATTTTCTATTCTGTAGAGACCGATGAAGAGGGTACAAGTTTGGTTGCAAGAAAATTAGAGATCGAGCAGCAATAAAAGGTCTGAAAAAGGGTCGGTGGTAGTCAGTAATTACAAATACTTCTGTTGTATAACCTGCATATGATGCAATTCATGTCCTGCAATGATAAAAGCGAGAGAACGGACAGTAAATTCCGCATTACTTGCCGTTCCTTTTAGCGAGATCATCTCCTTTGTCATGTTCTGAAAAAGGTGAATGGTTGAGATTCGAACAGCGAGAAACTCATTGGCAAGATTGTTGATGGTGCGACTGTTGTAGTTGGAGTATTTAACATACTCATCCTGATCCATGGAGGGCAGGGGATTTGGATCGCGCCGCGAAAAAGCCAGAGCGCGATAAGAAAACACACGCTCTGTTTCTATCAAATGACCAATGATCTGCTTAATGGTCCACTTTCCCTTTTCGTAGGAGTGATATGCTTTGTCGCCGGGAATAGAATTTATGAAGGTGTAGGTATCATGCATTTGTGCCTTTAAAGTCTCAATTATGTTTGCTTTGGGCACATGAGCCACGTAATCGGCATAATAATGCGCGTATTCAGAACCTGTTGGATATTCATTTTCCCATACCGACATAATATACCTCCTCAAATATGTGGTTTAACTTCGGTTTTCTAAAGAATGGTACCTACTCTTTGTTTACCGTTAGACCTGAAACAGTACCAGTACTTGCTTTCTGTCCGTTTGCGAACGTTTCTGTTGTAAAAGCATAAGTAACACCTGAAACTGTTTGCCAGTCACTATATTGAACTTCAACATCAATATCCTGTCCGGTTTGCTGGTTGAACTGAACGTAGGTGATCTTGCTTGGCAAGGCGGTTTCTGTACTAATGAAATAGGTTACGGGGACCGTCAGGTCGATCTCAAGTTTCACATGCTCTGTGTCGTCGATCGTTTCTGTTCCAAGGAATTCAGCAGACAAAGAATCTTTATTAAGTGCGATGTACACATAATTTCGTTGAGTCTCTGTTTCAATCTGCGCCAATTGTGCGCCACTTAGCGGAATTTCCTGTCCGCCAACTTTCTGCATTCCCTCACCATTTTCAATAGTGACTTCCACGTTACCTTGTGGAGTTTCAAGATTTGCATACTGGTCGCCAGTCTCAAAATTGACCGTTGTAGTTCCTGAAACGGTAATTTCTCCCATAGGCGACATTACCGTTTGTTCAACTTCTGTTGTTAACGTTTCCACCTCAGTTCCGGCCTCAATTACGGCATCCGCCATTTTATCCAGCCATTCATCGGCACTTTGCTCTTGTGCAATTGCATTCATTTGCGACATTGATAACCCCGAAATAAGGATCAATGCAACTACGTGTATACTATTTTTTAAGTTCCCCATGATATATGTGTTTTTTAAGTGAATAGGAAATCAGAAAATGATGCTTTTATTTCTATTTCACAAACTGAGGAGAGAATTCTTTAAGGGGTAAACCCTCTTTGGAACTTATTTCTTCGGAATCTTCATTTCGGGATAGCTCCATTACATAATTCACGTAAGCGGGATTGTAATAACGCTTCTGGAAATAGACTTTTTTATCGCCTGTGGTACGGGAGCAGCGATCGATCTCAAACAATGCATCTCCGGTTTCCAGGTTCAGATGCCCGGCAATGTATTTGTCTGCTTTAACAGCGGTGAATCTATAACTGCCGGCAATGATGGGAATCTCATATTTTTCCTCGATCACATTGTAAATGGTTTGTGTGGTCAGGTCTTCATCAAACAGCAGCTGTCCATATCCGGGGGGCATCCAGGTGATATCGAAGGCCACCGGCTTCCCGCTTCCCAAACGAACACGATCTACACGGATGAGCTTCATGTCCGGCCGGATGTCCAGGATCTCATTCACTTCCTTGATGGGATCAACTTTTTTTAGTGCAATGAGCCTTGAGCTGCTTTCCAGGCCTGCCTTGCGCATATCTTCAGAAAAGTCGGTTAGCTTGACAAGGTTACTTTTATAGGTTTGATCACTTACAAAAGCACCAACACCCTGTTTGCGGTAGATCAACCCATCGTTTTCTAAATTTTGAAGGGCATGTCGGATGGTAACCCGACTTACATCAAAATAATCACACAGCATTTTTTCAGAAGGAAGTTTATCGCCGCCATCATAATATCCTCCGGTGATCTCTTTCTGTAAATGCTGTTTAACTTTTTCGTGTTTTGATGCTTGTTGTTCCATGATTGTATTGTTTATACCTGCAGTAAATGTGCAAGACCAAGCACCCATACTGCTAATAAAGGTGAGTTCAAGTAGGATCTTAGAAGTTGTCATCCTGAGCGCCTTAAAAAATATTTAAGCACAACTAGTTGAACGCGAAGGATCTCAAACAGTAATACAACCCAATTAATTATACTTTGAGCCCCTTTCGCCGAATACTATATGCTCTTAATTATCTGCTACGTACGCTCAGGGTGACAACGAAAGAATTACTTTGACTTAAACTGATCTAATTTAGATTAAAGGTTCAATTAACTTGCTCCAAAATTCACCATTTATTGGAGATTCAATATACTTGTTATAACATGTTGTTACAAACAATACAACTCCTGTATCATTGGAGCGAAGAAAAAATTAAACGATAATCAATTAACAAAACGAAACTGATGGACATACTTTCACAACCTATGCCCTGGTACATTGCAGGACCGATAATCGGCCTCACCGTTCCCATCCTTCTTATTCTGGGAGGAAGAATGTTCGGTGTCTCGGCAAATTTACGACACGCTTGTGCGGCCTGTAATTTTGGCAATGTGGAATTTTTCAATTACGACTGGAAAGAAGCCGGCTGGTGGAACATAACTTTTTTAGTGGGATCCATACTCGGCGGGTTTTTAGGTGGATATGTATTCGCTAACCCCGAGCCGATCGCTCTTGCTCAATCGACTATAACAGACCTTCAGGCTCTTGGAATTCAGGATTTTGACGGACTGGTTCCTGCTGATCTGATTTCCTGGGAAGCTCTTGGCACTCCAACCGGACTAATCGTATTAGTATTGGGCGGATTCCTGGTAGGATTTGGTGCTCGATACGCCGGAGGATGTACCTCAGGTCATGCTATCTCAGGACTTTCTGATCTGCAGCTTGCCTCATTGATGGCCGTAGTTGGCTTCTTTATCGGCGGCTTGCTGATGACCTATCTCATTTACCCAATCATTTTATAATCGAAATAAGGCAGAACAATGAAATTTTTAGAATATCTCAAATACTTAGTGATCGGTACTGCTTTTGGATTCATCCTTGTGAAATCTGAAGTGGTTTCCTGGTTTCGAATTCAGGAAATGTTCCGGTTCGATTCATTCCACATGTACGGAATTATCGGCCTTGCTATAGTGGTAGGAATCATTTCCATACAGATCATCAAACGAAACAACATCAAAGACTCAAAAGGAAATCCCATCACCATTCCTCCTAAAGATGCCTCCCAGTGGAAGCGTTATATCATCGGCGGAAGCATGTTTGGTCTTGGATGGGCGCTGTTAGGTGCTTGCCCAGGCCCCATGTTTGCCCTGCTTGGTAGCGGCCTCACGGTGATGATCATTCCGATTCTTTCAGCAATTGCAGGAACCTACGTCTATGGTATGCTTAGAGACACTTTACCTCATTAATGAAGAAGAACTCAGAAATCCGAACTCAGTAGAGAATATTCTGACTGCAGAGTTCTGAATTCTGAGTTCCAAGAATATTAAACAACACAACACAGGAGAAACACCATGTATTTCAAACAATTCTTTGACGAACGACTAGCACAATATGCGTATATGATCGGTTGCCAGGCAAATGGCACTGCCATCGTAATTGACCCGATGCGGGATATCGATCAGTATATTGAACACGCAGCCAGCCAAAACTTGAATATTGTTGGCGCAGCTGATACCCACATTCATGCCGATTACATTTCCGGTCTTCGGGAGTTTGCCGAGCGCGGAGTGAAAGTCTATGCCTCAGATGAAGGCGACAAAGACTGGAAGTACGAATGGCTGATCAACAGCGGTTACGACTTCGAATTTTTAAAAGACGGCGATGAATTCAGTATCGGAAACATCACCATAAAAGCCTGGCATACCCCGGGTCACACCCCAGAGCACCTAAGCTATTTCATCACGGATGGAGCTGCTGCGGATGAGCCTATCGGTATTGCTACAGGAGACTTTGTTTTTGTAGGTGATGTTGGTCGCCCCGACTTGCTGGAATCAGCTGCCGGTCAAGCCAATGTGATGGAGCCTTCTGCCCGAACGCTTTATAAATCAGTAGAAGACTTCAAGAGCATGCCGGAATTCATGCAGATCTGGCCGGGACACGGAGCGGGTAGTGCCTGCGGAAAAGCCTTAGGCGCGATTCCTGAAACTACCGTTGGATATGAGCTTCGATACAACAATTCCATCAAATCAGCGACTTCGGAAGATGATTTTGTGAAGTTTATCCTTGAAGGTCAGCCTGAGCCCCCATTGTATTTTGCACGAATGAAGCGCGACAATAAGCTCGGACCCAAAGTGCTGAAAGGACTTCCACAGCCCAAACATCTCAACCTGAACGAGTTGAAAAAACTGGCCGGAAATACCGATGTTGCTCTTCTTGATACTCGCGAGCGTGATGAGTTTTCCGAAGGACACATTCCCGGATCACTACTTTCTCCGCTGAACAAGCAATTCAACACGGTAGCAGGTTCTTACATCACCGAAGATGAAGAGATCTTTCTGATCGTGGAAGAGCATAGAGTGAAAGAAGCCGTTCGCGACTTGTACCGAATCGGACTGGATAATATCGTTGGATTTGTAACACCAACAGATCTTGATCATTACAAAGAGCAAGGCGGTGAGTTGGAAACTATTTCAGTACAGAAATTCGATAAGGTCGATCAGTATGTAGGAAATGATGATTACCAGATCCTTGATGTTCGCAAAGCTTCTGAATTTGAAGAAGGTAATATAGAAGGAGCGCAAAATATTGCCCACACCCGATTGCTGTCAAGAATGGAAGAAGTGCCAACCGAGCGCAAGATCGTTGTTCACTGCCAGGCTGGTGGTCGTTCTGCAGTAGCAGCAGCTCTGCTTCAACGGAATGATTACGAGGTAGTTCTGATCGATGACAATTGGGAAAACTACAAAACCAAAACTGCAGCCACTGCTTAATTAATGAATCATAGGTCGGGCAGATTGCCCGACCATTTAACGCGGCTTCAAACAAATAAAACATGAAATCCAAACCATCCATAACCAAATACATTCCCATCCTGGATTGGATCAAATCCTACTCCGGTGATGAAGCCAAAGGTGATCTCAATGCCGGTATTACGGTAGGAATCATGCTTATTCCTCAAGGCATGGCCTATGCAATGCTTGCAGGACTTCCACCCATTTACGGACTTTATGCTTCCATCGTACCACTCATTTTGTATGCTATTTTTGGAACATCGAGGCAGTTGGCTGTGGGGCCGGTTGCGATGGTTTCTCTGCTGGTTTTAGCCGGAGTTGGAGAAGTAGCCGAAGTCGGAAGTGACCGATTCATTCAGTTGGCTATCATGACGGCCATGGGCGTTGGGCTGTTCCAATTCTTTATGGGCGTCTTCAGGATGGGCTTTTTGGTGAATTTTTTATCGCATCCTGTTCTAAGTGGATTTACTTCAGCGGCGGCTTTGATCATCGGAGGAAGTCAGGTTAAGAGCATTTTAGGGATCGATATTCCCCGCACCAATTATGTGCATGAGATCGTGATGAATACGATCCAGAAAGCCAGCGAGATCGACCCGTTTACTGCGTTGATCGGTTTCGGTTCTATAGCTACGATCATTTTGCTCCGAAAATGGAAAAAGACCTTTCCATCTGCGTTGGTTGTGGTAGGATTGGGAACACTGGTTACCTACTTCTTTAGTTTGCATGAATCAGGAGTGGCTATTGTAGGGCAGGTGCCGGAAGGATTACCAAGTTTCAAGCTCACTGAATTCAGCTGGGCCGATTTTGAAGTGATATTTCCCACTATTCTGGTGATCTCGCTGGTGGGATATATGGAATCCATTGCCGTGGCCAAAGCCATTGCCAATAAACACGGCTATAAAGTAGATGCCAATCAGGAATTAATTGGTTTAGGTGTGGCAAACATCGGAGGTGCACTGTTTCAGAGCTACCCAACTACCGGTGGATTTTCCAGAACAGCCGTGAACGATCAGGCCGGATCAAAAACAGGAATGGCTTCTATTATCAGTGCGATGATCATTGCATTGACGGTACTGTTTTTGACACCACTCTTTTACTATCTGCCCAAAGCGGTTTTGGGAGCGATCATTATTGTTGCCGTAGCGGGTTTGTTTGATTTGCATGAAATGAAGTACCTCTGGAAAACCGACAAGAAAGACCTCGCGATGCTATTGGCCACCTTTATCGCTACGCTTACTTTAGGTATTGAAGAAGGCATTGCGATCGGTGTGTTGTTATCCCTGGTGATGGTGATCTATAACAGCACCAAGCCACACAGCACGGAATTGGGAAGATTGGGAGAGTCTAAAAACTTCAGAAATGTCAATCGATATAAAGAAGCGAAAACGGAAGAAGAGATCTTGGTGTTCCGCTTTGATTCTGAATTGTACTTTGCGAATGTAGAACATTTCCGGTCTTCTATTGATGCTTTGGTCGATCAAAAAGGAGAGAACCTGAAATTAGTTGTATTGGATGCATCGGCCATCAACAGCGTGGATTCAACCGGAGTACATGCGCTCGAAGAACTCATCAAAGACCTTAGTGAACAAGGTGTTGAATTGTATTTCGCAGGAGCCATAGGACCGGTAAGAGACAAGTTGAAGGTGGCAGGTATTACTGATGGGCTCAGCATCACCAATTTTTACTTTGATGTGGCGAGCGCAATTGAAGCCTACAAATCAGAAGAAAAACCTGATCGAGAGTTCTCACCCCTTCAAACTAATGTGTAACTTCCACCTGTCCGATATTTTTGAACAAAGTGAATAACCATGTGGAAAACGATTTTAACAATAGCGACACTTTTAATTTTAGGAATCATCATGTTTAATATATTCAACAAATCAAATTCCGAAACAAAATCAACTATGAGCATTGACATCAGTACCGTAGAATTCAAAGAAAAGAGAGCCGAAACAGAAGGGGTGATCATCGATGTGCGTACACAGGATGAATATAATGAAGGTCACCTTGCCGAAGCCGATTTTCAATACGACCTGATGAACGGAGAATTTCAGTCCCAGCTCGATAGTCTGGATAAAGACAAAACCTATTATCTCTACTGCAGAAGTGGTAACCGAAGCGGACAGGCTGCCCGAATTATGAAAAAAGCCGGATTCGAAAAGGTGTACAACGTAGGAGGATTTGAGGAACTTGCCGGCGCTGGTTTTGAGACTGAGTAAGTTGAGATTTTGACTATCCTCCCTGAAAGTAACAGCAAGCTGTACTTTCGGTCTCTCCGGAGGGACACAAGTTCTTGCCAGTATCTAGTATCTAGGATTACGATCGAATCACAAAGTTTTTATGGCAAGAACCTGGCTCTCTTTGGGGAGAGACCGAGGAGCTCGTTTCCAAGCTATAGCTTCCAACGTGTAGCAAAAACAGCCTAACCCTTCTTCGCTACTGCCCGAATCACCATCGCTTTCCCAATGTGATATTTTCCTTCACTGAGATCAATCTCCATTTCCTCTATCCACTCTATGTTGGTACCGGAAAGCAAGTTCCGTAAGTTTCCTTCGGTATATAAAACACGTTCGTCCTTAGGGCCACCGGAATCTCTTCCAAGCTGACTCACCGAATACACTTCCACGATTACCTTTCCACCCGGTTTGAGACTCTTGATAACATTTTTATACACTTCTTCGATAATTGATCGCGGCAGATGCACATAGATGAATGCCGCTGAATCATAAACTTCAGTCCCAAAGTCATATTCAGCCAGGTCGCTGAGATCATAGTTGATCTCAACTCCTTTTTCTGAGGCCAGCTTCAGTGCTTTTTCTTTGCCCGAATCACTGTAATCAACAGCAGTTACATCCCAGCCTTTTTGGGCGGCATGCACGGCATTTCGGCCTTCACCATCTGCAGGAATAACGATCTTTCCTGGTTCTAGCAGTTTTAATTGATCCGCAAAGAATTTGTTCGGTTCGGTTCCATATACAAATTCGGATTCCGCGTAACGTTCATTCCAAAAATCTTTCATTATGGTTTTTGATGGTTTCAAGATGTAGTATTTTCTTTCGGCTTAGGAACAATATAGAACCTGCGAGCGTGCCGTGCTCCTCGCAGCGTTCGGTAAAGTAAGTAAGCAGTTCATGCAGCGTAACGCTCGCAGGATCCGACGTAGGTCGGGACGCTTCGAGGTTACTTTACACAACAAAGAAAAATCAATAAGAACACAAACTGATTCATGTTTTTTCAGCAGATCTTTGAAGAGAAATTAGCTCAATATGCCTACCTGATCGGCTGTCAGGCTACCGGAGAAGCAATCGTTGTAGATCCGATGCGAGATATCAACCGGTACATAGAAATTGCCGAAAAGAATAACATGAAGATTATAGCAGCTACGGAAACGCACATTCATGCTGATTATCTATCCGGATTACGGGAGTTTGCTGAAAATGGGGTGAAGGTTTTGGTTTCAGATGAAGGCAACGCGGACTGGAAATATGAATGGGTGATAGGAAGTGATTATGAACATGAGCTGCTGAAAGATGGGGATGATTTTTCCATCGGCAATATCAAGTTCACCGTAAAACATACGCCGGGACACACTCCTGAACACCTCAGCTTTCTGGTAGCCGATGGCGCTGCCACCGAAGAACCGATGGGTATTCTCTCTGGCGATTTTATTTTTGTGGGTGATGTAGGCCGCCCCGATCTGCTTGAAACCGCGGCCGGACAAAAAGGAGCGATGCAGGAATCGGCAAAAGTGATGTATGAGTCTATTCAGAAATTTAAAGAGATGCCTGAGTACTGGCAGGTTTGGCCGGGGCACGGTGCTGGCAGTGCATGTGGAAAAGCTCTTGGCGCGATTCCTGAATCAACAGTAGGGTATGAACAGAGATTTAACAACTCGATTCTTGCAGCCATTAATGAAGAGGAGTTTGTAGATTACATTTTAGATGGTCAGCCAGAGCCACCACTATATTTTGCACGGATGAAGCGAGACAACAGAAAGGGACCCAAAGTGCTTGGTGAAATTCCGCAGCCTGAGCGAATGAGCATCGAACAAATGATCGGGAAAGTGCGAATTTCTGGAGGAGTGATCCTTGACACTCGCGACCGTCATGAATTTATGGATGGACATATTCAGGGTTCGCTGCTTTCTCCATTGAATAAAGCATTTAACACCGTGGCCGGTTCATACATCCGGGAAGAGGAGCAGATCTATTTGATCGTTGATATGGAAAAGGTGCAAGAAGCAGTTTTGGATCTGATTAGAATTGGGCTGGACAATATTGCCGGGTTCGTAACACCTAATCAGCTTAAGGAATTTGCAGAAAAAGGCGGAGAGCTCTTTACCACAGAAACCATAGACTTCAAAAAAACGAAAGAATATCTCGATGAGGGTGAAGCACATTTACTGGATGTACGCAAGCAATCTGAGTTTGAAGAAGGTCATATTCCTGGTGCTCAAAACATTGCACACACTCGTCTGCTGGATCGTCTTGATGAAGTGCCCAAAGATAAGCCGGTAATGGTTTCCTGTCGCAGTGGACGGCGTTCTGCGGTTGCTTCTGCTTTACTTGAGCGAGAAGATTTTGTGGTGAAGTATGTGGATGATACGATCGAGGAGTGGCTTAAGAACACCGAATATTGAACAAGGAACATCCAATGAAGAAGTAAACTGTTCAGCCTTCGATGTTGGATGTTCCTTGTTCGGTGTTCAAATCTTCGTAGCGAAAGCAATCTGCCGTATGATCCATCACCAAACCACAGGCTTGCATGTAAGCGTACATGATGGTGCTTCCTGCGAATTTGAAACCACGTTTTTTGAGGTCTTTTGCAAGCGCATCTGATTCTTTGGTGGTGGCCGGGACTTCCTTCAAACTTTTCCAGTGATTCATAATCGGTTCACCCCCAACAAACTGCCAGATGTATTCATCAAAGCTGCCGAGTTCTTCCTGGATGTCCAGAAATAGTTGAGCGTTTGTAACGGCAGATCTTACTTTTAATTTATTACGAATAATGCCTTCATTCTGAAGGAGTTCCTGAATTTTAGTTTCATCAAACTGAGCTACTTTCTCAGGATTAAAATTGGCAAAGGCTTTTCGATAGCCTTCCCGGCGCTTCAGGATGGTGGACCAACTGAGTCCGGCCTGGGCTCCTTCAAGAATCAGAAATTCGAAATGAGTTCGGTCGTCATGAACGGGAACGCCCCATTCTTCATCGTGATATTGGATGTATTCGGGAAAGGTGTTTTTCGCCCAGTTGCAGCGTTTTTTCATGGTATAGTTTAAATTAAATTGGGTTCTGATTCCGAAAATACCCAATACTTTGTTAGTTTCTAACTCTCATCACACTCACTTACTCATTAACTAAATTTTATTATATGCATTGGAAAGAAACTGTCCAAGATCTCGCTGAAAGCAGCGGAATTAGTCAAAGTCTTTCAAAAAGAGTTATCAATCTCACCGAAATTCTGGAAGAGCTGGTTGTTGAACATCACGGTGAAGAGCTGATCAAAAAATTAGGCCGCCTTCCACTTGAGAGCATGAAAGCTTTGGATGAGGGAGATGAAAAAGTGCTTGGTCGTCTTCAGCGTGAAATGAGGGACCTTTCTTTGACGGAGATCAAAAGTGTGCTGCAAATGTACACCACGTTTTTCCATCTGGTGAATTCGCTGGAGCAGTATGAGATCAGTCGTGTGAACCGAAGCCGGGAGTTTGAAGAGACACCGGAATCACCCCGAAAAGAAAGTATTGCAGAAGCCGTGTATAGAATGAAAGAAGCCGGCTATAGCTACGAAGAGGCACTGGATATATTCCGGCAAATGGATATTCAGCCTACCATTACGGCTCACCCAACCGAAGCACGCCGGCGCAGCGTATTATTGAAGCAGCAGGAGCTGGCTTCTATGGTTTCGCGCCTGGGTGACAGTGACATCACTCCTGATGAAAAGATCGATCTTCGCCGCGAGATCCTGAATCAACTGAATTTGCTGTTACTGACTGATGAAGTTCGTGCAGAACGACTTTCTGTGGAAGATGAGGTTGAAAACGGCTTGTTCTATTTTACGCATTCTATCTGGGATTCTATTCCGGTATTATATCGTGATATTCGCCAGGCTTTTGATACCTATTACAATAAACGACCGGAAGTCCCCATTGTACTGAAATATCGATCCTGGATCGGAAGTGACCGCGATGGAAATCCAAATGTAACATCGCATGTAACCTGGCAAACGGTTCTTCAGCAGCGCCGTACCGTTTTGAGCAAGTTCAAGAAAGACCTGAATGAGCTTCGTCGCTATTTGAGCGTATCGCATAAGCAGGCAGGAGTATCTGAAAAACTTAGGGCTTCCATTTCCAAAGATGAAGAAGAATTCCCGATTTCGGAGCGGATTAAACGGCGTTATGTGCATGAGCCGTATCGGCGGAAAGTGGTTCACATCATGGCTAAGATCGATTTTTTACTGGATGTGCTTGACAGTGATAAGAAAGAGATCCTCCAAAAGTCAGCAGAATATACGGCTCAGGAATTTATCGCTGATCTCGAATTATTACGGGATGGATTAGTAGAAAACGGCTTGCCGGGTTTGGCTGAGCAGGGCAAATTGCAAGATATGATCATCCGCGCAAAAACCTTTGGGTTTCATCTAAGTGGATTGGATATTCGTCAGCATAGTGGTCTGCATGAAGAAACCGTGGAAGAGCTTTTGGCTAAAGCCAATGTATTAGATAATTATGGTGAGCTCAGTGAAGATGAGAAAATTGATGTTCTAGTAAATGAATTATCGAATCCGCGGCCATTGAGTCCGGTGCGTAGTAAACGTTCGGAAGTGGCAGCCAAAGTAATGACGGTATTTGAAGAGATCCGCGACATGCTGGAGCTGAACCCGGATATTTTCGGGAGCTATATCATCAGTATGACGCACGGCATCAGCGATATGCTGGAAGTGATGCTCATAGCCAAAGAAGTAGGGCTGTGGAGCTACGAAAATGACAAGGTAGACAGTAAACTGGATGTGGTCCCGCTTTTTGAAACCATCGAAGATCTGGAAAACAGTGCTGATCTGATGGGACAGATGTATGAGCATGACCTGTATTCCAATCACCTCAAATCCCGGAATGGATTTCAGGAAATCATGCTCGGCTATTCCGATTCCAACAAAGACGGCGGATACTGGATGGCCAACTGGGCACTCAATAAAGCCCAGTATGAGCTCGGAACCGTTTGCCGTGAACATAATGTGGACTTCAGATTGTTTCATGGCCGAGGTGGAACGGTAGGTCGTGGCGGTGGCCAGTCAAATCAAGCGATCGTTGCAATGCCCGCCGTCGCTAATAATGGCCGAATTCGATTTACTGAACAGGGTGAAGTTATTTCATTCCGTTACATGCTTTCATCCATCACGCATCGTCATTTGGAGCAGATCGTGAATGCTGTGGCACGCGTTACGATGGCTCAGTATTCTGAATCCCCCGGATATCTTTCCGGAAAAGAACAGGAGCGCCAGGTCATAGAACAGCTGGCGGAAACTTCTATGAAGGCTTATCGTGATCTGATCGACGATCCAGAATTCTGGGACTGGTATTCAGGTATCACCCCAATCGAACATATTGGTAAATTACCGATCGCATCCCGTCCGGTATCACGGGGATCTTCTGATGATATGACCTTCAATACGCTGAGAGCTATTCCATGGGTTTTTGCGTGGACTCAAGTCCGGTACAATGCACCCGGCTGGTACGGTTTTGCTGAAGGACTTAATAAAGTGAAAGAAGACCATGAGGGGGCTCTTGACATCTTGAAAAGATGGAATGAAGAATGGACGTTCTTCCGAACAGTACTGAACAATTCGCAACGTGAAATGGCACGGACGCATCTTGCAACTTCAGCCCTTTATAATAATGAAGGAGAACCGTTTCATGAAAAGTTGACCGGTCAATTTGAGGATGCCGAAGACTGGGTAACTTCAATCACTGGTTACGATCGTGTGTTAGCACACAACAAAGTAATACAAAACTCCATTGCTTTCAGAAATCCGTTTACTTATCCTCTGAATTTCATACAGGCTGAGTTGTTGGAACGCTGGAAAAACGCGGATTCTGAAAAAGAAAAAGAGGAATTAACGGAAGTGTTATTCCTTAATATAAACGGTATAGCAGCGGCTATGCAGAGTACGGGGTGATCCCTTTGGGATATCAAATAAACCCGCTGCTGTTTTTTAAACCCGAAACGTAGTATTTTAAAAGTATGATGAAAGAAATTATTTCTAATACCAAAATTAACGTAACACCGGTTGAAAACAGCCGCATCCAAGAGGTTGATTTTGATAACCTTGTATTTGGCCGGAAATTCTCTGACCATATGTTTGAAATGGAGTTTCAGGAGGATAATTGGGGGGAACCTTTTATCAAACCCTATGCTCCTTTTGAAATGACTCCCGCTACCAACGTGCTTCATTATGGTCAGGCCGTGTTTGAAGGAATGAAGGCATATTATGCCGACGAGAACACCGTACATATTTTCAGGCCTAAAGCTCATCACGAGCGATTTAATAACTCGTGCCGGCGCATGTGCATCCCGGAAACGGATTATGATACCTTTATTGAAGCTCTGGAAACACTGATCAAATTAGATCAAAAGTGGATCCCAAAGAGATCAGGTACTGCACTTTATATACGGCCATTTATTTTTGCTTCAGATGACTTACTTGCAGCGCGCTCATCCGATAAATTTACCTATCAGATCATCACCTCACCGGTAGGAGCGTATTACGAGGAAGGGTTCAATCCTGTTTCTCTGACGACCATGGATGAATATGTGAGAGCTGTAAAGGGGGGAACCGGAGAAGCCAAGGCAGCTGGTAATTATGCCGGAAGTTTTCTGCCGGCGAAGAAAGCAAAAGCTGAGGGATACACTCAGGTACTCTGGTTGGATGCCAAGGAACATAAATATGTGGAAGAAGTGGGAACCATGAATATCCACTTTCTTATTGGCGATACGTTGGTAACGCCTGCACTTACTGGGTCCATTCTTCCCGGAGTCACTCGCCGATCTGTAATCGCACTCGCCAAAGAGTGGGGCCTTAATGTAGAAGAACGTCGTATCACCATTGATGAGGTTTTCGAAGCTCACGACAGTGGCGAGTTGAAAGAAGTATTTGGTTCGGGAACCGCTGCGGTAGTTTCGCCAGTTGGGCTCATTGATCACAAAGGTCAACGCATTGAGTTGGATCGAGAGAAACCCGGCGAATTCGCACAGAAATGCTTTGATGCCATCACCGATATCCAATACGGTCGGGCAGAAGACAAATTTGACTGGGTGCATAAAGTAAGCATCTAAGTATGAAAATCGACTTAGTTAAAATCGTCGCAGTCGGCTCCGGTGGTTTCATCGGGGCCGTTTTTCGTTATCTGATCGCGGTTTTTACACAATCCCAGTTTCCCAACAGTACATTTCCCTATGGAACTGTAGCCGCAAACCTGCTTGGCTGTTTGATAATCGGTTTATTGGCGGGATTGTTTGAACTTAAATCCTGGGGCAATCCTGAATTCCGTCTCTTCATCTTTGTGGGAATTTTAGGTGGATTTACTACTTTCTCAACCTTCTCTCACGACACCTTTCTGCTCTTTGAAAATGGGAAATTGTTGATGAGCTTAGCTAATCTTGGAATACAAGTAATATTTGGACTGGCGTTTGTTTGGGCTGGATATCAGCTTACTAGGTTATTTTAGAAAATTGGTTACCAAGTTCCGGCTTCTAGTTCCTTTATTTGATTAATTTTCCATCTGCAAGCTCTTCTTCATTTTGGCTTGACCTCCCGGCTTTCGAGACAGGAACCTCAGTAAAAAAAGTCAAGGCTGGAAGAAAAAGCTAAAGCTGATTTCATTCCGCTAAAATAAATCAATGTTCCTTGAAGTGGAGAGGCATTTCCAAAATTAGATAAAAAATTGCTAAATGTTGACTATCTACCTAGCACCTAGCACCTAGCACCTAGCACCTAGCACCTAGCACC
>CERJ01013368.1_pt1 | contig 56098 bp, 46 predicted proteins | sample 530781 | NCBI WGS metagenome assembly CERJ01 (sample SAMEA2620967, study PRJEB7988) | marine metagenome | biome: marine biome (ENVO:00000447); feature: deep chlorophyll maximum layer (ENVO:xxxxxxxx); material: "saline water (ENVO:00002010), including plankton (ENVO:xxxxxxxx)" | depth 30 m
GAATGTTAACTCTTTCTCAGTTTTATCCAAAAAAGAGTCATGGCAAAGATGGGAAAAATTGCCGTAACCGCAAGGGCGGTGTAGATCCATACTCCGCTTATTGGCTCAGGCCAGAGGCTGGTGAGAAAGATCAGGCTGAACAACAACATCAAAATTGAAAGTACTACCCCATAAAAATACACGGGTGATATATTTTCCTCTCGGCTCAGGAAGGCAGCCAGGCCAAGGGTCAATGCCCCTAACAGTGTTACATGAAGATAAAAAACCCGAATTCCGTGATCTGATAGCCACAGGTCAGCCGGAGAAAGAGAGGCTGCTAGTTGCATAGCTGCTTTCAGAGCCAATAAGATCAAAGGCCATACCCAGATCCCCAGGGAAAGTTTGCGCGTTCTGTACACAGAGTAGACGTACAAGAGAATGCCTTCTGCGATAAGTACCCCTCCCATTCGCGCTGCAACCGACATGTTTATACTTACAAAAGATTCCGGAATGCCATACGGAAATGTCAACGGTGCACCTATAGCTATAAGTCCGACCAGAATTCCAGGCGACAGGGCAAAATCTTCATCCTTCAGATCCAATGATTTAGCGATCAATCCCATCAGAACTAAAAGGACCCACCCTTCAACAAAAACCGCGAGGAAGAAATGCGTCAATGCTTTGCCGAACATTGGTCCGCCGATGGAAATAAATTCAGTAAAACCTACGCCCCACGCTCCCAGCGAACTGATAAATAGCATGAGCATGGCACCTTCAAACCAGGTATTGGGCACAAAATCCCGCTTGTACTTTCTGGTGATGAGATATCCTGCCATAAAGCCGTACCAGCCTATCATCACCAAACCGGAAATGATCGCTGAAACAGGAATATTAGCGGCTCCGATGGCTACCGGTGCATATCCCCACAAGAAGAATGATGGAAATGAAAGCAGTCCGAATAACAGAGAAAAATAGAGTGATCCCTTCATGAGCCTGGCACCAAAAGCAGCGTGGTAGCCGGGAATGGTATCCAGCTTTATGAGATACATGGGGAGCAAGCCCGCCCAGCAGAAAAACATGAGGTGCGAATGGGCATGACGTACGTTCTCAAGGCTGATCTCGTACGGCAGCGCTACAATAAATCCCATGCGATATAGAAATCCGGCTAAGCCCGCCAGCAAAAAGCTGAACAGAGCCCATTGCCAGATCCCCGAATCTTTGACCAGCAGTTTCATGAAAGTGTATTTTTAAGAAATTAAGTTGCTGATCAAAAATTACAGTCTCTTCATTAAGTTTAGATGAAGTTTATGGATAGATTTGTCTTTTATTATAAGCCAAAGCCTTTCCATAAAGCAGCATGAACTTCGGTTCAATTTAGTGAGGCTTCAAATTTCAGCGCTTTAGGAAACAGAATGTTGTTTTCCAGATGTACGTGTTTGTGCAAGTCTTGCTGAAATCCTTCCAGGTTCTGGAAAAGTACGCGGTAAGATGCACAAGCATCTTCAGGTGGATTGAAACCATTTGTCAGTTCTTCGATCTTCTCCATCAATGAACCGGCTTTGTCATGCTCCTCTTCCAGGGCTTCCACTATAGAATCCTTCACTTCACCTTTTACGCTGTTCTGAACCAGATCCTTGACCTGTGGAAACAATTCGACTTCTTCTTTTTCCAGATGACCGATCATTTCTTCGCTGAGTACGCGTACATTTTGCAGGATATCCAACAGTTCCGGATGTCGCTGCCCATGCACTCGTGCTACTTTTTCTGCATAGAAATTCAGTTCCGGCAACATTTTTCGAACATAGCTGTGATGGTTGTTTACGATGTAATCGGCGAGGAAATCGAGTGCCCATTCGTTATAATTATCGCCTGTATTATCCGATGCATTCAGCGCTTCCAGCTCGGTGATAATTTGTTCTATATCAATCTTTTTGGAAGAGCAAGCCTTCTCCAGGGTTCTTCCTCCTCCACAACAGAAATCCAATCCATAAGATCGCAACACCTGTGCTGTTCGGTAATCTTCGGCTACTATTTCGCCAACCGGTTTTTGTGATAATGCGTGCATAATATTTATTTTAGTTTAAAGACTATTTTGTCTTAATTAATGTTAAATTTTTTTGCAGATGTGATTTACTACTTACCAGCTAAACTGGCCATCTGCAGTAAGTCTGAAATGTTTTTCCTTTCCTTCTTCAGCGATCTTGGTCAGTGAAGTTTTCTTCAACATATTTTCGATGGAACTACGGGTATCCACCCAGCTCTCGTGCAGCGGACAAGGTTCCTGCGATCCACACCCGGGCAAACCCAGTGCGCATTGCGTAAACAATCCCGGTCCATCAATGGCAATTACCATATCAAATAACGTGGCATTTCCCCCTTTCCTGGAAAGCCGGACGCCCCCATTTGGTCCTTTGTAGGACTCCATCAACCCATCTGCGGTAAGCTGCTGTAAAATTTTGGTGAGAAAGTGAAAAGATATTTCCAGTTCTTCACTCATCTCCCGCAAAGAATGATATTCTCCATTTTTCTTAGCTGCCAGGTAAAGGGCAGCTCGAAGTCCATACACACAAGATTTAGATAAGAGCATCAGTTGAAATATTTAAGAGTAATTTGTCTTTTAATTTAAGCAGAACTTATGGTACCCACAATTAGAATCTCGGTATTGTTGGGTGATTTTTTTGAAGCCCTTCGATCATACTGTTTTCGAAAACGTAGGTTTCTCCGGCGTGCGCTCATGCAGCTTCATATCAAAGGCCATACACGCATTTCGCACAAAAGGGATCCCCTTTTCCGTGACTGAGACTTTGCGTCCTGCTATTTCGACCAGACCGTCTTCTTCCAGCCCTGATAACCGATCTTTGATCTCACGAAAATCCTGATCGCTTCCTTCCCATTCCGTTTCGAACCTGCACATAATGTTCAGAATTTGCCGGCGGATCATTAGGTCGGAATGATCCAAAAGGTGTCCGCGAAATACAGGGAGTTTACCTGCTTCAACGCGCGCTTCATAATCCTTCAGATCCTTTTCGTTCTGTGCAAAGCTATACCAGCTATCACTGATAGCCGACATTCCCAGCCCGATCATCACTTTGGTAGCACCGGCCGTATAGCCCATGAAATTCCGATGAAGGGTTCCGTTTTGCATGGCCTGGTAAAGAGAATCGGACTTCAGGGCAAAATGATCCATCCCAATTTCCACATAATCCTGATCATAGAACATCCGCTTGCCCAATTCATACAGGGCACGCTTTTCATCATCTTTGGGGATGTCGGCTTCATTGAATCCACGCTGACCATTGCCCTTCATCCACGGTACATGGGCATAACTGTAGAAAGCGATACGATCCGGCCGCAATTCATTGGTCTTGTTTATGGTATTCTCAATACCCTCCAAATTCTGATGTGGCAGCCCAAAAACCAGATCGTGATTTATCGAAGTGTAACCGATCTCTTTTGACCAGTCGTGTACCCGCTTCACGTTCTCAAAGGGTTGAATACGGTTGATGGCAAGCTGCACTTTGGGATCATAATCCTGAACGCCGTAGGACACCCGCCGGAATCCAAGATCATACAGAGTCTGCAAATGCTCTTTAGTGGTATTATTTGGATGGCCTTCAAAACTGAATCCATAATTCTCAGCAAGTTCAGCCTTTGATAAAACTCCCTCGATCAGCCTTTCCAAATTTCCTGTACTGAAAAAAGTAGGTGTTCCTCCCCCCAAATGAATTTCTTTGATCTTGGGAGTACCGGGAAGTAACTCAGTATATAATTTCCATTCTTTCAGCACGGTTTTGATGTATGGATCCTCCACCTCATGCCGCTTGGTGATCTTTTTATGGCATCCGCAAAAGGTGCACAGGCTTTCACAAAACGGAAGGTGTATATATAAGGAAATACCCTCATCCCGGCTTTCCTGAAAAGCGCGAGTTAAAGTTGATTTCCATTCTTTAGGGTTGATCCCCTCTTTACTCCAATATGGAACCGTTGGATAACTGGTATAGCGGGGGCCGGGAACGTTGTATTTACGAATCAGGTCGATATTCATTTTGCCTCATAGTTTTAGGAAGCTGATTGTATCATTTGTTTTTGAAGATTTAATGAATGAGCCTTTTGAGCAAAATACGCGGCGTTTAACCTCATAAAATTCTTATTCAAATAGAAATAAAAGTACCCAAAAATGCTTAACTATCACGCAAATCAAAGATTTTTATTTCGAACTTATACTCAAATTCCTTACCATTGGCGCGGCTTACATATATGTACTGAATGAGTTTCAGTTTAATTTCAATAAAATTACGTTTGAGCTAAAGAAGGACCACCCTATTCATCAACTTGTCCTTCCATCTGCTGATTATCATTCTAAAGCCATTACATTACTATTCATCAACACTAAAAATCTTATTACTGATATATGAAAGAATTTTTTGCAAACTTCTTTGATAAATATGGACTGTCTTTCATCATGGTGGCCAGCTATTTTGGCAGCGGCTCTATTTTCATTGCAAGTCAAGCAGGCGTGGAATACGGCTATGTTCTAATTTGGGCTGTTATTGGTGCCGTCATGCTTGGTTTTATGGCACAAGACATGAGTGCCCGGCTTGGAATTTATGGCGACACTTTAATGACCTTCATTCGAAAAAAACTGGGAAAAAATGGGGCGTTAACCATCGCTTTATTTCTTTCACTCGGCTGTATTGCCTGGACACTCGCCCTCACCGCTGCCGTTGGCATGAGTTTTGAAGTGTTAACCGGTGGAGCTGTCAGCTGGCAGCCGCTGGCTGTGGTTACAGGCATCGTTGCCATCATCGTAGGAGTTTTGCATTACGGATATGTAGAGAAAGTAATGACCGGCATGATGTTCCTACTGCTGATATTGTATTTAATTGTAGCCGGTGCAAGCGGACCGGAAATGACAGAAGTAGCCAAAGGATTTATCCCCTCCATCCCTGATACCGGGGCAATGTTACTCGGAGCAGCTATTTTGGGAACCACCGCTCTTTGGCCTAATTTTTTCCTTGAATCTATTTTAGTGAAGCGCAAAGGCTGGAACAGCGACAAACACGTCAAAAACATGCGTACCGACCTCACCATGGGTTATACTGTAGGCGGCTTAATTACCGTTGCTATTATTATTGTATCGGCTGCCGTTTTACGTCCTGCCGGCTATACCGAGCTATCCACTTTTGTGGCTCCGGGGGAAGCACTTGAACTCGTGCTGGGTCGTTGGGCGATGATCGTATTTTTAATTGGGGTGATCGCCGCCGCTTTTAATAGTATTGTTCCTATTATGTGGACTATTCCATATATGATCCTGGAAGCCCTTGGAAAAGATCACGAAGAAGGTAGCAGCAAGGAGTTCAAGCTGATCTTCGCCGGAGGAATTTTGATAGGGATGTTTTCTCCTTTGGTTGCCAAAGTCACCGGTTTAAGTGTGGTTGAAATGATCACCTTATTCCCTGCCTACAACGGCGTTTTTGGATTACCCCTTACTGCAGCACTGTTATTCTGGGCTATGAACGACAAAAAACTGATGGGCGTAAACACCAACTCCTGGAAGCTGAATGCTGCTAATGTAACCCTTGTGTTATTTTCAGCCTATATTGCCATAAATTCAGCAAAAGGTGTAATGGCCGCTATTTTTGGTGGAATGTTCTCATAATTAAAAAAAGAACAATGATCTCTTAAGTCTTGAGCGAGTTTTGTTACACTAACTTAAGATAAAATGTCTTTCGAGCGGAGACTTAAGAGCTTTAGCAATGGCTTCAATATTACTCAAGTCTGAAGACTTGAAAAGCCAGTTCTTTTCAGTCACCGCTTTCGCTTAAGGCTGAAAAGGTCACAAGATCAAAAAATTTAACCGAACCCTGCGAGGACCTATGGATGCTCGCAGGTTCTCCTCCATAACTCATTCAAGCGTCCGTCTGGGGCTTTTAGAATTAATTTCTTAATCATTCAAACTCCTTTGCCTTAATGACCTTTATATCCGGCTTATTTTTAACTGCCATGACTGCCATGAGCATTGAGATCATGATCCTGCTTCTCATCATTGCTTTGATCGGGGGAGTTTGTATCACAACTATTGGTCCCGGCGGTATTTTTGTCACCATCGCCCTGTTTGCCCTGCTTCCACTCGATCCAAGTACAGTAGCCGGAACTGCCAGTGCCACCTTTATAGCCACCGGAATTGTGGGTAGCCTGGGGTATCTACGTTCCGGGGAGTTGAAAGGGAGAATTGCAGGAAAAGCAGCAGGAGTATTGAGTTTGACATCCGTGATCGGTGCCTTCGCCGGAGCTCAGATCAATACACTATTAGACGCCTCTTTGTTTGCCATACTTTTGGGACTCTTTGTCTTCTTTACGGGAATTTTGATCCTGTACCGACAGAAAAAGCAGCTCAAACCTGACAGCAAGTTACAGATCGATTCTTCCAAAGGACTATTATGGCTGGGCGGTGTAGGTATTGCCGTAGGTCTGCCCGGCGGATTGTTGGGCGTTGGCGGGCCGGTTCTCGCCGTGCCACTGATGGTCGTACTTGGGGTTCCCATGCTGCTATCTGTTGCCCTCGCACAAGTTCAATCTATATTTATATCAGGATTTGCAACCGTTGGCTATATGGTACATGGCGCCGTTGATTGGTATTTAGCCCTCTTCCTGACAGTGCCCCTATTAATAGGAACAGTTTCAGGATGGTATATAGCACAGCGTATCAAGGCCAGTAAATTGCAGGTTTCTCTTGCCTTGGTTTTGATCGCCCTCGGAATTTATTTGATTGCCGGTGGAGCTACGCCAGGCGGAGCCTGAGGAATATTGAATATTCAACACTTTTGAACCTGAGAAGTAAACATTCTTCCTTTCACATATCCCTTCATTTTGTCTTGATACAAAACGAAGCAAAAGATCAAGGCGGGCGAAAAAAGAGCTAAAGTTGATTTCATTTCACTAAAAGAAATCAATGTTCCTTCACGGTTCTTTCCGGATACCAGACAATATCACGGTATAATTTCTTTCTTAACGCTTCATTACATCAACTTCTTGAAGCTCTTTTTTCTAAGGCCGGGAAGCGAGCCCCTCCATGGTTGTACTTGCTAAAACATTCCAAAATTCAATATTGGCCTCGGAGACGATAACCGTCAAAGAGTTATACAACCAGACCGAGAGAAAGTAAATCGACTCTCCAGAGTCGATAGTAAAAAAGGCTACAAACACGCGACTCTGGAGAGACGCGCTACAATTTTGAATATTCCCCCTGTTCAATATTCGATATTCAAAAACCGTTCTCCCTTCGATGTTCCTTGTTGGATGTTCGACGTTCCTACCCCCAGATCTTCAGCATAAAGAAAACAATTACGCCGGTTACTGACACATAGAGCCAGATTGGAAACGTCCAGCGGGAGACTTTTTTGTGGATTTTGAATTTCCCGCTTAGCGAATAGTAGAAACTAGCGAGCACCAGTGGTACTACAAAAATGGAAAGCACAATGTGGGTGATCAGGATGAAGAAATAGACTGGTCGAATAAATCCCTCTCCGATGAATTTGCTATCACCTACAAAATGATGATACACCACGTAGCTCACCAGGAATAAAGAGGACGTCACAAAAGCAGCAAGATTGAACCGCATGTGTTTTTGAAAATCCTTGCGCTTGATCTCCCGAAAAGCCAGCAGCAGGAAGACCGTACTCAGCGAATTCAACCCGGCATTTACCGCAGACAAATTACTGATCCATGAGGGAGCTGTTTCAGACCCTTCATTAAAATAGATCAGCCAAAACAGAAAGAGCACTGCTGCTGTGCTTAATCCAATGATGATTCCAAGTGCTTTTCTCGCACTGATCTGCTCTAATATCTTTGAAGATTCGGGAAGCTGGAAGTTTTCAGTCATGATAAATAGTCGTTATATGTTTGCCTGCCAAAGTTAAGACAAGCTAAACCAAAAGGTGAGTTTTTTCAGTTCCTTTTTCGGCATTTTTGCTAAATACCTGCTATCTTTTCGGCTTCACATCCCCGCGGATGTGTCGGAGTCTGGTGAAATCTATTTAGAACTGTTTTAAATAACAGTTAGTTCATCCTTTTTGTTCAATTAAGATCGAAAAATTTGATAGATTTGCGCCGCTTCTGAACCGGAGCTTTCCTGCTCTATACCTTAATCTAAATCAGCAATCTTTATGGCGCAGATTTTCCCCAAGTGGACAAATCAGGTTCCCCGAAAAATTTTAATTGGATTAATCGTAACGCTGAATGCTATCATTTTTGGCATTTGGTATTTCTTCTCTCCTGAATTTACTGACGTTGGCTATGCTCCGGAACAGCCTGTTCCATACAGCCATCAGTTGCACGTAGATCAATTGGGACTTGATTGTCAATACTGCCACACCAGCACATTTGATTCCAAGCAAGCGAATATCCCGGCTACACAAACCTGTATGAACTGCCACAATCAAATTCAAACCGAAAGCGAAAACCTTGAATTGGTTCGCGAAAGCTGGGAAACAGGCGCTTCCATTGAATGGATTAGGGTGCACAACCTTCCGGATTATGCTTATTTCAATCACTCAGCACACACTACGGTTGGTGTTGGTTGTGAAAGCTGTCATGGTCGTGTAGATAAAATGGAAGTCGTATATCAGGCCGAACCGCTTAGCATGAGCTGGTGCCTGGATTGCCACCGCGAACCGGAAAAATATATTCGTCCCGTTGAAGAAGTTACTACCATGGGATATAAAGTTGAAAATCAGTTAGAAATTGGACGCGAATTGGTAGACAAAAAGAACATTCATGCTCCAACCTACTGCCAGGGTTGTCATTATTAATAATGAAGGATTCAGAAATTACAGATCAACAGATGAGCGAAGAAGTTAAACAAACCACTTACTGGAAAAGCTTAAAGCAGTTAGCAGATAACAAGGAATACCAAAAATTTGCTGAACGTGAGTTTCCTGAAAATGCTACTGAATTAACCGATGGCGTATCACGCCGGGGATTCCTCCGCGTGATGGGAGCCTCCGTGGCTCTTGCTGGACTTGCGGCATGTCGCCGGCCCGTGCAAAAGATCCTTCCCTACTCCAGGCAACCTGAAGAAGTAGTTCCCGGTGTACCTTTATATTATGCAACGGCTATGCCCGTTCAGGGAAACCTGGTTGGACTGATCGCTGAAAACCATGAAGGACGACCCACGAAACTTGAAGGAAATGACCTTCACCCCGCAAGTAAAGGCGGAACAAGTATTTTTAATCAGGCAGCCATTCTTGGCTTGTATGATCCTGATCGTTCTAAGTCTCCTTTATATAATGGCAACCGATCTACCAAAAACGATTTTGTAGAGTTTGCGGCTTCCCACTTCGCTAACACCAGCCAGCGTGTAGCTTTTATTTCTGAAGCCAATTCTTCTCCTACCTATAACAGTCTGAAGCAACAAGCGCTCTCCAAGTTCAACAACGCAACTTGGGTTACGCATGAGCCTTTTGGGGAAGACAATGTGGTAGAAGGAAACCAAATCGCCTTCGGACAACGACTCAGAACGCATTACAATTTTGAAAACGCCGATGTCATTGTTTCTTTGAATGATGACTTCATGGCTTCCACGCATCCAAACAGTGTGGAATATGCCAAGCAGGTGTCCGGCCGCAGAAAAGTGACAGACACTGATGGCGAGATGAACCGCGTGTATGCTGTTGAAGATACTTTCTCACTCACCGGCTCTTTTGCTGACCACCGTTTAAGATTGAAAGCCAGCGAAGTTGAAGCGTTTACCTACGCTCTCGCTGCAGCACTATCATCCCGAATCAATGGATTAGGAGCTTTCAGTGGATATTCAAACCAGTTTTCTGATCATAAATGGATCACAGCTTTAGCTGATGACCTTGCGGCACATGCAGGTTCTTCTGCCCTTACAGCCGGTTCACAACACAATCCTGAAGTACACGCTGCTGTGGCAGCCATCAATCAGGCGCTGGGCAATGCTGGAAATACGGTCAACTATCTCGAAGTTCCACACTTTGAAGATCAAAACAACAATCAGGCTTTTGCTGATGTTGTAGCCGATATGAAAGCCGGCAACATTGATACGGTTGTAATGGTTGGAGTGAATCCGGTACAAACTGCCCCAGCTGATCTTGACTTTGAAAACGCGCTCACTAATGTTGAAACCGTAGTCAATCTTTCTGATTACGTAGATGAGACGTCCAAAAAAACTACCTGGCATGTAAACCGTGCTCACTTTCTGGAAGCATGGGGTGATGGATTCTCTTATGGTGGCGCACGTTCTGTGATCCAGCCTCAGATCCAGCCTTTGCACGATGGTTTAAGTGAAATTGAGTTTTTAAATACGATCGTTTCCGGTGAAATGACCTCCGGCTACGACATGGTTCAAAATACCTTCCGCGGTTATTACAGCTCTGGTTTCCAAAACCGCTGGACTAATATTCTGCACGATGGTATTGACACCACCGATAATTTTAATACCGTAAATGTTGGATTAAGATCCGGTTTTGCTTCTGCAATGAACCGAGCCACATCCAATGTTTCTGCTACATCCGGAATAGAAGTTGTTATTCGCCCGGATGCTACCTTATATGACGGACGTTATGCCAACCTTGGATGGCTTCAGGAATTGCCTGATCCCATGACCAAGATCACCTGGGATAACGTGGCGCTGATGAGTCCTGCAACTGCAGAAAAATTAGGCGTTAGTGAATTCAAATCCAGCAACAACACTACTGAACTTGTTGAGATCAATGTTAATGGCAAGTCTATTACGATCGCTGCCTGGATTCAACCGGGACATGCTGATGATTCTATCACGCTAACCACCGGTTATGGCCGTGAGGGTATTGGCCGCGTTGCCACTTCCTATATTGACTATACCGCCGGTGGCGTGGATGTTTATCCACTCCGAAGCACCGACAACATGTTTTATGCTTCCGGTGAAGTAACCAAGGCAGACGGCAGATACGAAATTGCCTGCGTACAAGATCACCACAGCCTTGAAGGCCGTGATATGTACCGACAGGCATCCCTTTCAGAATATAAAGAGAACCCGGATTTCGCCTCTTTCGAATCGGTTCATACCTATCCCGTTCCGGGAATGGCTGAAATGAGAGAAAACGGAGACGAAGACGGACCTATTTCTCTATTTGACGAACAAACTTATCCCGACCACGAACCACAGTGGGGAATGGCCATTGACCTGAACTCCTGCTTTGGATGCGGAGTTTGTGTGATCGCTTGCCAGAGCGAGAATAACATTCCGGTGATCGGGAAGAAAGAAGTGAAGATCGGCCGTGAAATGCACTGGATCCGAAACGACCGCTATTATGTAGGCGACGACCCGGATTCACCACAAGCCGTTCACCAGCCGGTTCCATGTATGCATTGTGAACTGGCACCTTGTGAACAGGTTTGCCCTGTTGCAGCAACAACCCACAGTGATGACGGTATGAACCAAATGACGTATAACCGTTGTATTGGTACCCGTTATTGTGCAAACAACTGTCCTTACAAAGTACGTCGCTTCAACTTCTTCAACTATCCAAAAGAATATTTAACCACGGGCGACGATCCGGATATCATCCAAATGGCGATGAATCCCGAAGTGACCGTTCGTTTCCGCGGGGTAATGGAAAAATGTACGTATTGCGTACAGCGTGTAAACCGTGCCAAGATCGAAGCCAAGAAAGAAACCGGCTCACCAAAACCGGCTGATGGTACTGTGAAGACGGCTTGTCAGCAAGCTTGTCCTGCAGATGCCATTTACTTTGGCGACTTGACCGACGAAAACAGCCAGGTAACTAAGATGAAGCGCAACAAGCGTAACTACCAGATGCTTGAAGAGCTGAATACACGTCCACGTACCTCTTACATGGCAAAACTTACGAACCCAAACCCAGCTTTGGCTTAAGATATTAATCAGGAATACATCCAAAACATGAGTAAATACCAATATGTACCGGAACCCGCTCTTGTAAAAGGCGATCACGACTTTTCGAGCCTTACAAGACTGGTTACTGATATAAATTTACGACCCACTCCTAAAGCATGGTATGTAGCCATGTTGGGAGCAAACGCACTGCTGATGGTGCTTCTTGTTTCTATCGGCTATCTGATCTGGGAAGGAACCGGAATCTGGGGCCTTACAAATCCCGTTGGATGGGGTTGGGCTATTATCAACTTTGTATGGTGGGTTGGTATTGGTCACGCCGGAACACTTATTTCAGCTATCCTATTCCTCTTCCGGCAAGACTGGCGTACCGCCATTAACCGTTTTGCGGAAGCAATGACCATTTTTGCCGTAATGTGTGCCGGTATTTTCCCGGCTATTCACGTTGGACGTATCTGGGCTATTTACTGGGTATTTCCTATTCCCAATTCCATGGCAATGTGGCCTAATTTCAACTCTCCCCTTCTCTGGGATGTGTTTGCGGTAGGTACTTATTTCACCGTATCCTTGCTGTTCTGGTATGTGGGCTTGGTTCCTGATCTTGCAACTATCCGCGACCGGGCTACCGATAAGATCCGAAAAGTCACATACGGCATTTTCTCACTCGGATGGACCGGTTCAAACCGCCACTGGTGGAATTATGAGAAGGCTTACATGATCCTGGCCGGTTTAGCTACACCATTGGTACTATCGGTTCACACCATTGTATCTTTTGACTTTGCTGTTTCCATGATCCCGGGATGGCACACCACTATTTTCCCTCCCTATTTTGTTGCCGGTGCTGTTTTCTCCGGTTTTGCTATGGTTTTAACGCTGATGATCATCACCCGAAAGATCTATGGAATGAAAGAGATCATGACGGACGATCACATGGAAAAAATGAATATCATTATCCTCGTGACCGGGTCCATGGTAGGCTTTGCCTACATTATGGAGTTCTTTATTGCCTGGTACAGTGGTGTTGAATACGAACAAGCAATTTTCATTCTGAGAGCTACCGGTCCATACGCATGGGCTTACTGGACAATGATGATCTGCAACGTGTTCTCACCTCAGTTCTTCTGGTCTAAAAAATTACGACGCAGCGTCGGCTTCACCTTCTTTATCTCTATTGTGGTGAACATTGGTATGTGGTTTGAGCGATTTGTGATCACCGTAACTTCACTGTCAACAGATTACCTGCCTTCAAGCTGGGATTATTTCTCCCCGACTATCTGGGATGTGCTGACATACGTTGGAACATTCGGTCTGTTCTTTACTATGTTCCTCTTGTTCCTTCGATTCCTGCCGATGATCGCACTGGCTGAAGTGAAAGCTGTGATCCCCCAAGCAGACCCTCACAATTATGATGAGGAAACCAACGAATATATTGCTCCAAAAGTAGAAGTACCTGAACCCCAATCGGAGAAGGTGTAAGAATATGAGTACAGACAACCAACAACTGCACGGCATTTTAGCCGAATTCAAGAATCCCAAGGAACTGACTGATGTAGCCAAGAAAATGGTGAAGTCAGGGTATAACAAGTTCGACACGTACAGTCCTTTCCCCATTCACGGGATGGATAAAGCAATGAACCTCAAGAAATCTAAATTGGGCTGGATCGTTTTTTGTTGCGGCCTCATTGGTTTTTCAGGCGCCATTGCCATGATGTATTATATGTCGGTCATTGATTACCCAATGAACATCAGTGGTAAACCGTTTTTTAACGCCCCTGCCTGGGTTCCCATTACTTTTGAGCTCACTGTATTATTATCAGCTTTTGGAGCTGTATTTGGAATGTTCTTCCTTAACGGACTTCCAAAATTTCATAATCCTCTTTTTAATGTAGAACGATTTAAAAAGGCTACAGATGATGGCTTTTTCGCTTGTATTGAAGCTGAAGACGATCGCTTTGATGCAGAGAAAGTGAAAAAACTATTTGAAGAAGCCGGTGCCACGCATATTGAGGAAGTTTATGACTAAGAAAAATTCACAAATATCACGTTCAGGGATGAATTTCAAAGGTTTATTAAAAACAGTTGGCTTGTTTGCCATCGGTGTTTCGCTTACAGCCTGTCAGGGACAGATTTCTGAGAAGCCGCCGGTCCACCCCAATATGAATATGGACCAACAACTAAGGTATGAAGCCCAAGAAGAAAATAATTTCTTCGCAGATGGTCGTGCTATGCGTCAGCCTGTGGAAGGAACCGTAGCCCGAGGCTTTGCCAATACCGACGCTGCTTACTATGAAGGCGTTGATGAAAATGGCGACTACATTCAAAATATACCTATAGACCTGACCAAATCATTTCTTTACCGCGGCAAGGAACGTTACGAAATTTATTGCACCCCTTGCCACGGCCAAACCGGAGCGGGTGATGGCATTATAATGGAAGGAAATTATGGCTATGTGCCAGCTCCTTCATTTCATGACCAACGTATTCAGGATTTACCAGATGGTGCCTTGTACTCCGCTATATATAATGGCGTTAGAACTATGCCATCCTACGCAACTCAGGTAAAAGTTGAAGACCGGTGGGCTATTGTTGCCTACATCCGTGCGCTTCAGGAGAGTCAAAATATCTCCGAAGAGGAACTGGCCGAATACGAAGTGGATATAGATGCACTTCAGGCCAAAGCTAGTCAGGCACAAGCACAAGCAGATTCTGTAGCAGCTGCACGAGAAGCTGACCAGGAAACGATGGAAGCTTCGGTTTCTATGGGCGCTGACGTTATAGCTGCAAATGCTTGCGGAACGTGCCATAGTGAAGACGGTTCTGCAGGAATTGGTCCTACATGGCAGGGTTTATTTGGCAGCGAAGCCCAGGTGGTTACTGCCGAAGGTGAAACCATCACCGTTACCAAAGACGAAGATTACATGCGTGAATCTATTGTAGAGCCAAGCGCTAAAAAGCCCGTTGATTATGCTCAAGCGGTTATGGCTTCCTATAGTTATCTATCTGATGTGGAAATAGAATCCATCGTACTATACCTCAAAAATCTCGAAAACTAAGAACTTTGCTTAATACACTTTCACAATGAGTCATAAGCCTTCAATAACAGATTCTTTACAATTTCCAGCCGACAGCAAAGTTCCCCGGGCCCTGTTTGGTTTGGGCGCCGTTGGTTTGATCGCAACGCTGATTGGATATTTTCTTGATGCCGATCAGTTCTTTTTCTCATACCTGGTGAGTTTTACCTTTTTCACCGGTATTGCCCTATCGGGATTGATCATGGTAATGCTTCATCATATCACACGTTCCAGCTGGGGCGTTGTATTTCGACGAATATCAGAAGCCCTGTCCGCTAATCTCTGGATCTGGGGTATTTTTGTGATCCCTGTGATCCTGGGAATCCACAACCTCTACCACTGGAGTCACCCTGAGTTATTTGAATACGGCACAGCCGAATATGACAAAATTGTAGCCGGTAAAGGGCCATTTTTGAATTCTACCTTCTTTGTGATCCGCCAGTTTATCTATTTCGCGATCTGGGGCTTTTTGGGATACAAGCTTCATAAAGTATCTGTAAAAATGGATAAGACCAACGACTGGGGACTAACCGCTCTGCTCAAAAAACTGAGTGCTCCGGGGATCCTTATCTTTGCCTTTTCCATAGCCTTTGCCAGTTTTGACTGGTTAATGTCGCTTGACCCGCACTGGTTCTCCACCATGTTTGGTGTGTATTTCTTTTCTATCAGCTTTCAGGCATTTTGGGCTGTAATGATCTTATTGGTATTCTATCTTCACAGAAAAGGATTGCTCCAAAACACCATTCGTCAGGTACACGTTTATGATCTCGGAGCCTGGTTATTTGCCTTTACCGTATTCTACGCTTACATCGCATTTTCACAGTTTTTGTTGATCTACTATGCCAACCTTCCGGAAGAAACACTTTGGTACTATCACCGACTTGAAGGTGGCTGGCAATACATTGCTTACAGTTTACTGATCGGTCGCTTTGCTATCCCATTTTTAGTATTACTGAACCGCGAAGCCAAAAAGAACCGCACCATACTCGGACTTGTTTCCGCATTGGTACTGATCATTCACTTTGCAGAAATATACTGGATCGCAATGCCGGTACTGTACGATCACGGCTTTCAATTTAGCTGGATGGACATTACCGCATTTCTGGGATTAGGAGGAATTTTCTTTGGATTGTTCTTCAACACCTTTAAGAAACATGACATGGTTCCAAAGAACGATCCACAGCTGGAAGACTGCCTCTCCAAATCATATCACCAATAATTGAATCGACCGATGTCAGATAAGATTAGTTCAGAATTAAAAGCAAAAATTGCACTCGAGGCTGTTTCTCAAGGCCGTGTTGTAGTCAAAGAAATTGCAGACAAGTACGATGTATCCGAAGATCAGGTAATTGCCTGGGCTGCACAGCTTCAGGATGAGGCTTCACAGATCTTCTCTACCCAAGAGGTCGAAGCAGAATCCGATGCTGAAGATGTAGAGATAAATACTGATGATCAGGAATTTGCCTCAGCGGTAGAACACGGAGTAATGAACGATGAGCTCAATTACTCAAAACTGATCTTTTGGTCCTCTTTGGGAACTGCTTTGGTGATCATTTTTGTAGTTGGGTTGATCTATTTTTCACAATACAGTTTATTTGAGTCTCAGAAAGAAGTTTCCGCAAGGAGCACGTTTTCTGAAGCTAAAGTGTTAAAAGCGGAACAGAATCAAGAACTCAACAGCTTTGGCGTAGTTGATCTTGAAGAAGGCCGATACCGAATTCCCATTGACAGCGCCATCAGTAGAATCGCTATTGATTAACAATACACATTCAACATGAAAATTTCTGCACTGTCAGCATTTGCAATATGCATGCTTGCAGTGCTTCTGATTTCACCCCCTGCTAAAGCGCAGGTTAACCGTGAAAAACCGGATGCGCTGCAAGACCTTGGCATCACTGAAAAACTGGGAGATCATATCCCGCAAGATGCAAAGTTTGTAACATCCACCGGAGATACGGTAATGCTCGGCGACCTTTATGAAGAAGGTAAGCCCATTCTGTTAAACCCTTTGTATTATGAGTGCCCCATGTTATGCGGGCTTGTTTTAGATGGCGTTTTCAATGTGCTTGAGGAAGTAAACTGGAAACCCGGCAAAGATTTTATCGTTATTTCTTTCAGTATTGATCCTGAAGAAGATGCAGCAGTGGCTGCAAAAGCAAAAGAAAATTATCTCGGAGATAAAGATTCAACAATCAACACCGGTTGGCATTTCCTGACCGGTTCCAAAAAAGAGATCAACAAGGTGACTGAAGCTACCGGCTTCAGGTATAAAGAAGTGGAAGAAACCGGAGAGTATGCCCATAGCGCCGCTATCATGCTGCTTAGCCCGGATGGAAAGATCACCCGATACCTTTACGGAATATCTTACGACGAATTTAACGTACGAAACGCCTTGTATGAGGCGGCGGACGGAAAGATCGGCAGTACGGTCGACAAAATTGTGATGTACTGCTATCAATACGATCCGGATTCCGGCAGTTATGTGCCGGTAGCAATTAATATTATGAAGCTTGGCGGCTTGGCTACACTGATAATTCTCGGTATATTCTTGGCTGTGCTTTGGCTTCGCGAAAAACGCAACAAACCAACCTCAAAAACTGATATTAACTAATGGGCAGTTTATTTGATTTTATGCTCCCGGAGCTTAAATCTCCAATGACGGGAGCTACTACTGATGCGCTGATGGGTTTTATCCATATTGTCAGCTTCATCATTCTTGCCGGTGTTACCATTGCAATGATCTATTTTGCGATCAAATATCGCCGCAGATCCGAAGATGATGAGACACCGCTTATCACTCATAATAACAAACTTGAAATTACTTGGTCGGTCATCCCCCTCCTTTTGGTATTTATAGTTTTTGGATGGGGATACAAAGGATGGTTGAATCTGCAAACGGTACCTGACAACGCGTATGAGATCCAGGTTTCTGCCTACAAATGGGGTTGGACCTTCAAATATGATACCGGAGCTCAGATCGGAAATGAAGTTCACGTTCCTGCCGGACGTCCGGTTAAGTTGGTGATGCAATCAGAAGATGTGCTTCACTCCTTTTTTGTACCTGACTATCGTATTAAGCAGGATGTACTTCCTAACCGATATACCTATGTTTGGTTTCAGGCTGAAGAAACGGGAGAATCCCAGGTATTTTGTACCGAATATTGCGGTACTTCTCACTCTGACATGCTCGCCAAAGTAATTGTTCACACCGAAGAAGATTTTCAGGCATGGCTTGAGGACCAAGGAACCGGTGGCGGCGGAACACCTGAAGAGCGTGGAGAGAACCTCATCACCTTACAAGGTTGTGTTTCTTGCCATTCTGTGGATGGCTCAGCCGGCATTGCACCTTCTTTCCAGGGACTTTGGGGCAAAGAACGAAATTTCCAGAATGCATCGTCTGTAACAGCTGATGAAAACTACATCCGTGAGTCTATCCTGAATCCTTCCGCTAAAATTGTAGAAGGTTTTCAAAACCAAATGGTTAGTTACGAAGGTCGACTAAGTGATGACGACATTTCTGATATTATTGAATACATCAAAACTTTAGAAGAATAACATGGCTACTGCTGAAGTATCAAATACAAGAACATTAAAAGTAAAGCGGTTTAAGCCGTCCGAAGATCCCAAGAAAACGTATCTGACGGAAGAAAAAGGACTTTGGTCGTGGCTTACTACCGTTGATCATAAGAAAATCGGACTCATGTATCTGGGTTCGGTTACGCTCTTCTTTTTACTGGGTGGTGTTTTAGCCCTTTTATTGAGAACCGAACTTCTGACTCCTGCAAAAACATTCATCGAAGCAGATACTTACAACCAGTTTTTTACCCTTCACGGGGCCATTATGGTGTTTTTTGTGCTGGTGCCCTCTATTCCGGCTGCACTTGGTAACTTTATCTTACCTATGCAGCTTGGAGCCAAAGATGTGGCTTTCCCCCGGCTTAACCTTGCCAGTTTCTACATTTACGTTATCGGTGCCATTTTTACCTTTTTTGCTTTAGTCAACAATGGCCTGGATACCGGGTGGACCTTTTATACTCCATACAGTATTGAATCTAATTCGAGTGTAATATGGGTAACCTTAGGGGCCTTTATTCTTGGATTTTCATCCATTTTAACAGGAACGAACTTTATAACCACGATTCACAAGATGCGTGCTCCCGGTATCACCTGGGGTAAACTTCCGTTGAACATCTGGGCACTTTATGCTACCAGTATCATCCAGGTATTGGCTACACCGGTACTAGCCATCACGCTTTTACTTTTAACCATGGAGCGTGTATTTGGAATCGGGATCTTTGATCCGGCCATGGGAGGTGACCCAGTCTTGTTTCAGCATTTCTTTTGGTTCTACTCTCACCCGGCGGTTTATATTATGATCGTGCCCGGCTTTGGTATTATATCTGAAGTGATCACTACCTTCTCTAAAAAACACATTTTTGGATATTGGGCTATCGCGCTTTCCTCTCTGGCTATTGCATTCATCGGCTTCCTCGTTTGGGGACACCATATGTTTACTTCCGGTCAGTCTGCCGTAGCAACAACCGTATTTTCATTCCTGACTTTCCTTGTGGGTATTCCAACCGGTATTAAGATCCTGAACTGGGTGGCTACCCTATACAAAGGTTCCATCGAAATGAAAACACCGATGATCTATGTGTTCATTTTCTTATTCCTTTTCTCCATTGGTGGATTTACAGGAATTATGCTTGGTTCTCTTGCTGCCGATATTCACCTGCACGATACTTACTACGTAGTGGCTCACTTCCACTATGTAATGATGGGCGGAACCCTGATCGCCTTGCTTGCCGGACTCCACTTCTGGTGGCCAAAAATGACCGGTAAGATGTACAACGAATTTCAGGCTAAGATCGGAGCAGCGTTGATCTTCATCGGTTTCAACATGACCTTCCTTCCCCAGTTTATCATGGGTTCACAGGGAATGCCACGACGATATTATAACTACATCGATCAGTTTACCATTTTCCATCAAACATCAACCATCGGATCTTATATCCTTGGCGTTGGATTTTTACTGATCGCATACTACCTGCTTGTTTCTCTGTTCAGAGGAGAAAAAGCTCCGGCCAACCCATGGGGAAGTCGCGGACTTGAATGGCAGGCAACCTCGCCTCCGGATCTTCACAACTTCGATCATACACCGGTTATCATCAATGGTCCTTACGACTATCACAAACCGATGGAAGAATTCCAGTTAGGCCTGGCTGACTCTGGTCACAACGGCCATGACCCAAGTCATGATGCCACAGGAGCGAAACAAGAAGTAGTATCCAACTAACAATTTCAACATAAACCATACAACAACTCGGGAAGTAATGGCGAATCATTCGACTTCACATCCAACTCATGTGCAGCACCACTTTGTTGATTCCGATCAGCAATTTGATTCTGCGAAATTGGGCATGTGGGTGTTTCTTGTAAACGAAATCTTATTTTTTGGCGGATTATTTTGTGCCTATATCGTGTATAGAGCCTGGCATCCGGAACTTTTCACACAAGCCGCAACGGAGCTAAATGCCTTTTGGGGAGCCGTTAACACGGTAGTACTGATTGGTAGTAGTTTGACCGTAGCCATGGCCATTCGTTCTGTTCAGAAGAATCAGATCAAAGGGCTTAAAATTAATCTTCTTATCACCATTGCCCTTGCCGTTGTCTTTATGGTGGTCAAGGGGTTTGAGTATGCTCACAAATTTGAACTTGGTATTTTACCCGGCGAGCTTTATACCTACGAAGGAATAGAACACGCACAGGCCGCTATTTTCTTTAGCATCTATTACATGATGACTGGCATCCACGCACTCCACGTTATTATTGGTATTGGGTTGATGTGGTGGATCTATGTACGCGCCAATCGAGGCGAGTTCAGCAGCGAATATTACACCCCCGTTGAGATCACCGGACTTTACTGGCACTTGGTTGACCTTATCTGGATCTTCCTGTTCCCGCTGTTATATCTCATAGAATGACCCCAGCCAACATCACAAGAAACTCATCCACAGAATTTAAACTGAATTTATTATGAGCGGACAAAATCACGAACATCATCATCACGTTTCAACTGCGGGGCAGCTTTGGGCTATTGCCACGGGGTTGATCATTCTAACCATCGTCACCGTTGTGGTAGCAAAGTTTGTACCCATTCCTGCACCTTTCGATGTGGTTGCAGCCATTTCCATAGCATTGGTAAAAGCATTTTTGGTAGCTGCATTTTTCATGAACCTTTACTGGGATACCAAATTCAATGCCATGTTACTTATCATGGGCGTTGCTTTCTTCCTGTTAATGGTTCTGATCACTCTCCTCGATACTATGTTTCGGAATGATATTGTTCCTTCTTTCTAACGGAAGAACAACCATTACAGATTTTTTTAGAGCCCTCTTTTTGAGGGCTTTTTTTGTTTGGCGTGATTTGTGGATGCCAATTCCAGATTTTGTTGATTATGGAGCTCATGCTGCGTAACCCTTTCCCGGAAGCTCATATCCTCGCTCCCAAGCTCCAGCTTTTTGCTGCTCACATAGCTCCTACTTCAAACTCAATTGCTCGATTCCAAACACCATATATCACCCGGGCTTGTCCGAAAAATGGATCATTGTATCATACACCTCGAATTCGTCCGACCACTGACAGAATTGGGAGGTTTGCATCAAAGATATTTCTCCATCGTTTGAATGCACTGAGAGACCTCGGAGTGGTCCGACGATTGTTTTAGGTTTTGTAGTTCAGACATCCCAAACACTGGCTATTCATTCATCGGACGACTCTTTGCAGGGTTTTGCATCCTGACCTTTAAACAGTCGTCTGATGATGGAGTAACTCAAGCAGCCGAATTTTGTCTACACACCCCCTCTTTAACCTCGTTCCCAAGCTCCTTGGTGAACGTCTTACTTGAAGCTCCTGCTTCAAACTTAATTGCTTATTGAGGCTCTGCCTCACTCTTGTACTCCTTACCAGATATCTGCCTGTAATGTTCTACTACTCAAATTCTGAATCCTGTTGGTGGTTTCTTATATTCAAATTCACCCAAAATATTTATGTATGAGTCTGTCAAAAACTACCTTTGGTAACTTTGAATTGTATACCATAGAAACCGGAGATTTTCGTCTTGATGGTGGCGCTATGTTTGGCGTGGTTCCAAAAACCTTATGGTCGCGTGGGATCCCTGCTGATGACAAAAACCGCATTCCAATGACCATGCGCTGTCTGCTCATAAAGTCAAAAGAAACAGGACGGCTTTATCTGATCGATAACGGTGCGGGGACGAAGTTCAATGATAAAATGGAGAAGATCTATCAGCTCGATTACAGCCAAAAGAATCTCGAGAAATCTTTTAACGAACACGGGTTCTCTTTTGAAGATGTGACCGATATTATCTTCACTCACCTGCATTTTGATCACTGTGGCGGAAGCAGTCATTATGACGAAAACAATGACCTTCAACCTACCTTCCCGAATGCTACCTATCATGTTGTAGATAAGCACTGGGAAAACGCCACTAACCCCAATGCCCGTGAGAAAGCAAGTTTCCTACCTGAAAATATCCAGCCTATCAAAGACTCCGGAAAACTGAACCTGGTGGAAGAACATCATGAATATGAACCCGGATTGACCGCTCTTCCCGTAAACGGACATACCATCGGGCAACAGCTACCCAAAATAGAAGCCGATGGAGAAACAATAGTCTTTGTCGCAGATCTGCTTCCCACTCATGTGCACCTTCCCCTTCCCTGGGTAATGGGTTATGATATGTATCCCGTGCAAACGCTGGATGAAAAAGAAACGTTTTTGAAGCAGGCATCTGACCATGGATGGAATCTATATCTGGAGCATGATGCCGAAACCGAAATGATACAGGTGCAAGAAAATGACGGGCGGTTTGCAGTCTCGAGATCTTTCTCTTTGAACGAGCTTTGATCTGCAATAAACGATACCTGATGACGGTTCAATAATCACAGCTCAACACATATGGCCAATTCCAACTCACATACCTCCACCGATAAGGTAAAACAGATCCTGCGCAAAGCACATCGCTCCCTGATCTCCAGAAAATATCAGATGGTGGCATGGCGCAGTTTGCTGGTTATTTTTGCCGGTGTTATCACTCTCATTCTCGCCGAGCAGCTCTTCTATCTTTCTGCGGAAGTGAAGACAACACTACTCTCGGTATTAGTTGGGATCGGAGTAATTGTGGGATGGCGAACCTATTCAGCTATACAGACCGATCAATTCAATCGCTTTTACAGGGAGTTCAGCCGTAAAAGTCAGCTAGACGAACTAAAGGATGCTTTAGATCTGGAACAAAATAACTCCGGAAATAAAGAATTGATCAATGCGGCAATTCTCCAAAGCCTATCAAAAGTGGAACCCTCCCGGTTGCAGACAAAGCTGAATGAATTCGTTAAGAATACCGGTGCTTTCAGGCTTCACAAGCAGATGTTTTTTGCCTCGTCGGCAGCTTTTTTAGTCCTCGCAGTCACTGTTTTCAATTATCAGAATGCGGCCGAGCGCACCTTTACTTTCTGGGAGAATTATGCCAAACCCAATCCCTACTCGTACACGGTGTCACCCGGCGATCAAACGTTTGAACAGGGCAGTGAATTTCAGGCTGAAATTAAATTTGAAGGTGATCGTATTCCTGAAGACGTGAGTATGAAGATCAAGACATCGGTAGAGGAAAATTTCAGAGATCGCGGTATGGAAGCATCTGCAAATTCATTCCGCTCCATCCCCATGGAGATCAACAATGATCTTGAATATTACATTGAAATGGATGGCTATCAAAGTGAACGCTTTAGGGCTGATGTTCAACTTCGCCCCCGTTTCACTGAACTTCAGGCCACCATCATTCCCCCGGATTATACCCGGCTCGACTCCAGCATTGTTTCGTATCCTATGTCACAGATACGGGCCTACCAGGGTTCTACACTGAAATTGACCGGTTCCCTGAACAAAGAAGTAGCGTATCTACAGCTTTACACCAAAAATGAGCTGCTGGATCTTTTCATCAATGAGGACAGCACTTTTAGTTATGAGCTGCCGGTCAAAGAAAAAGACACGCTTCGGTTTCATATCGAAGATGCGAACGGACTTGTTAATCAAAATCCGTTTCAGGTTGTGATCAATCCCTCTGAAGATGAATATCCCCTGGCAGAAATCGTGGAGCCCGAAGAAAACCTGAAAGAGGTGAATCCGCAGGATATTCAGCTTTTATACCGGGCATCTGATGATTTTGGCCTTACGGCAGCCCGTCTGCATTATGAACTGAAACGAGCCTTTTCCGAAAATCCTCAACAGAATTCAATTTCTCTTGATCTGCCCAGCGAAGAAGCCCTCAATTCCTATATCTGGGACCTGGAGGGTCTGGACCTGAAACCCCGAGACGAACTTACTTTCTGGATAACGGTACAAGATAATGACGGTTACAACGGCTATAAATCATCCACTTCCCAAAAAATGGTGCTCCGCGTCCCTTCGATGGTGGATTATTTTGAGGATGTGGATCAAAAAGAAAATGAAGTTTCGGATGAACTTGATGAGATCTCTGAAACCTTTGAACAGAGCCGGCAGCAGTACGAACAGTTCAAGGAGATGATGAAGGACAATCCTGAAAACCCTGGGTATGAAGAGAAACGTGAACTGGAGCAGGTTGAAAAACAGCAGCAAGAGATCCAGAAAAAAGTAGATGAACTGAATAAGAAGTTCGAGGAGCTAAAGAAGGAGCTCAGTAAGGATAACATGCTATCGGAGGAGACTCGCAAGGCGTATGAGGAACTCGAAAAGCTGATGAAGGAAATTGACGATCCTGCTTTTCGGGAAGCCATGGAGAAGTTGCAGGAAGAGCTTGGAAACATGAATCCTGAGCAACTTCGGGAAGCCATGGAGAACATGGAATTCAATGAAGAACTCTATCGCGAGCGATTGGAACGCACCATGGAGCTCTTCAAACAGCTTAAACTGAAATCTGATCTCGATAAACTGGCCACCTCCTTTGAAGATATGGCTCGGAAAGAAGCTGATTCAACCAAAACCGATGAGGAGCTTCAACAGACCAAAGAAGAAAATGAGAAACTGAGTGAACAGACCGAATCACTTTCTGAAAATGCTTCCGAGAAAAATCAAAAGCAGGTCGAAGAGTATCAGAAGGAAATTCAGGAACGCCTTGAGGAAATGAATAAGGCGATAGAGCAGCAGATGAGCGAGAATGCTGAATCGAAGGAACAATCCGGGGAGCAGCAAGAAGGTGGTCAACAGCAAAATTCTGGCGAGAAACAAAAGTCTGATGATCAGTCGCAATCCCGACAACAGCAGTATCAACAAATGGCACAACAAACGCGACAGATGATGCAGAGTATGAGTCAGCAGCAGTTGAATGTCAACATTGCCGGTTTACAGTATGTGCTGCAGTCGCTGCTTACGCTTTCGCTGGAACAGGAAGATCTGACCACTTTGGTGGCATCAACCGAAAACCGTAGTCAGGCCTATGTAAGCTATGCCCGTGATCAGCGGAATGTGGAGAGCATTTTCAGAACCATATCAGATTCTTTATTTCAGCTTTCTGCAGAAATTCCTCAATTCTCGAATCAGATCAACAAGAAGAAAGAAGAAGTTGAACAACGGCTGCAACGGTCGCTGGAACAGATGTCGGAGCGAAATCAAAGTCAGTCTTCAGTGGCTTCACGACAAGCATTAGGAGGTATAAACGACATTTCTTTTATGCTGGCAAATCTCCTTGAACAGCTTCAGAATCAGCAAAACGGCGAAGGCAGTGGCGGCGGATCCGGAAATATGAGTATGCAGCAGATGATGGAGCAGCTTCAGCAAAGTGGACAGCAGCAGCAACAGCTGAATCAACAGCTTCAGGAAATGATCAACGATATGCAGGGCGAACGACTTCAACAGGAACAGATGGAGCGGCTGAATCAGATCGCAAAACAACAGAATCAGATCCGAAAGCAGCTGCAGGAATTACAGCGGCAAGGTGGCATGGAGGGCGACCGCCTGGGAAGTGAGTTGGAACGGATGATCGAGGATATGGAAGATACCATTAACGACCTCAGGGGTGGAGCGGCGGATCCGATGATGATAGAGCGACAGCAAAATATTCTATCGCGCATGCTTCAGGCTGAACAAGCCATGCAGGAACGGGATGAAGAGGATAAGCGGGAAGGCCAGGAAGCTGACCAATTTGAGCGTGCAACCCCACCCGAACTCACCCTGGAAGAACTCGAAAAAGAGATCCGAAACCGCCTGAATGATCCTAATTTCACAAAATATTCCGAAGATTATCAGCGTCTTATTGAGAAGTATTTCGAGCTGCTAAAAGATATTCAAGACAGAGCGCTTTAGGACATTGAATAGACAGATCATGTCTAGTTGTACTCGTTCCCAAGCTCTTGCTTGGCGAACGCTTTACTCGAAGCCTGCCTTTGCCGGCAGGCAGGCTCCTGCTTCATACTTTATTTGTGTTTTACACCCTCCGTCAGGCTTCATATCCATTCAGCCCGGCACCTCCCTCAAGGGAGGACTTTTCCTGTCTGGTATTGTACTATGTTACGTTTTTAGGAAATATCCTGAATTCAGTATCGGTGAAGTCTCCCTTCGAAGGGAGATCAATTCAAAAAAGCTGTTCCTTTTTTGAATTTCGTGGGGTGTAGGTGGTTTTGGGTTTGGGATATCTTTCTACACAAACTCACCACCGACTGTCATCCCGCACGTAGCGAATGCGAAGATGCGGGATCTCCTTGATACGGGCACGCGCTTGCAAAGGGTGCGTTGGTTAATATCCCAAGCCTCGTCAGGGAGATCCCGGTTCTGCATCTCCATTTCATTTCGATTTGACCGGGATGACTGCGTTGGGAGGACAATGTTACCTGACCATCCATCCCCCGGACTGGGCCTGAAAGATGGATTATTGCCGTTAACACGAGCGACTCTGGAGAGTCGCTCTACGTTCTACATTCAATGTTGAATGTTCGGTGTTCGATGTTCGATGTTCATTCCCTTTTTCAACCCTGATTTTCATTCAACTCAATCAGCATATGATACGCCTCTAAAACACCTTCGGTCGCTTCTCCGACAATATGGTCGGCTGCTTCTTTTACGAATGATTTGGCATTTTCGGGAGCAAATGACTTCCCGACTATTTCGAGGCCCGGAAGGTCGCCACTGCTGTCTCCAATGTAGGCTACTTCGTCCAGTTCTAACCCCAGGTTCTCGCAGAGATGTCGGATTCCTACTCCCTTGTTCGCCTTCTTCAAAATGACATTCACCGAAATATCCGTGTCATGAATTTCGAACATGGGATAGTTCTGTGGAACGAAATTCAGGATCTCATCATGCATTTTCTTCACTTTGGAGGGATCGGGATTTACAAGTCCTGCATCAGTATATTTTGCAAACTCAGGATAGGTTCCTTCGTAATTCTTGATAAGAACATTCTCTATCCATTCCTTGATCTCTACCACGGCTTTCCGGGCATCCTCATCAAAATGAGGATTCCAGGTGATCTCGTTGTTCTTCATGTTATACATGCCACCCCCGCTTTCAAAGACCATGGGGACTTCCACGTCCAGCCACTGACCAACAGCTTCTACGTAAGGAAATGGTCGGCCCGAGCAAATAGTAATTCCCGGTATATGCTCTGCTGTTCTGCTTTGTTGATTCAAGTTTCGGATCTCAGAAATACTTTCCCAGTCCGGCGTTTTGAATGGATGTGTTATACAGCCATCCAGGTCGGTGATGAATAGTTTGATCATGTTTTTTGTGTCGATTGAGTTTGTGAGCCTCAAATATAACCATTCGAAATTTCGCAGACGAATGGGGATTCTATTTCTGTTTACTTAGCTCATGCTTCATACTTTGTGCTCGATTCAATCCCAAAGCGGCTCAGCGAGACCGCTCTACGTTTTCTTTCATCTGAAGCGGACTTCGCAAATCTAAAATCACTGATCTCCTATTCGAAAATCAAAGTACACTCCGGTTTAATACTACCCTGGGGTTATAAAATGGCCAGTGTGAGGGATAATAGTGAAGATATCTGCGGTGTTGGCAATGGTATAAATATTGCCTATGGCAAACAGTTGGCCCTTGACACCTTCTGTAGATCTCTCAGCTGCATTACAGTCGCTCAGCTCCTTTCATTTCGTTCGAGATGACAAAAGGATGAGGTGCTTGATTAATTATTATTAGTCTATAGATCTTTAATACTCGTTCCCAAGCTCCGGCTTGGTGAACGCTTTGCCCGAAGCTCCTACTTCAAAGTCAATTGCTCGATTCCGCACCATCCATCACCCGGGCACAACCCGAAAGATGGATTAATACTAGCGACTCTGGAGAGTCACTTTACGTTCTGCATTCGATGTTGGATGTTCGGTGTTGGGAGTTCTATCCCTTTAACGACCAAAATCATCTTCAAGGCGCACGATGTCTTCTTCATTGGAAGGATTTTCGGCATCCACATGCTGCCAGATCTCTGCAATAATTCCCCAGTTATCCAAACCCACCAATCGATGGCGCTCGCCTTGTTCCAGGGTGATGAGGTCTCCTTCTTCATATTTTTGAACCGGACCCTGCTCATCCGTTTTACTGCGGATCACCCCAACCGGTCCTTCCACCACCTGCCACATTTCGGCCCGGCGATAATGATACTGCCATGACAGTCGTTTTCCCGGTTCAACCAATAAGATCTTGGGACTTAGTTTTCCGGAAATATTGGCCTCATTCATCTCCACATCCGTAAAATAGTTCTGGATGAATTTTTCGGCCTGGGTTTCATCGATCACAAAAAAACCACCCCATGGTCTTTGTAAGTCATGATCCTGAATCTTGAATCCCTTTTCAGTTAACTGTTTCCTGATCTTTTCAGCTAATCGTTCTTTTTGCGACATTCTTTAATCAGTTAATTTATAAAAGTAGATGTGATATAATTCTTATTACGGCTCTGACCTGTACGTTGGGATAAGCATTGCTACCACCAGGCAAAGGAAGGCAAGAGCAGCCATCCATTGATACTGATTTTTGTAATCAGCGTATTCCTGACTGGCAAATTCTCCTTTTTCAAGCTCATCCATACGAGCCAAAAAAGTATCGATCCCTTCATTACCACGCCGGATGGAATAGAATTCGCCATTACCTGTACTGGCAATATCCCTGAGTGTTCCACTTTGCAATTTAGTAGTTACCACCCGGCCTTCATTATCTCGCTTATACCCTATCAATTGATTCGTACCCTCTTCATATAACGGTATGGTCGTCCCCTCTGAAGTGCCGATCCCAATGGTAAAAACGCGAATATCATTGTTTATCAAATTTTGAAGAGCTTCATCATAAGACTGTCCGTGATCTTCCCCGTCAGACATAATGAGCAACACCTTGGAGGCATCCGATTCATTATCCTCCAATGCCTGAAATGCCTCGAGCGCTGTCGTCATAGCTGCGTTGAAATCCGTAGCAGAACTTGGCATCTGATCGGTTTCTGCGATGTCGAGAAAAAGTCGTAATGCAGAATAATCCATTGTCATAGGGCTTTGCAGATAAGCCTCCCCGGTAAATACGATCAGTCCGACCCGATCTCCCTGGAGTCGTTCGATAAGGCGATCGATCTCGAATTTAGCTTTCTCGAGCCGACTTGGACGTACATCTTCCGCTTTCATACTTGCCGAAAGATCCAAAGCCACCAGCATATCGATACCCTGCCGTTTAATTTCCCGAACTTCCGTTCCGATCTTAGGTCCGGCAAGAGCTATGATAAGAAATAGCAGTCCACTGAAAGTGAATATATTTTTAAAACGATTGCCAAGCGGCCAAAATCCACTTCGAAGTGAACTGAATAACTCAGAGCTGAAATACTTTTCTTTTTTGGCCTGAATTTGCTTTCGTTTCCACCATGCCAATACGATCAGCAGTGGAATAAGCACTAAAAGCCATAAAAACGTCGAATTTTCCCAGATCATAGATGATTGTGTTTATCCCCTAAGATAGAAATTTCAGTACCTTCATTGCAGTAATATTATTAAAAAGATATTGAATGGAATAACACACGTCCCCAATATACTTCGCCAATCTAAAATCTTTATTCGATCATTCGAAAATCATGGCAGGATCATAGCCCAATTTCCGGAAAGCATTGTTCCCCGCCGGCCATCAAGGCGAAAATTTCTCTTCATCCCTCTTCCCTTTTCGACAAACATAGTGCTCCTATGGAGCAGGTTCATTTTATACAGAAAACATAATCTTGGACAAAATATAGCCATGGTCATTCCCGAGAAGACGGGAATCCAATTATTACCAAAGCATACTTTAGTACTAGCCAACCATAGTGCTCCTACGGAACAAAGTCATTTCATTAAATCTATTCCTCAATCCCCCTTCGCAAATCTAAAATCATCGATCTTACGTTCGAAAATCAAGGACTGGCGGTCTTACATAACGGATTCGTCCGACCACTGATAGGATTGGGAAGTGTACATTAAAGCTATTTTTCCAGCGTTTGAATATATGAGCCAGCTCGGAGTGGTCCGACGATTGTCCGGGCTCTTTTGGTTTAGGCATGCCATGCTCTGGCCAATTATTCATCGGACGACTCTTTGTAAGATTTTATAGCCTAGCCCTTAAACAGTCGTTGGATGATGGGGTGGTTTTGATATCCGGGCCTTGGCGGGAGATCCCGGTTCTGCACCTCTCCCGTGTACACGGGAATACGGCTTGACCAGGATGACTGAGGTATTTTCTATTTGGGATATAGTAAAACTACAAATACCCACCGACCGTCGTCCCGCACGAATGAATATGGAGATGCGGGATCTCCCACCATAGGGCAGCGCACGAGCCAATGCCTCGTTCATTATCATCCCAAGTGCTTCGTAATATCAAAGGTTTATGGGCTTGAATACGATTCCGACTCGGGGTGACAACTTAGGAGTTTGTAGCGTTATCCGGGTCCTTGGCTACACGACCCCTCTTTGTTTCTCCCCTGCCAGGCAAGGGAGAAGACGTTTAGATGAGAGTTTAGATTGTTCGAGTATCATGCCCTTCGGTGGAAAAAAGTCTCCCTTGGAAGGGACATCGATTCAAAAAAGCTGTTCCTTTTTTGAATTTCGTGGGATGTTTGAATGAGCAACGGTGCTCGATTCAAACGCCTAGCGACTCTGGAGAGGCACCCTACGTTTTCCTTCATCCTCAGTACACTTCGCAAATCTAAAATCGCCGATCTTAGATTCGAAAATCAAGGACTGGCCAGTCTGCGAATTATCCATTTTTGAATTTCAAACGGTGATTTCTCCCCTATCCCAAAACCGCATCCACAACTGTATTAACCACTTCCTCGATCTCTTCTGAGCTGAGTTCCGGAAATATAGGCAGGGAAATAGCCTGCTTACTTGCACAATGTGATACCGGGCAGTCCTTCGGTTCATACCCGAGATAGGCAAAGCATTCCTGCTCGTGCAAAGGTATAGGATAATAAATAGAATGGCCGATATCTTTTGCTTTCAAAGCTTTCATAACCACATCACGCTTGCGGGTTCTGATGGTATATTGATGGTAGATATGGCGTCCATTTTCCCGGGGTGAACCGGTAGTTTCTTGAGGTGTGATGATCTTATCCGAATGTAATTCACATTCATTTCCTCCCATTGCAGAACAAGAGCCGGAACAATCACCAAGTTCGCCTACTATACCTGCTTCCGCAAACAGGTGATTATAGGTTTGCGCAATCTCTCGCCTTCGGTCTGACCATTCATCAAGATATTGCAGCTTCACAGACAGAACGGCGGCTTGTATGGTGTCAAGGCGACTGTTGATACCTACCAAACTATGATGATATTTGGGCTTGGCACCGTGCAATCTCAGGATGTCCGTTTTTTGGGCCAATGTTTCATCTTTTACGGTAATAAGTCCTGCATCCCCAAAGGCACCAAGGTTTTTGCTGGGGAAGAAACTGAAGCAACCAAAATCCCCCAAACTTCCCGCTCGCTGACCTTTATATTCTGCCCCTATCGACTGTGCGGCATCTTCGATTACGTGAAGGTTATGCTCTTTAGCCAACTTATTGATAGGATCCATATCGGCCACTTGTCCATACAGGTGAACCGGTATGATCGCTTTTATCTTCTCGCGATCAGGATCCAGTTTCTTAAAGACAGGATGCTCTCCGTCCAGAAACCTTTTCACTTCCTTTGGATCGAGGTTAAAAGAATCCTTTTCAATATCAAGAAAAATCGGAATTCCCCCGATCCTGGAAATAGCTCCAGCAGTAGCAAAAAAGGTGAATGGCGAAGTGATCACATAGTCACCCGGTTGCAGGTCTATGGCCATAAGTGCCAGTAATAAGGCATCGGAACCCGAAGCACATCCGTAGGCATAATTTGCCTCGCAGTATTTCCATACTTCTTCCTCAAGCTCCCTTACTTCATCTCCCATAATGAAATATTGGCTTTCCAATACCTTATCGATCGCCTTTTTGATCTCGGGTTTGATGGATTCATATTGCCGGTTTAAATCAAGTAAAGGTATAGACATAAATTTTTCTCTGTGATTTGTATCGTGTCAAGAATAACAAGAAGAATGGGTTAATGCTACATTGGTTTGTATTTAGTGAGGTTTTAGGTGTTAGGTGTTAGGTGTTAGGTTTTAGGTTTTAGGTTTTAGGTTTTAGGTTTTAGGTGTTAGGTTTTAGGTGCAAGTGGGGAGTGATTATTGTAAATAAGGTCAACGCGCCAGGGTAAGAGAGCTCGTTGGTTGACATCCCAACTCGAATCAAGGAGATCCCGGATCGGCTCCGCCAGCCGGCGGATTGACCGGGATGACGGTTAATAATTGGTAAGGGATCTGGTTTTTTAAAAAAAACAACCCAACGACCGTCTTCCCGCACGGAGTGCATACGGAGATGCGGGATCTCCTGCCATAGGGCAAAGCTATTGCCAAGGGCTCGTTGTTGGTCATCCCAAGCCAATTCAGGGAGATCCCGGTTCTGCATCTCCATTTCATTTCGGTTTGACCGGGTTGATTGGGTTTGGTGCACAATGGAACCTTGGCACATTTTTTAGATCTCTCAGCTGCATTGCAGTCGCAACCGCTCCTTTCATTTCGTTCGAGATGACAAAGAGGAGTGGTTTATTCTACATCATTGACTTACTTCCACCCCGATGTTGTCATCCCAAATGGCTTATAATTACAAAGGGGTATTATAGTGATCACGAGGGACCTCAACGTTTAATACAGCTCGCCGGATCAACCCTTGAGATTACGCCGGTAGTCGGACACAGCCCCTCGCGGAATACAACCCAATTCCACTTCTAAATTCTACCGCTCGGGGTGACAACTTTGGGAGCAAATTTATACTCGATTCAAACATATAACGGCTCAGCGAGACCGTTCTACTTTTCTGCCGCGGGCGTGATCATGATATTGGCGAGTTGTTTGCGGTGTACATTTTGGGCGAAAATTGTTCTTGGTTGGTGGTGTTTTTCACCTACATGTCGTCCCTCTGGTACGGGTTTTTCTGAGTATGCGTCACATCGGATTCGTCCGACCACTGAAAGGATTAGGATGTTCACATGAAAGCTATTTCCCCACCGTCTGAAAGGTTGTACCGGCACGGAGTGGTCCGACGATTGTTCTGGGCTGGGTGGTTCGGGCTTGCCATGACTTGGCTCTTCATTCATCGGACGACTCTTTGCAGGATTTTGCAGCCTGCTCCTTAAACAGTCGTCGGATGATGGGGTGGTTCAAGAAACCGGACTTTGTCTACATGCCCCATCTTTGTCCCCGTTCCCAAGCTCAGGCTAAGGCCGAATGATAGATCATAGACAGTTATCACGAGCGACTCTGGAGAGACGCTCTACATTCTTACTCTTTTTTTTGAGCCGCATTGTAGATCTGCTCGATGATGCTCACCACCTTCATTCCTTCAAAAGCATTGGCAGTGGCCTCACTTTTGCCATTCAAAGTCTCTACCACGTTTTCGATCACGTAGTGGTGGTTAGCTGCACTTCCTTTGAATGGTCCATAGTCATTTGGGGGATTGGTCTTTTCAAGCAGTGGCAGCTCATAGTCCTCTATATGGCAGTATTCCACTTCGTTCATATACTGTCCCCCTACTTTGAAACTGCCTTTTGTACCGATCACGGTGATGCTACTTTCCATATTCTTATCCCAGCAGGATGTGGAGTAATTGATGCTGCCGATCCCGCCTTTCACAAATTCAAACTGAGAAAAACCTGAGTCATCGAAGTCCTTCAACTCAGGATGAGTGAAATTCTTAACCACCGACTTGGGATCTTTTACATCGCCAAATACCCAATACATCAGATCCACAAAATGGCTGAATTGTGTATACAGCGCTCCCCCATCCAGATCTTTGGTCCCCCGCCAGGACGTGTTGCCGTAATAACGCTCATCCCGGTTCCAGTAGCAGTTTACCTGAACCATCAAAACATCCCCGATCCGTTTTTCATCCACCACACTCTTCATCCATACGGAAGGCGGACTATACCGGTTTTGCTTGACTACAAATACCCTTTTTCCTGATGCCTCCTGTGCTCCGATCACATCAAGACACCCTTCCTTGGTAAGCCCCATTGGTTTTTCAATGACCACATGGTATCCAGCATTCAGTAATCTAACCGCATATTCGGTATGAAAACCGTTGGGGGTACAGATATTTACGACATCGCTCTCTCCTCTATCCTGTTCAAGAAATGCATTTATAGAAGAGTAGGTTTTTGCTTCAATGTTGAGCTCTTCGGCTCCTTCAAACTGCCCCGCATCATTGTCTGTAACTGAAATAAGGGACGAATGCTCGTATTCCTGAATGATCTTGGCGTGTCTTTTTCCAATTCGACCAAAGCCAATTACCGAAAACTTGATTGTGTTCATCTGGGTTTATCTATGATTAGTTCATCCTCAAAAGTAGGGATTTATTGGGCTTTGTGCTATGCGTTTAGATGTATGATATTAGGTGCAAGGTGCAAGGTGTTAGGTGCAAGTCTGGCTTTGGCTACACAACGCGCCTCGTTCCCAAGCTCCGCTTGGTGAACATCTTACTTGAAGCTCCTGCTTCATGCTTTTGTTCTTGAGTCCAAGGACCATCCATCGCCCGGGCTGAGGCCGAAAGATGGATTATGGCCGGTTAACACGAGCGACTCTGGAGAGTCGCTTTACAATCGTTCTGCTTTTGGTGTTCATTATTCGGTGTTGGATGCTCTATTGATTCCCAACAATTCCATCTAATGTCAGTCGAAAGCCCGCTTCAATTATTCCAGTGACTTCTGTGTTTGACCTTCCCTCTATATGGCCCTCGTTACTGATACTATTCACACCAAGTTCAGCTTCAACCCAGAACTCAGGAATAGGATTGTATAAAAAGCCAACTGCTCCTCTCATGGTTCTTTCAACGGTTCCTGTAAGTACAACCGGGGGAAGTTCTCCTTCAGGTGTAAACTGATAAAAAGGTTGATTGATCGTCTGTTCTCCTTGTAATAAAGCAGTCAATCTCGGGGTGATGATCAGCCCTTGAAGAAGTTCATTGGCATGAATATCAGCATATAATGAACTCAGCACATAGTCATTAAATTGAGTAGCAAGCCCCTTTTTAAGATATACGTACCGCGTGCTTTTTTGAGTAGAAGTGTTGTAGCTTTGGTATGATATCATCTCTGCCTCAAAACCGGCATCTACATTTTTCATGATATCTGCCCGGTGAAGAGAGCCTGTAACCGACAATGTGATCCGTTCATTATTATCTGTTACATGAATGTCATCCAGCATAAGCTGACCATTCAAAGTAAATTTATTTTTGTTGAACCATAAAAACCCACCTACAAACGAATTGGAATGATCATTGACCGGGGCTCCCGTACGGTCAAAAAACAGATCGTTAAAAGGATTGAAATATTTAAGGGAAATTGAAGAGTTGCCGGATGCATATACATCTGCCTTGATCAAAGATAATTGAAAATTCAGGTTGGGACGCCAGTTGATGCGGTGAACGGCCAGATAACGCCGGTCTCCATCGATCCTCCCACCCAATTCAAATTCTCCGTTTCTGCCCAGGTTATCAAGCTGACCAAAGATTCCTTGCACGGAGATCTTATTGTTCCCAAACCGAAAACTAATGTTATCGTAGGCATTGGGATTATCACTCAGAATGGTTGAGGCCTCTCCAAATGGAGCAAAATGACTATTGAATCGACCCGCATACAGCTGCAAATAATCTCCGTTATACCCGAAATAGAAATCCTCACTTCGCACATACATTCGTCCATAGGGCAAAATTCCATCCGGATCGTAATAGTAGTACAGGTCGTGCCGAATACCTAACTGACCACCAAAACTACCCCCTTCACCATACAATTGAAGCTCCCCATTCGGTAAAAAATAAGGAGTATCACCCGTAGCTCTTATACCGTCTTCCCTTAACGTATTATTCAGATCAAAGCCCCCTCCCAAAGAACCATGGGCATAGAGTTCTTTTTTAGATCGATCTTCAGACCTGTCAAACCCCAATACTTTTTCGATGTGATTATACCAAAACACTTCAGTATCGGACAATGCTTCTTTGTTTAATTGAGAAATTGCTTCATGAATATCCCCTTTGGTATAAGGAAGTGAAGTAGGATTTAACTCAAGCAATTTTCCTCTTTGCTGAAACTTTTTGATGTATTCGTACACATTCTGATTCAGCGGAATGATCTGATTCTCTTGTGCTTTTAGCTCCAGGCCGCAAATACTAAAAAGTAGTACTAGTGGTATGAGGAAGTGTTTCTGTCGGATGATCATGAATAACTTATTAACGTGAATTTGACACTAACTACATCGAAATATAAGCTAAAATTTATACTACATTTATCTCTTATTGACTGATTCATTTGGGTACCCCAACCGAGTTTTTGTGTTTTCATCATCCCAGACCTTGGCCCATATTGTAGTCTCCCGAATACTCGAAATCCTTTCATTTCGCTTGAGATAACAAACAGAAGTGGCTTGTAATTAAGGACTATGGTAGTGAACACGAGGGACTGTGTCCGACTACCGGCGTGACCTCAACGTATGATACAACTCGCCGGTTCCAACCTTGAGACCACTCTATATCGTACAGGATAACACGTCAAAATCAACCAAGCACGGCCTTCTTAAAATACGCAAGGGTCTTTTGCAGACCTTCTTCCCGGGGGTACTTTGGTTCCCAGTCCAAGACTTCACGAGCCCTGCTTATATCCGGCTTACGAACTTTTGGATCATCATTGGGAAGCTCCTGAAAGGTGACCTTACTGCTACTGCCGGTCAGTTCGATGATCTCCTTGGCAAACTCAAGAATAGAGACCTCCTGAGGGTTTCCAATATTCACCGGCTCATTATAGTCAGACATAGCAAGACGATAAATTCCTTCCACCAGATCATCCACATACGTAAAGGAACGGGTTTGAGAACCATCTCCGAAAACGGTGATATCATCGCCGCGAAGTGCCTGCGACATAAACGCCGGAAGAGCGCGGCCATCATTGATACGCATTCGCGTTCCATAGGTATTGAAGATCCGGACGATACGTGTTTCTACTCCGTGATAGCGGTGATAGGCCATCGTCATAGCTTCGGCAAACCGCTTAGCTTCATCATATACGCCCCGGTCGCCAATAGGATTTACATTTCCCCAATAATCTTCTTTTTGAGGATGGACTAAAGGATCACCATACACTTCACTGGTAGAAGCCAACACGAAGGTTGCTCCTTTAGCTTTGGCCAGTCCAAGTGCTTTATGCGTTCCCAAAGATCCAACCTTCAGGGTCTGAATCGGCATTTCAAGATAGTCGATAGGCGAAGCCGGAGATGCGAAATGCAGAATGTAATCCAAGTCTCCTGCAACGTGCATGAAATTGGTTACATCGTGTTCTATGAAAGTGAAATCATCATTCCCAAACAAGTGACCAATGTTATCAGGATTCCCGGTAATCAGATTATCCATTACGATCACCTGAAAACCTTCCTTAATAAATCGGTCGGTAAGGTGGGAACCTAAAAAACCAGCTCCTCCTGTTATAAGTACTCTTTTCTTATTAGACATGAACTTCCGGTCGGCCTACACTGATATATGTTATTTTTGCTTCTTTCGCTTTTTCGAGATCGTAAAGATTGCGTCCATCAAATACAACGGGCTTATCCATATAGTTATGAAAATGGGTCAGGTCACTAACACGGAACTCGCTCCATTCCGTACAGATAACCAGGGCATCTATTCCTTCCTTGGCTTTCGATGGACGGTCCACATATTCTGTATTCTCATTCACGCGGTCAGAGGCTGCGGCTTTAAAGGTATCGATCGCTTCCGGATCATACGCCTTCAGTTTGGCCCCTCGTTTTACCAACTCATCCAGTAAATACAAGGCCGGAGCTTCGCGGATGTCATCGGTTTCCGGTTTAAAAGCAAGTCCCCACACGCCAAAGGTTTTTCCACTTAGATCCTCACCATAAAACTTGGTGATCTTTGGAACCAGCGATATCTTCTGTGATTCATTCACTTTCATAACTGAATCCAGGATCTTAAAATCGTAGCCCATTTCGTTGGCGGTATAATGAATGGCCTGAACATCTTTAGGGAAACAGCTGCCTCCATAACCAATTCCCGCAAATAAGAATCGCTTACCAATTCGGGAATCTGTTCCAATGCCTCTTCGGACATTATCTACATTGGCGCCCACTTTCTCACAAATATTTGCAATTTCATTCATAAAAGTGATCTTGGTTGCGAGCAGGGCATTGGCCGCATATTTGGTCAGTTCTGAACTTCGCTCATCCATAATAATAATTGGATTGCCACTACGTACAAAAGGGGAATAGAGGTCTTTCATGATGTCAGCTGCTTTCTCGCTGGAGGTTCCAACTACAACACGTTCAGGCTTCATGAAATCATCAACGGCGGCTCCTTCCCGCAGAAACTCAGGATTCGAAACCACATCAAAATCAACTTTAGCATGTGCAGAAACTCTTTCGTGAACCTTATCTGCAGTTCCAACCGGCACGGTACTCTTGTTCACAATAACTTTGTAGTCTTCGATCATTTCCCCAAGTTCACCGGCCACGTGTAATACAGCACTCAGGTCTGCCTGACCGTCAGCTCCCGGAGGAGTTGGAAGACAAAGGAAGATCACTTTAGCATCTTTAATAGCTGCCTTAAGATCCGTAGTAAAGGAAAGACGCTCTTCGCGAATGGAGCGGTCAAAAATCGGCTTTAGACCCGGCTCATAAATGGGAACTTCTCCATTTTTCATTCTCTCTACTTTCTTTTCGTCGATGTCTACGCAGATAACATTATTCCCCGTTTCTGCGAAACAAGTACCGGTCACAAGACCTACATAACCGGTTCCTACTACAGCAATTTTCATATGATCATTCGTTTTTGTGATTGATTTTAAAAGCGTCAAAAAATAGGAATTTATAAGCTTCTAAACACCCTTTTTATTGATGATCTGTTATTTATGATTGTAGATAGGATTATCAATTTTACTCTACCCCTATTGTTTGTCATTTCGACCGAAGTGAATGAGCCCAAAAGGCGAATGAGTGGAGTGGAGAAATCTAAAGATGCTGAATTACACCTTCCAGGCCTTTACCTACTCCACAGATCTCTCGACTGCATTGCGTTCGCGTCCGCTCTCTCCATTCCGCTCGAGATGACAGACAGTGGGGGTTTACTCATCATCATATTCTTTTCTTCTCCTGTTACTGTACTCAATATTCCTTTCATCAGCATAATCACCAAAAGGATATAACCCCAATTCTTCATTCAGGAATCGTAACTCAGGATTTGTTCTTTTAATCAACTCAAGCTTCTTTTTTCTACTCCATTTCTTGATTTGCTTTTCCCTACGAATTGAATCCTGAACATATTTGTGTTCTTCATACCAAAGCAAGAAATAACAGTGATAGCGTCCTGCAAATGTTTTTGGTTTACCAGCATTTAATCCATGCTCCAATATCCGCGAGGGTACGTCATTGGTCATGCCTATGTAAAGTGTACTTTTAGATGAGTTTGTTATTATGTAGGTGTAGTATGACATATAGGATTATAATAAACTCAATCATTATTGTCATTTCGGCATCATTTATACTACCAGCCTTTGTCATTTCGACCGGAGAGAATGAGCCCCTCAGGGCGAAGGAACGGAGCGGAGAAATCTAATAATAGTGAATCACGAACACCGAGCCTTTTACCTGCTCCGTAGATCTCTCGGCTGCATTACATTCTCCCGAATACTCGGGATCATTCCATTCCGCTCGAGATGACAAACAAAGGGGGCCTATTTAAACGACCTACCTACACTACCTCCCCCTTTGTTATTTCGACCGGAAGGAGCAAACCCCGACAGAGCGACTGAAGTGGAGAAATCTAAAGATCTTGAATTAGGCCTCTCGTATCTTTATCCACTCCGTAGATTTCTCAGCTGCGTTTACTCTTTCGGTTTCCGGATTCGCAAAACTCAGCTCGAAATGACAAACAGTGGAGGATTATTTAAGCAATCTAACCATTCCCTCTCCATGGAGGGGCAGGTTCAAGCCAATTCCAATACTGTAGAACCTTAGCTACTGACTCGATTTACCTAAGAACCTATTTCCCTTTGGAGGGACCGTAAGAACAGCTCGCCTGTTGCTTACAGGGAGGATATTCAGTACTACCTATAAAGCTTTATCAGCAACAACAGACAATTTCACCAAACAAAAAAGGCTGTCAAAGACGGCCTAAAAACTTCAAAATTCGATGTTCTAATGCGCATTGGTATTAAACGTCACCATCTGCTTCACCGTCAGGAACAAGATCTTGATGTCCATCCAAAGTGATTGCCGTTCAATATAGATGAGATCCTTATCAAGGCGCTTGCGCATGTGGTCCACATCCAGTGTTCCACCACGAAACCCAGTTACCTGTGCGTAGCCTGTAACTCCGGGCTTTACCATATACCGGTAATAAAAATCATTGAATGTATTGTTCCAGTACCGGCATTCATCAACAGGATATGGGCGGGGACCGATGAGACTCATTTCCCCTTTCATAACGTTAAGGATCTGCGGGAGTTCATCCAGGTTGGTCTTTCTGAGTATACTACCAAAAGTAAAAATTCGGTTATCCCCCTTTTGAGTTATATCAGGCTCGCCATCATTGCGTTTCTTTTGAACACTGTGCATGGTACGGAACTTATAGCAGGTAAAAACATGGCCATTCATGCCCGTTCTTTTCTGCTTAAAGATAATATTTCCTTTGGAAGAGAGCTTGATGCCCAGCGCAATAAGCGGAAAGGCAACCAAAAAAAGGATAAAAGCGAGGCTGCCTAAAGTAAGGTCTAACGCTCTTTTACCCCAAAACTGCTCATTTACAGGAGAAGGAATTTGATGATACCCGGCAGGCAAACCTGCTTTTCGGATTTCTTCTTTATCATTTCGGTACTTCTGAAGGATATTGTCCCTTACTGTGGGTGCAGCCTTCTCTAATAGGCTAGCGTCTGTGTTTCCACTCATAAACATCTGATTTTATTGTAGTGCAAATATGTACTGCCCGTCCTTGGTATGGGTAATATGTTGTAATCCGATTATTGTAAAGGATAAATATCAGGAGAATTTGGACTAGTTGCAAATGGTAGTTTTTTAAGCCAGCTTGCCATCACAATCTCTATACCAATCTTTGATCCCTTCTTTTAGACTGTATTTTATCTTAAAATCAGAGTTGCTGAGTTTTTCTCCGGAGATATTGGTGGAGATCATTACCTTTTTTACCCGATCCGGATGAATACCTGTGAACTCTTTACCGATCATTTTACCTAATATCATAATACAGTATGCAGCGAACATTAGAACTGGCTCCGGGATTTTGATCAAAGGTTTTTTGGCTTTCTTTCACTGCTTCTCAACGAAACTCATTATCCCTCTTTCACCTATTTGTCTTAGCTTTTTCCCAAACAGTAGTTTTAGCTCCCATAAAAGCTTTAAAAGCACCTTTAGCTCCATATAAATGAACTATACATGCATGCAAAACCTTTGGAAGAAATCGGTTTTCTAATTCAACATAATTATTTAACCAAGCTAAAAACATCACTACTACTATTAAACTATGTGTCCAGACTAATAACTTTATCAGGATTGTTCCACTTATTAAATCCAGTGCGATAATTATTAATGTTGCTAAAATAAACAGATGGAGACCAAACCAGCGAAAAAATTTATGGAACAGCACTTGTAATTTCGTTCCAAAATTAATTCTGTTCCATAAATAAATAATGCAATTCATTTGCCTATTTGCCATACGATGCTTGCGATTATATTCTTCTGAAGCAGAATTAATTGCTGTTTCAAATCCTTTTGCCAATGGATTAATTTCCACATATTTAGCCTCTCCAAGAAGTCTTAATGGACCTTCTAAATCATTGGGTACAAAAGGAGGGATCTCCTCGAAATACTCTGCCCACATTCCAAAAAGTCCGCCATTACAGACAATAAGTCTACCTTTCTCAGATTCATTCTTCCTTAGCCATTCTTCATATCGCCAATACAGACCTTCTGAAACGGCTGAATCTGAATCCATAGATTTGTACACCATGCTTCCAGCAGTAAGTGCAGAACCGCTTAATAAGGATTTGTGAATTTCGGGAATACTATTTTGATCAAAAAAGGTATTGCAATCCGTAAAAATTAGTATATCATTCTTTTTGGGTTTGATAGTTTCAATAGCATAATTGAGACAAGTATTCTTGCCTCCTCTCTTATTATTCACTAAAAATCGCATCTCATCATTTTCTGCTACAAGTCTTTTACATATTGAATTTGTAGCATCATCTGATGAGTCAGAAACCACCACAACTATCTCCTTTTCACCTTTATTTTTTAAGGCATTAATAATTTTTTCCTCTATAACATTTTCTTCGTTATAGGCTGGAATAAGTATATACGAAGTCCCATAATTTTCACGTGGTAAATCTTTGGAATGGGATTTAAATAACTTCTTGGATAAGAAAGGATATAGTATATAGGTAATAACCAATAACACTATTATTATCCCATAAAGGCTTATTAATCCATATTCTAACATCATAATTAGTACTTAAAGCTGTAATAATTTATTCTCAAAGTTTGATACCATAACATCTAAAGTAAATTCTCTGAAAACTTTTTTTCTGGCTGTCTTACCCATTCGAGCACGTTCTTCTTCATTATCCAATAGCTTTTGAATTGAGTCAAAAACTTCTCTTTCAGAATCAGGGTTTACCAGAAATCCAGTTTTCTGGTGGTCTATCACTTCCTTGGGACCCGCATTATTTCCTCCAATGGAAGGTTTGCCATAAGCGCCTGCTTCAGCAAAAACAAATCCAAACCCCTCAAAATCTTCTTCAGATTTCATCTCATTCAGCATGACAAAAATATCACAGGCACTATAATAAAAGGGTAACTCCTCATCAGCCACGAAACCTGCAAATTTAACATCATTATCGGTTAAACCCAGTGAATCAGATAATCTTTCTAATTCTTCCCTTTCTGGGCCATTTCCAACTATCAAATATAATAGGTTGGAGTACCTCTCTTTGAGTTTAGGTAGGAGTTTTAGGACTTTTGCATGCCCTTTTCTGGCATCAAGTCGGGACACCGTAAGTAATACCGGCCAATCTGATTTAATACCAAGCTCTTGCCTCGCAGCATTCTGCTCTACCGGCTTCACTGGATTTAAATCAATTCCATTTGGAACTGTTACTACATTTTTTTCTGATACTGTAGTGTACTTTTGGATAATGTGCTTTGTGAAATTACTGACAGTAATTACCAAATCTGTTTTAGCCATTACAAAACGCATCAACTTCATTAGAATGGTATTACTGCGGTGCCTCGTAATCTCAGCACCATGAGCTACTAAAACAAATGGAATTTGATACTTAAATTTTAGAAAAGCATAAGGTAATCCAACTTTCCAGGTAGTAGCGATAATTAAATCAGGTGTAAATTCTGCGATTTTTGATTTTATAGCCCGAAGCATGTTCCATCCATTCAACAGCTCTTTTCTTGAATGATTAAGCCTTAATACGTTCACATTTTTATCTAACTGTTTTTTAGGACTATCATTTGATTCGTCAAAGGTTAAAACTTCCACTTTGTGTTTTTCACCCAAGCCCTCAGCAATATAATAAGAGTAGTTTTCAACTCCCCCAATGGTAGGTGGATATCCTTTTGCTAATAGTAATATCTTCATATAAAAAAACTATTTCCGTAAGTATAAAAGTAATCGATTACTTTAATTTGTAAGAATTTTCAGGATTTTGTTTAGTCTTGAATCCCAACTATTTTCTTTAGCAAAATTTTTTCTTTCTAATGCTGTTTTTGTATCATTTTCTTTTTTTAGCTCCAAAATGGCCTCCTCAGAATCCCTAAAAATCTGCATATATCTATAAAAGGAGCTATAACTATTTAGATCTCTTCCTACTACTTGTTTGCCAGTTGCAAAAGCTTCAAATAATTTCAAAGGAAATACATATTTAGTATGCTCATTCTTTTGATAAGGCAACCAAATAACATCACATTCATGTAGTATAGATGGTAATATTTTATACTCTACCAACCCGAAAAATTCTACATTCTTTTTTTCCTTTATTTTCCTAAAGAGCTCCTTCTTTTTATCCACACGTACAGGCCCTAAAAATAGAAAATGAAATTGTTTCTGATCTGATACATGATCAATTAGTTCTAAATCAATTTTATAGTCATCAATAACACCTGCATAAACAATCTTTTTTTCTGATATAGAAATCAAATAATCCAACTCTTTTGGTAATAAACCATCAGATTCTTTGAAATGCTCGTAATCACCTACGTTATGTACGTAATGCGTATTATTATTTAGGTTTTTTTTATCATTAAATAATTGTTTTGATGTAGTAGTCACAATGTCTGCATATTGGACCAGCTCTTTCTCAATCTCAATTAGCTCTTCCTTTCTATTTTTATTATTCGCGTAAAAAGGCTGACTTTTAAAATCATCCACACAGTCATAAAGCACAGTCCATTTCCTGTCTTGTGAATTAATTTGATTTATCAAATACCAACTTTGAGGTTCGTAAACCCAAAATATGACTCGGTCATACTTTGTGATGTCTTCAGTTTTTTTTATCAAGTAATACAAAATTTTCCAGGCTAATTTTTTTAGCCAGCCACCTTTTATTAGCGGGAGGAAATAAAAACTAAGACATTTCAGATTGTCATTAAATTTCCAGGTAGGTTTTAGGAAGTATTCCCAATCTCTATCCCTAACAGCTTTTTTAAATTCTCGTGTCGACATACCCTGATCGACATAAATCACCTTGTATCCATTTTTTTTTGAAAGCCGGGACATTAAATGTTGTTTATTTGTCCAAATTTCAGCTTTTAAGCTTGCGGTGGAGAAACAAATTACAAGGGTAGACTGAGTCAATTGTTTATTTTTTTAAGATATATTGGCATTCCACTAAAAGGGTATTTAAGCTTTTTAACAAACCCTTCATCCAAAAATAAACGAGCATAAGCTATACCAACAAAAAAACCAAAAATTGGGTTTTCAATTAATGTTCCTATAATTGCATACAAACCTGAAGCCAAAAGTATCGCAAAACAGAATGCATCAATATTGTTTTTAAAATTTAATCTTCGAATATGAACTATTGTCAATACTAATATTAGAACACTAATGAAACCAACTATGGCATAAAGGTATAAAAAATAATTGTCCGCCGGATTGTATAAATTTGCTTCAAATATTTTTTGCGAAGCAGCGATACTACCCAATCCTCTACCCAATAAAGGGTTCCCATGGACAGTAATAAGTTCTAATGCTTCCGGCCAGTTTTCAGAAAATCTTACAAAAAGAGAATTAAAAACTATTCGATATATGCCCTCTAATTGTCCTTGAAATGTACTATAAATATAACCAGCAAAGAATGGTAGAAGTACAGTTAATGCTATCAAAATTTTATAGCCAAATCGGTAGATATGCTCCCCAATTTTGAACCTTTTGAAAATGTAAAATGAAATTACAAGAAAAGTCCCCACTATAATCCCCTTATTTGTTGTGATGATTACCATCACAAACAATAACAATGAGATTGGTAATTTCCATTTAACACTTGACAAAAATAGCAGGTGAGTAATAGAAACCATCATTATCATCGCTGAAACAGACCAATTTCTTGCAAATCCTGATATACGCCCAAAACCACCGGCAACAAAAACCTCTTGTGAAGATTGAACATCAACTCCCCCAATCTCAAAAGTTAAATCTGTCCATGGCAAGGGAAAATAAAGATCAAGAAGAACACCAAAAGCGGTTATCATTCCCAAAGCAATAAAGGAATATGACAGTTTATTTCTATTCTTAATAAAAAATTGGAATCCAACCATCCCAACTATTAATGGAATCAGAACTTTAAATCCAAATAAAATCTGTGCAAAACTACTTAGATAAATAAGACCTATTAAAGAAGAATAGGTCAATAATAAAACAATATAAAACTGTATCTCTGATAACTTATAGTACTTTATTTTTTCAAAAAAGAAATAAATAATCAAGTATAGGATGATTAAATCTTTAACATATAGCAAGGGTTCTAATTGTAAGATCGAAAAAAAATACCTAAGCACCCCTTCAAAAGCATAAAATGCAAAAAAAGCTACCAAAAAATATAAATTAACAGATTCTATTTTAAGGTCAATCTCAAATACCTTGTTTAAAAATTTAGTCTTCATGAGATCATTCTGCTCTATTTTAAATATCCTTTAAGGATATCAGCTACCAAAATCTTGATTTTCCCCTCATTGGATGTATCTATTGCCGAATTATAATATTTTGCTTTTCTATAAACTTCTGGCCTACCTGACTTATACTTTTCTATAATACCAATTATCTCTTCTTTTGATTTTGCATGTACTGTAAGTCCATTTTCTGTATATCCATAACTGTCTGCATTTCCCTTATTCGAAAAACTATAATAAATTGGAAGTACATTAAATATAGCTGCTTCCAAATGAATAGAGGTATTCCCAGCTATAATTGCATCTACATTTTTTAAAAACTGGAATGCATTCGTTTTTTTTGAATCGGATAATTTCACTCCATTAACATAGAAATTCCTACTCTCCCTGGGATGAGGCCGGAGATAAAATTCAATATCTGGAAATTCTTGTACAAGGAATTTGGTCGTCTTTTCTACATCTCCAATCCTGTCTGTCATATTAAAACAAACCCCTATACGATCAATTGTATCCTTATCAGAACGATATTCGACATATTCATCAAACTTGGGCATACCTACCAATTCTACTTTTCCTTCAATGCTTCCTATACTTTTGTATTTGTCGTATGCATCTTGACCTTCTAACAACGACAAATCAAACTTTAGTGGAGGAAAATATTTGGTGACAGAGGCGTGCTGGATATAAATTGTTTTGATTCCACACTCTTTTGCTGCTAATAATAGCGCTCTTTGCTCCACAGAGTGATCATTGCTAAATATGATAGCTTTAGGATTATACTTTTTTAAATATCTAACTGATTCTTCGAATAAACCCAAGGTATTGAAAAAGTACGGCCAATGTTTAGATGCATATTGCTTTCGATTTGAATACCTCAAAAAAATAAAGAAGAAATACAACCCTTTTAAGGTATAGATAATCTTCCATCTATAAATTAACTGCTCTCCAGGTACATTTCTATCAGCACTTATCCCAGTTCTAGGTTTAACATATTTAGAACTATTTATCTCATCATTCAAAAAGGATATCGAATTATAGTTATTTATTGAACTGACAAATAACCAAACATCATTATTTCCATTAATTGAAGATGGAAGAAATATTCGAAATGTATCCCTCACAATGATTTTTAGAAATAGGACTAATTTTCTAAAAAAAGATTTAGGAAAATTTCCACTTGTTGCTGATTCAGGAAGATTATCTATGTATTCGGAATACCAAAATTGCAAAATATCATCATAAATTATTGACCTATTATTATTTTCCATAAATCAAAAATCCTTTAAAGGTACCCAACCAAGGCATAGGTTGTAATTTATTTCCTACATAAAAGGTTAATACATACTGTAAGAAATTAATAATCAATAGCGAATAAGCTGTACCTACTATTCCAAAATAGACAGTCATATAATACGCTAAAATGAGGTTTAGCACACCGGTGGATAATGTAATTTGGGTAATTTTCAATGTTTTCTTTGTAAACATGATATAGTTTACATGTAGTTTATAATACCCTTTTACCATTGCTGCAAGAATTAGAGGCAACATAAATTGTCTGGTTGATAAATATTCCTCTCCAAAAATAAAACCTACGCCAAAGTATCCTAACAAAAAAACTGCAAAGGCAAGTAAGGTAAGTACAAAATAAACTATATAAGAAAGTTTAACTATCTCTGACTTATTTCCTTCCTGTAGGTTTTTTAGCTTGTCAAATAAATGAGGAACAAAAGCTTTATTAAATGCATCCTCAACGACAGTAACAATGATCGCAAAGGTAGCTCCTATTCCATAGCTCCCAGTGGCAGCTGTTCCCAATATTCCTGCTATTATAATTCGATTTGCTGCATTTCCTAACCATAAACCAAGTTTATGTAAAGCTAAAGGATACCCTACATGGAATGCATCTTTTAAAAATTTATGATTCAGTTTAAATTTATATAACTCATCTGATTTAAATGTATATAATGCAATTACTGCAAATAAGGAATACCCAACCAAGTGACCAATAATTAATCCCTCCCAAGCGATTGATAAATATAGTATTAATACAAGCCCTACTAAATTTTTAGCTATGGAAATTCCAATTGTAAAGAAGGCATAATTTTTTATTTCATAGTTAACTCTCCAAAGATGTTGCCTTAACTGGGTAAAGAAACGAGAAATCACAATTATACAAATAACTATAAGCCAAGAACTTGGAAAGTTTATTAACCCTGATATAGGCTCAGAAAAAACCCATATCCCAACAGAAACTAAAATAGCCAATGCAACAAAAAACAAAATAGCATTCGAAAAATACTCTTTGAATTTCTCTCCTTTTTCCTTGTAATAATTCAATAAAACGGTCGCATCAATATTGAGAGTCATCACTGGGATAAGCACTTCTACAATAGCTTGATATAATATATATATCCCAACTTCTTCTTTTGTTAGAACCCTTGTAACAATAGGAAGTATCAAAAAAGGGATAGCCTTTTCGATTACATTTAGAGTCGTATAAGAAGCCGAATCTTTGACAAGCTTCGATTTACTAATTTTTTTAAAAAGTGCTGAAAGATTAACTTTCATTTAGAACCAATTCTGTTAATTTCCAGTCTAACACATCATCAATATCGATGGAAGACTTTTTGGTCATCTCATACTTAATAATCCTCTTAGAATTCAAATACTGACCTTGCTGTATAGAATTTGAATTAATTACATAAATAGCCCCATTGAATTCCCAAACTTTTGGACAGTCCTGTTTACGGGTAAATTCTCCTTTCTTTGATTTTTCTAAATACCCCTCCTCATTCTCTTCATAAAGAACAAAATAAGGATTAGCATCTGTCTCCTTTACTGAGACTACCATATCCAATTCATCATTATATAGTTTAAGAGCTTCTTTAATGTGCCTAGCTGCTCTTAATGGTGAGGTGGGCTGAAGAAGTATTATAACATCAGCTTCGTACTGCAAATCCTTTTTATAATATTCATAGGCATGTAGCAAGACACTTCTTGTATCTGCAGAGTCCGTCGCCAATGAGGCAGGTCGTAAGAATGGAACTGTTAATCCAGTTTGTTCAGAGACTTCCTTTATCTGCTCATCATCAGTCGAAACACAGATCACGGCATCCTCAAATACTTCCCTAGCCGCTTCTATGCTATAATGTATCAATGGCTTGCCGTTGAGTGGCTTTATGTTCTTTCCTGGAAGGCGTTTCGAACCACCTCGTGCAGGAATGACAACTAATGGTTTCATAGCGACCTTATTTTTGAAAGTAATTAACTATTTGAGTTGCAATATATTCCAACTCAGAATCTTTTAAATCAATATAAGATGGGATACTGACCCCTCTCTGGGAAATTAACTTGGAATTTGGCACTTCTCCTCTTTTTAATGTTCTATATGGGGGCATTTCATGCGCAGAGATAAAAGTGGGACGGGTTTCAATATTTTTAACTGACAAATACTTTCTAAACTCTTCGCGATCCGTGTTTCCACCCAGTAAAAAGGTAAACAGCCAGTACGTATTTAATGAGTCTTTAAAATCAAGTTTTGGAACTTCAATCTCTTTGATACTTTCAAATCTTTGTAAGTAATAATCTGCTATAGCAACTTTTCTCTCAATTATCTTTTCAATTCTCTCCATCTGAGCTACTCCTATTGCCGCCTGGAGATTGGTCATGCGGTAATTATACCCTACGTAATCATGCCAGTAACGCCTATCTTTTCTCATGCCATGATCCCTAAGAATACACGCGTGTTCATACACTTCCTTACTTTTGAAAACTATGATTCCACCTTCCCCTGTTGTAATTGTTTTGTTTCCATAAAAACTGAAGGTAGAAGCATCAGATAGGCCACCAACTTTCTTCCCTTTATACTCACTTCCAAAAGCTTCTGCTGCATCTTCAATAACTAGAAGGTCATGTGCCTCGGCTATTTCATTTATCGCATCCATATCGCATGGATTACCATACAAATGAACCGGCATAATGGCCTTCGTTCTTTCAGTAATAACTTTTTGAATTCCTGAGACGCTAACATTAAACGTATCCTCGTCCACATCTACCAATACCGGTGTTGCCCCTGCCTGCAAAACAGCATTTATCGAGGCGGCAAAAGTCATATCCGGAACAATAACTTCATCGCCTTCTCCAATACCAAGACTTACCAAAGCTAAATGAAGGGCCACAGTACCATTGGACACAGCCACTGCATACGGGTTGCCGATATATTCCCCAACGAGTTCTTCAAACTTCGTTACATAATAGCCTTGGGAAGAAATCCATTCTGTTTCTACGCAATCCGAGACATATTTTAGCTCATTACCCGCCAAATTGGGTTTCATTATGGGAATCATCTTGTTTCTCAATATTATTGCTATTAGTAGTTAAAGTGGTTTTTTCGCAAATTTTGTCAACAGAATTTCTTGTTCTTTAATCGCCGTTAGATTTTGATACCTAACCTCTAAAACATGAGGTAATTCTTTAAAAACAGGCATTAATTTTTGAAACCAATATTCATTATCAATAGGTCTGTTTGTGTCGGATTCTCCATCATTGTCACTGTGATGGATAGCTTTAATAAAAGAGCTTAGCGATTGAACTCCGCCCAACAAATCAAAACCCAAAGTATTCGAAGATACTTTTAGGTGTGCCGTGTCTAGAAGCAATCCAAGATAATTACTTTGGACCTGCGAGAACAACTCTTTGATTTCAGAAGGATCACAACATAGCAGAGGATTAACCTTCTCATATGAAATAAAATTTTCCACCGTTAGTACATTGTTTTCAATTAAAAAAAGCACTCCAACTTCTTTGGCTTTTTTCTCAATTGTTTCTACAGATTCTAAGAATACATCCCAATATCTGTTTCGACTTTCTCCCATTCCCTCTCCTAGTTTCTTACCAAGATCATCGGGGTTCGGATCAAGACAATACCCTGCGTGGGCTGCATAAAAGGGAGCAGATATTTCCCTGGCAAACTCCAATGCCTTAATGCAATGGTTAATAGATTGTTGCCTGATTTCTATATCTAAACTTGCCAGATTTAATACATATGGGTTCTTAGGGGCAGGAAAATAATTGTGTGTTATTCTGTCAATTTTTGCGGCTCTTACCAAGGAATAAGAATCAGGATGATGAGGGAGGTTAGAACTAAACTCGATTTTTAAGCTATTCTTCTCTGCAATATCTATAATTTGTTCCAAAGAACTGTTTACAAATGCAGCCGTTGATACATATATATTCATGATAAATTAAGTTTCATAAATGTCTTGCCATCTTTTTCTTCATCCACGTAAAATCCTTTCTTTTCGTAAAGTGATTTTGCGATACTATTTTCTGTATCCACAGATAAATAAATAGTAGGTATTCCTTTCTTCTTGGCTTGATCAATGAGCTCATTCATCATAATGTTGCCATACCCCTTGCCTCTATCCATTTGTGCTACTGCAATACCTAACCAAACTTTAGAGCCATCAAAATCCAGGTGACCATAGCATACTGGTACAGCTTTTTCAAAAATAAGTAGCGTGCTAACATGATTTTCTATGACATCAAAAGACCTAGAATCAAAATAACGGAATGATTGCAGTGAACTTTTAGCCCTCGATAGAAATGTTTGAATCCATTCTACATTCTTAGATGCATCAACTATTTTCATTTTTCCAGTTAACATGATGAAAACCTAAAAATGTATCTTTCGTTACCTCAATAGCAGTTATCTTACCAATGAAATAGTCTAAAAGCTCGGGTTTTAACCCAACTGACGGCCGCTTAAATGTGAAATGCTCTTCCTTTAATACCGTTCCTTTAGGTAGGTCCTCAGCAAATACAATACTTCGCCTCATCCCTTTTGAATTTGCCACCTCAACATTTGACGGCTTTTTATACGGACTGCCCAATGAACGTTCTACTGACCTAATTCCATGAATTAACTCTTGAAAATCATCTACATCTAAAGAAGAACTATGATCAGGACCTGTCATCTCCGTATCCAATGTGAAATGTTTTTCAATAACCTTTGCCCCAAGCGCCACTGAAGCATATGCAGCATAATTCGATGGAACATGATCAGAGTACCCATAGATTATGTTAAGGGCCCTTCCCATGGCAGGCATCGCCTTAACATTTGCATCTTCAACATCAGCGGGATAATTCGTAACACATTGTAACAGAACTATTTCCTCGTTCCCTTCTCCTCTGATTGTTTCAACAGCTCGTGACACTTCAGAAAGCGTTCCCATACCCGTTGAAAGTATGATAGGTAACTTTTTACCTGCTACATATTTTAAGAAATCCAATTCAATTAATTGCCCCGATGCAATCTTAAAAGCATTCACTCCAAGTTCCATTAAAAAATCTACATCTTCTTTATTGTAGGGTGTAGACAGGAAATCAACACCAACGCTTTTGCATTCTTCCAGGATAGTCTGATAAGAGTCAAAGCTTAACTCTAATGCTTTCAACATTTCATACTGCGACTCTTTCTGATCAGTAACCTTTAACTGATAATCAGCTTTTGGTGCATCTTTGGTAACAACAGCGTCTGCTTTAAATGTTTGAAACTTTATGCAATTCGCCCCAATTTTTTTAGCATTCCTTATTAATTCTAATGCTATATCTAACTTGCCATTGTGATTCACCCCTGCTTCAGCAATTATGTATGCTGGATGGTTTTTTCCTATTACATTACTACCAATTTTTATATCACGAAGCATATATAATTACTCAATCTTGATTTATAAATTCTAAATCGCTCTTAACCATCATGGAAACTAATTCTTCAAAACCAACCTTTGGCTCCCACCCAAGTAACTCCTTGGCCTTTGAAGGATCCCCTAACAATAACTCTACTTCAGTTGGCCTAAAGTAATAAGGGTCTACTTCTACCAATAATTTTCCTGTTTCAACTTCAAAACCCTTTTCATCTATTCCTTCTCCCTCCCATCTGATTTCTATATCAGCGGCCTTGAAAGCTTTTTCTACAAATTCACGAACCGACTGCGTTTTTCCAGTCGCTATAACTAGATCTTCTGGCTCATCCAGTTGAAGCATTTTCCACATCGCCTCTACATAGTCCTTGGCATATCCCCAGTCTCTTTTTGCATTCAGATTCCCTAAATACAACTTCTCTTGCAAACCATGCTTTATTTTAGCTACCGCTAAGGTAATCTTTCTTGTAACGAAAGATTCTCCTCTTCTTGGTGATTCATGATTAAATAGGATCCCATTTACACCATAAATACCGTAGGCTTCCCGGTAATTTTTGACGATCCAAAAGGCATACAATTTAGCGGCCGCATAGGGACTACGCGGATAAAAGGGAGTAGTCTCACTCTGTGGGGTCTCTTGCACTTTTCCATATAATTCACTTGTAGATGCTTGATAAAACCGCACTTTCTTTTCTAAACCTAAAATCCGTATAGCTTCAAGCATCCTCAATACCCCTAAGGCATCAGAATTTGCCGTGTATTCCGGGGTATCAAACGAAACCTTGACATGACTTTGGGCCGCTAAATTGTAAATCTCATCAGGCTGAATCTCTTGAATTAGTCTCGTAATATTTGAAGAATCTGTTACATCCCCATAATGAAGCTTTAAATATTTACTTTTTTGCGGCACCTCCACTAAGTGTTTTATCCTTTCAAGGTTATTATCACTTAAACTCACTCTTCTTCTAAGTCCGTGTACTTCGTATCCTTTTTCAAGCAATAACTCTGCTAAATAAGAACCATCTTGTCCCGTTATGCCTGTTATCAGTGCTTTTTTCATAAATATTTTAAAATATTGTTTTTAATTATTTAGGACTTGCTACAGTCATGGACTGTATAATTATCCAACCAATACTTAAACCCCCACTAAAGGTTATAAAGCCTATTAAAATTAATAACCCACTCGTCTCATCATCCACCGGCACCTGAACCGGCTGCAGTACACTCACCACCGGGGTTTGTTCCTGTACTTTTAGTTTAGCCTGTTCCACCTGTTGGGCTACGGAGTTGTAGACGTTGAAGGCGAGATCGTATTCGGATTGGAGGCGTTGCTCCTGGGTTTGGGCGCGGGCGGAGGACAGGTTGATGTTGCTGTCGCGGAATTCCGCCAGTCGGTTTTGTACAGTTTCGAATTCGGCTTTGGCCATTTCAAGTTGTTCGCGGGCAAAACGCAGGTCTTCTTCAGCTTTGCGGGTGCGGTAGTTTACTACATATTCTTTCATCAGGCCGATGCTGGTCTGGGCCAGCTGGGCAGAAGCCTGTGGGTCGGGCATGGTGACGGTAAGGTTGATCACCCCGGTTTCTTCATTCAGTGAAATGGAAACCCGTTCCCGCATGTTGTCAATGATCGCCATTTGGTTTTTGGTAACCGAGATAACGGAGTCGGTTTCAAATCCGCGGGGCAAAGCAGCTTTCGGTGCTTCTTCCTTAAATAAGCCGATTATTTTGCCGGGCAGACCAATGGTATATCCTTTTATATGTGTTAAGACAGAAGGAGTGTATACTTCATCAAAGAAGGTGTACACCGTGGTGGAGGTTTCAAATCTGGGGAATTCGACTTCTTCATTTAGGAGCTCGAGCTGAAAAGGCAGACTTTGAACAATTTGGGGATAGAGTTGCGGGGGGATCATGCTTCCTCCGCCTTCCATGTTACCGCCACCGCTCATTCCCAACAAGCCTCCATATTGCTGTAATAACCTGCTTGCGCCACTTTCGGTGCTTTGCATTTCGGGCATCAGGGTGGCGCCGCTTTGGTATTCTTTGGGGCTGAGCAGGGCTACGGTGAGTCCGAGTACTATGCCTACGGCTACAAATTTGTAAATGGTGGAGCGGTTGTCCCAGATGTACCTGGCGAGCTCGATCAGGTCGATCTCCCGTTCCCCGTTTTGATCCTCTTCCCATTCTTCAACAGGCACCAGGCGGTACTCCTGCAGAGGAAATTCTTCTTGTCCGGATCTCTTTTTCTTTTTCTCAGGCTTGTCCGAACCGTGCCCCTTATCGGAATGTTTTTGATCTTCGCTCACGTGCTGTCATTCGGTTTTGGTGAAGTCTCAATGATACAAAGATTATGTGTTGGATTAAAGAAGGATTTGAACATCGAACAAGGAATGATGAAGTTCCCAACATCGCCGTTGGGAATGCGTGTTGGAACCACCCGGGGCTATTGATGCCCCCCTTATCGGGGTTTATTCTACATCAACGCCACAATACTCCCCCAGGGTTGTCATATCGACTGAAAGGAATGAGCCCTGAAAGGCGAATGAGTGGAATGGAGATATCTGGGATGGTGGGAATGAATCCACTGATTGTTTCAGGTTACTATACCCCCTGGCACGGTACGGAGATCTCTCCACTGCATTGCAGTCGCATTCGCTCCTTCCATTTAGGTCGAGATGACAAACAAAGGGGGTTATTCTACATCATTAGCTTA